>Ga0169931_10002062_pt1 | contig 33025 bp, 24 predicted proteins | sample Kivu_15m_20L_FD_129675 | JGI IMG/M metagenome (GOLD analysis project Ga0169931, IMG submission 129675) | Freshwater microbial communities from Lake Kivu, Western Province, Rwanda to study Microbial Dark Matter (Phase II) - Kivu_15m_20L... | ecosystem: Environmental > Aquatic > Freshwater > Lake...
AGCTAGGATGAGGATGATGAAAATATGGAATGTGATGTTGTAGAAGAATCTAATCATATAAAATGAGGTATCCTGTTTCCAAGATACTTTAGGTATCTGATCTCCTATTCCTCCTCCTGATCTTATTCCAAGGTCAATCATTGTGAAGTAACATGAAATAGCAGAGGTACATAAATTCTCTTTAATAGGGTCACTCTAAATTTATTTATATAAACATTCATACTTTCTTTACATAGATATCATCATATTCAAAGAGAGGAAATAGGAAATAAAAACCAATCCACATGTAAAAATAAATACATAGATAGGTAAATATAATCATCGTAAGGAGTTGCTGCCATTTCGTCTTAATCGCAACGAACATCCCAAATAGAATAGGAATAATATTAATAATAAATAACACTGGGAACACTATAAAGAGAGCACTCCCAGTCGTTAAATATAAGATGATGAAAATGAAAGTAAATGCGAAGGTACTTATTGTCTTGTTGAAAAACAAACAATCCAACAAGGAAACTTTCAGCTTTTTCCAAAAACCAGTATGTCTATTTACATTTCCGACAAATTTGAAATGACGAATCGTCCCTTTCACGGAAGAAGTCTCATTGAATTTGTAAATAATTTCCCTCTTTTCCTCACCTTCCTTCTTAAACAGAAAGGTAGTAGAGTCCCCAGTCATCAGATTATAGAACAGCGTAAGTGGAAATTGAAAGAAAAACCAAACAATCAGAATTAAGGATATATACGAAATTTGAATAATCGCAAGGATAAAATTATCATTTTCGATTTTATATTTATCTTCAATTGAAATTGAGTATAGCTCCTCAGGCAAGGAAGTTGACATATAAAAATGATTAAGTAAAAATATTTGATGAACCATAATGAAGATGTAGTTACCCATTTCCAGGTAATATAAATCAAGAAATTTGTTGATTTTCCTTCCGATATTATTGAAATGTGAAAAGTAAACCATTTCAAACATAAAATAGTCCGTTTGTTTGATCAAAGAACTCAGCTTGGAAAATCTGCTTTCTCTATCAACATTATCTAAAAACTGCCGTTGTGTAGGGTTAGACAAATAAAATGTAATCGGGGGCCTAAAAAAGAAGGTCTTGTAAATTTTCCCTTCTTCGAAGTTTTTCACGTCGACTTTCTTGACGACATTCTTCATAAATTTATAAACCTTTACAGCGTGTCTGGATATAAAAGAAGTCTCACTATTCAAACCGCTAACCTCTTCTACCTTCTTAACAGCATTTATCTTTATCCCCATTTTCTTATTGATTTTAATCTGCGCGAAATGATCTTCAATAGTTTTTATTCCATGAACGTCTGAAAGGATATTGAGGAACATGAACAGTCTCAAACAGAAATTCAATTCCAAAGAGTCTGTGAAATTTTCATCATCCTCTATGTAAAGTTTAGTCAGCAAATTACAAAATCCTCTTTTATCCTCTTGGTAGACATTAAGAATATTCTTATTAAAACTGCTGCCGTTTTCTCGAACAGCCTTGTTTTGAATGCTTTCAAGTAGTTCATAAAGATAAAATTGAATTTCTTCAAATATTCTTGGCATAGGAAGCTCCTTCAAAATTCTTTTCAAAAAATTTTCTTCCACTCCATTTTCTATGAAGGATATCAGAAGCTCTAAGATTTTACTTTTTACTCTTAGTAATAATTTTTTGCATAAATCGATTTTGTCATTTGTGATTTTTTTGTTTTTGTAATTTTCATCGTCTATTCTGGTTAAAAGACATTTGTGAATTTGGTCATCAAACAAATTTTGCATCATTTGTGAGATTTTATTATCATTCGCAGTGTCCATTCCTTCGATGTACTCAATCAGAAAATCGACGATATTCGAAAAAAGGACGATCAGCTTGTAGTGGCTTAATTCGTTGTTATTCTCAATTTTCGAATGCAGATCCATTAGGTAATAAGCAGTTTTAAATTGAGTATAAATTATGTCAAAGATTGAAATAGATTCTGTTCTTGTTAATTTCAATTCGAAAATTTTTGGTTTGAAGCTTGATTGAAAACCTTCGGCTAGAAGTTGAAGGAATTGAATCATAAGCTTGTTCAATTCTGATATTTCGGTGTACCTTTCGAACATGAAAAAGTTTATCGAAGTCGAAAAATTCAGAACGAAAATTTTTTGAAGTTTGTTGAGAAAACTTTTGAAAAAGTTTTTACACAAATCTGAAGAAAAGGAATTTCGGTTAATACCAAAATTCTCCTCATTAGCTGGTATATCATCCTCTGATGGCCTGATGTACTTAGAATTCAAAATTTCGAATTTATTTTGAGTATTTTTAGTGTCGTAATAAAGCAGCTTTACTACGATTATTAGTAGAGTCACAGTCGTTTCTTCTGTGTAAATTTTGTTGGAAATTTTGCCAAAGAATTTTTTATTTTCAGGATCGGAAGAAAAAAATTTCAGAAAATAATTTATAATGATCCTCCTATAATCGACACTATCATCTTTTGTCTTGAAAGTGTTAATGACTCTTAACAAAACAGTGTCGTAAATTCTTACAAACGGAGCTTTGTAAATGTTCCTTAACATTTTCCTAAGAGGTTTCTTCTGGTGCTCTTTGACTTTTTTAATTTTGCTTTCTTCGGTTTCTTTTTCTTCTTCTTCTTCATTAATTCCGAATTTTTCATTGATGGCTTTGATTTTGTCATATGCAGAATTTTCTCTTTTCTTGTATAACTCATCGAATCCTTTCCAAGTGATGACACCTGTAGGGGTGAAATCATTTTGGATCTTCCTGTCGTGTTCCTTTAAATATTTCTCGAGTTTGAAGTTCTTGTCTACATTGGTAGCTTTTAAAATCTTGATGAGACTATCTGAGATAAGGTTATAAATCAGGTCCTTGTCGTAAAAGTTAAACCTGACGTTTTCCATTTGTGAGGAGACTGTTAAATCTTCATCGATAATTTCTCCGATTTCGTTGTTTTTCTTGATATTGAGTAAAATAGTTTTTATAATTTTCGCCTTCTGAATGAATCTCTTACCGATTTTGTAGAGATACCAATTGACATTGTCCCAGATTTTCTTTTGATAGTACACGAAATCAGAAATGATCTTAATCGAGTACACAATTTGTATCAAGTACTCTTGAACATCCAGAAAATAAAATTTTTCTATCTTTAGAAGTTTATCGAAGTACTCAAGCTCGAATGCGAAGATATCCATCACTTTTATTATTTTAAATATCAGTTCAGCCTTCTGCTTAATCAAATTCATAGTAGGCAGATCAGTTTGGTATTTATTGTTGTTGAAATTGTACATCTCTTCAGTAGTGATGTGTTGAAATTTTTCATCTTTGCTTTTGCTGTTTAAAATGTCTATAAAATAGAAATTTCTCATAAATACAAGAAGACATATTCTATGCTTTATCGGAAGAAAAGATTTGCTAAGGATAATCTCTATGTAATCCAAATCCATAAAATTGTAAATTTCTTGTAAACTTTCTAGTTCTTCAGGGATGTCGTAAAACATGTGGTAGGTATTTATAGACAAAAAGCGGAAAAACGAAAAATAAAATTTAAGTTCCTCGGATTTGAGATTGTTCTGATTCTTTTTTAATGAGTTGCTGTAAAAATTATTTTCGGATAGTCTTAAGAAGTTGTCGTTAGGCTTAACACTATCAAAATCATCTCCGATCAATTTGGTTTTCTCGTCGAAGTTTATTCCGTTTACTAACTTATTTGAAAATTCTCTTTCATTTTTATTTTTTGCATTTGAATTTACATTAGTCACCGAAATTTGATTATGCCACTTTATCTCTGAGGGTCCTTTTGAAATTATAAAAGAATCCACTTGACTATTTTCATAAACTGATATAAACGATTTAAATAGTTTAGTGTCCAGCAATCTTCTGAATTTCAGGAAAATTTTCTCTTGAATTTTTTCGAATTCTTCAAACTCAAAAGAAGCTTCTAACATGCCAAATATTTTGACGATTCTCTGCTTGACCTTATATGGTATCTCATCTACATCAGGTAAATTTGAATCCTCTCTTTCTAATAGTATTAGATCGATAATTGCTGTAATATTGTACAAGCTCTTATCGTTGCTTAAATTAATTTTATTCAAGATTATACCCTTGATTAATAAGAATAGAAATTCAATCTTTATTTCATCACATATGAGGGTTTTTGCATTTATAGGAGATGCAAACAATTTTGTGATAATTGATAAATTCTTTCCTGTGCAGAAATGTTCAACACCTTTCCTGTCAAAACAATAAAGAAGGTAGATTGCCAGTGCCGAATTTACGTCCCTATGATCTAGATTTTTTAATTTAAATAGGCTAAAATATTTTGAAACAATTTCATCGAAATTTCCGGAGATGAGAAGCTCCATAAAACTTTCGGAAAATAGCAACCCACTGTACAAGTAATAAAACTCCTCTTTGGAAGAGAATCCAAGGATATCTGCGAAAAAGCCTAGTATTTTCATTTTGTATTCAGAGATTTTAGACTCTTTGATTGTTTTATTTTCGTTCAGGGGTGTCATTTCAGGTACCTTATTTTTCCCGAGATCCAGAGCTAGTTTTACCAAATCGCCAAAAATTTTATCTATTTCTAAATATAGTTTTGATTCTTGATTTAAAATATCTGTGTTATCTTCAACGAAAATGTTTTCAATTTTACTTCTTAGTTTTAAAGAAATGATGGACGCCTCTGAAAAAAAATAATTATTTGAATTTTTATCAAACGAACTCATGACATCATTACCTACTACTAAAATCTCATTTTCTTTTAATCGATTAATTTGATCCATGTAAAAGTTTTCTGTTACACTGAAGATTTTTAAAGATTCATTACATATATTTATGACTTTTCTATCTAGTAATAAATCATTGCTATATGATTCAGCAACTATCATAACAGTTTTTAAAATCATTTTAAAAAGCTTGTCTCCATATTCTGCGTTAGAGTGAATATATGCCTTCCTTTTTTCATCAAAAGACAAATTTCTTGTGAGTTTGTATTCTTCGACTAATTCCTGAGTCACGATGTCGTTGTAATTAACAGCAATCAGATAACAAATTTTAATAAGGTAATAAAAAACGTATTTAGTCACCTCGAAATTCCCTTTCAACTCTTTTAAATTATGCGGATGTACCATGATATTATAGAAATCTGTGATGAAACTAGACAAGTTTTCAATTAATGTTTTAAGTTCTGACTTAGTGAAAAACATTTTCTTCAATACGAAATTTATAAATCTTAGACAAACTTCATAAAGCATGGGATGGACCAATATATTCAAGGCAGGTAGGCAGTCTGTGATGATCTTAGACAATTTAATTGAGATAGTCGACATAGAACATCTTTCGTTGAAGTATTTCATAAGGTGTAGGTAGGGGTCTTCTATGAGTTTGTTTTCTGTTGCGTCATATTGTGATTTAACTCCTCCATCTATGTTTCCTTCTTTATTCGAAATAATTTTCTTTATATCGAAAAATTTCCTCTTATAATGTAGCCTTGTTACTATTTTAGATCCCATAAAATCCGAAATTGTCAAGTTTTTCACTCGCTGGAAATCCGCCTTTAGATGGAGATAGAAGAGTATACCAACGAGATTTAAAATCATCCTTGTATTGTTGGAATTATACTCCATGTCGCAGAGATTATCAATTAATAGAAAGGAATTTTCATAAGAAAATATTTTTCGTAGCTCTCCATTGTAAAAATATGACTTGTCATTTCGCTCATAAAGAATTTGAAAGAAAATTCCAGAAATTTCCAAAAACTTTCTCAGGTTGTCATTTAATTTCAAACCATAATTAACGTCTGTATCTTCATCAGTATTTTCCCGGTTTTCAATACTCGTTAGTTCTATTTCTCTTGATTCAATTTTATTTCCTTGATTCCGATTATCCTGACTAACCGGCTGAATTAAATTTTCTTGGATCATTCCTAAACTCCCCCTGATTTTTATTTCTAATTTTGTTTTGATTCTCATTAATTTCGAAGAACTTGAAGCTAGGTATTTTCTGAGAAATTTTGACAGGTTATTAAAAAGGTCTTTGGTATGGAACATCATATTCATCATTTTAGTCTTAGGGCTAGTCAACATTGGAAATCTAACTTTCGTTGCATTTTCACTGAAGAACAAATTTAACAAAAAGTCATTCATCGAGTGGTTTGAATTGTAGCAACAGCAATATGGGGAATTATAATCATCCTTGTTTGTAGGGGAAACTAAAATTGAATGGAAGAAATGGCAACCACTTGCGCACATGAAGCAGATTGGTGTATCGCAATCTTGGCAGTAGTATTTCTCTGTTCTTTTTAAAAGAAAAAGAGGCACATCTTTTTCTAAATTGCATTTGACTTCTTCTTTGTTGTCGTCTTGATTATGAAATTTTGCTTTTTGATGTTTGTTTTTTTTCCCGCACATACAAACGAATTTGTTTATCCCTTTGTTAGCAGATCTGCGCTGTTCTCGGATGAGTTTTTGAGTCTCCTTTTTCTTAATTTTTCGTTCGAGTTCTCTCTCTTTTTGTTGTTTCAGTTCTAGTTCAGACAGGTCTCTTCCAGTGGGAGGTTTTAATTGATTCAAGTGAATTGTAGATTTCCTAGCTGATTTCGTGTAGCAATCTTTATGACAGCTATTGTAGCACTCCTCGCACATGGGATCCAACTGATAAAAGTCACAAATACCACAGATAAACATTTTCTGTTCGATTATCATATCACTGTATAGAAAATACGTACATTTTTTGTTCTTTTCTATTACGTTTTCTGATATTACATTTTTTGTAATTTCACTCAACATTTTTATTATAATAAAGTTTCAAGAAAAATCATATATAAAATATGGTAACTTAAATTCACTAAATAAATATATGCTTATTTATACTCATAAATAAAATTTATTTAAATTCCCCGAATAAAAATATAAAAATAACAACATATTAAGATAATATAAATAACAATATATTTACCGTAATGTTCCGAATAGAACGACTTTTCGAATAAACGACCAAAAAAATTTGATTCGAATAGACCGACCAATTCTCTTAGTGCTAACTTAATATATATCATATTATATTAAAATTTATCTAAATTATCGTTCGTCGAAATAGGCTGAAAGTATTTTAACAGATTCTTTTGAATAGGGAACTTACCTTCTATTTAAAATATATTTTTAATAATTATTTGACAAATAAAACTTAAGATAATACATTAAAACTAATTTATTTTATTCGTGATAATTACTCAAAATAGATGGTAATTAACAAAAATTTTTTATTATGGTCGGGGATTGGGGATTGGGGATTGGGGATTGGGCCAATCCCCAATCCCCAATCCCCAATCCCCAATCCCCACTTTGAACTCTACTTTAAGGAGAACTATGAAATTAAAAATTAATTAATAAATTAATTATTAAATATAAAATTTTATTTATTATATTTATTTAATAATAAATTGTAAATATAATTTTGATCGTGGTTTATCAATTTTTATTATTTTTGATTTTACAGTTATTTCTGTAACAATAGCAACACGCCCAAGTTGCTATATGATTTTCTCTATGTATTTTAACTACATGATTCCTATGACAATTTTGAATACAAGATTCACAAAGCCCTAAATTAAAAATGTTAATAAGAAAATTACAATTTAAAGAACAATTATCACATGAGAAATATTTAACAGTCGTGTTGATGACCTTTTCAAACTGGTAGGTAATACAATTCTTGGGAACTTCACTTTTTAGCAAATAATTTCCTTTGAATGTTATGATATCTCCCTGGTTTATTTTGTAACTTAAAAATTTTGTGTTATATTCAATTTTCGTTTCTTTCTGTATTTCTAACAAATTCGAATCTTCGTGCATTTCGAATTCCTTTCTTATTATATAGAATTGAGCATCACCGACATCACTAATTTCATCTCCTTTATTCAAAAAATAAGACTTTACAATTTCTAATAATTTATCAACAGAATCCGTCGGATTGAAAAGAAGATTTTCTATTGTGAAATTCTTTCTTTCGATGTAAATTTTTGTCTTGATAGGTAGAGACAGAGGACTTTCAGGAAGAGTTTTCATAAAAGAGTCTAAAGATTCTCCAATGTCCTGTATAAGACGCATATGATTGTTCTGCAACTCTTGCAGTTTTTTGTTAAGAAAATTTTTTGTTTCTAAATTAGTTTTGTCATCATTAATTGAATCCTTTATTTCGTTTGTTTTCTTTCTATGCTCAGTTTCGATTTTTTCGTAGAATCCATTGTAAGAGTTAAAAATTTTCTTCATGTTTTCCATGAAAATATTTTGAATAGGGTTCAAGAATATTTCGTTTTGTGGATTATTCTCAAATAATTTGTCTATATTGTTATATTCCTCTTTAGATCTTTCTGTTTTAACATAATCTAATTATTTCAAATCTTTTAGATAATTACTTATTATATCATCGATTATATAATTTTTCACGAGCTCCTCTTTTTTCACTTCAGTTTTGCAAGTAGGACATTGATTTTTCAAATTAAGGCAATTAAGAATGCATTTTTCACAAAAAGAATGTCCACACTTTGTGATATTGCACTTCTCGAAAATATCTGAACATATTACACAATCACACATGCTTAATATCTCATTAGAATTTATTTTAACATCGTTAAATTTATTTTTATAATCTTCCATTAGCGAAAGTAGTAATTTATTTTATTAAATATCAGATCATAAATAAATGGAAGAAGCTGAATCAGCCTTTTCGTGTAAAATCTGTTATCAAAGTTACGATGACGATTCTAAAAAGCCTTATATAATATCCCCCTGTTCACATACAATCTGTTATGAATGCCTCAAGGAAATTTTAATGTTGAACTGTAATTGTCCATTTTGCAAGAAGGAAATTAAAGCGTCAATAAATGAGATGAAGCCAAACTACGAATTGATTGACATAATTTACAAAATCAAGAATACAAGCAACGTGGCGAGATGCTCAAAATGTAAAGAATTGATAAACGCAATTTACTTCACAGAAAGAAATTCGAATGTTCTCTTCTTATGTAAAATTTGTGCGAAGATGAATCCGAACAATAGCCAGACATCTATAGAAGATTCTACAGCTCTCAGTTTAGAGGATTTAATTAGCAATGCAGAAAATGAACTGAATTTCTTTCAAACCGAGTTAAATTCTTTGACTAATAAAGAAAATCTTAAAAATATGGCAGCAAATATGATGACTGATTATCTTAAGAAAACTATTTGGGATCTACTCGACCAGAAAAAAGATATCCTAGCATCTTTTCTCGAATCTCAGGATTTCAACAATTTCCTTGAAAAATATAAAAAATCACTAGAGAATATCCTGAAATCAAAAGACAGTTCTATAAAGTATCTCCGTGCTAATTCAGCGATTCTTAAAACAACTCTGAAAGACATGATGATACATAACATTTTGAATATAAAAAATTTAGAAAACGATGAGATTCTCTCACAGAAAATAAAAAATTTTAATCAAAATCTTATTAAAGAATTCAACAAGAACAAACTTTATCTCCACGGTACACTATCGACGATAACAAACGACATAATATATCAGGCAAATATTGCCTTATTCAATTCCTTACGGGAGTGTCTTAGAGATGATTTTTGCCTTTTAGATAAATTAGTTTCGTTCAATGTAGATACGTATAACAATATGATAACTAATTCTAATATTAATAATTTTCAACAAAATCATATTCAAGGAGGATTTCTCTTTCACCAAATGCAAATTAAAAATCAGTTGAAGAAATTGGATTTAAAAGAGGAAGATTCACATCCAGCCGATATTTTTGTAGGAATGAATAGTAATATCAGTTCAGCTAACCAGAACAATCCTATTTCCGAATCTTATGTTGCTTCTGTTATTGGTCTGAAAGTTAATTATCATAATATTAGTAAGTTGAAGACAGTTCTTGAAAAGCAATTTGGATGTAAACCCTCGATTATCGAAAAAGATGATGAGTATTTTGGAGTCCAACTCTACTTCAAATCTTCAGAACAATTAGATATTTTTATGAACAAGAAGTGTCATGTTTTCAAGGTTGACGATAAGATGATAAAGTTTTATAAAAAACAGAATAAAGTTGGAAATCGCTTTTATGTAAAATATAATTAACTAAGAAAAAAAATTATAATTATTAATCATTCAATTATTTTGCATATTAATCATTAAGTTATTATTTTAATTTAATTTGAGTAAATTATTTTTAAAAAAAATTATTTACATTAATTTCTCAGTAACTCTATTCTCGATTTTTTGATTACAATTAAATGTTTCAATTTTTCTCTCATATGTATCGAGTTTTTGTAAATTTAATTATATTTAGTGCTGGATCATAAATATACATATGTCTTAAAAATAAATGATATATTATTTATTAATAATTACATATTGAAAATTTTTCTAAAATTAAAAATAATTGGAGGTTATTAAATCCTATTATATAAATTTCTTTTTATAGCAAAAAATCATTTTCTAACAAAGAAGGAAGTTTAAATTATATTTTTACTAGAATATAATAAAAATTTCTATTTATTGCTAAACGATTATAGATTATAACATTGTTTATTAAATTTCAGTGACTAGCTTTTTTAAATAAATTAAAAATTCATAATTTTCCTTTAATAATGCAATTAAACAAAAATAATCAAAAATGCTATTAGTGAATATATTGAATATATCAAATTTTCAGAATTATTAGGGTCATTTTCAGTATTATTATCAGAAGGGTTGTCAATATTTCCGTCGAATCTAAGAGACTTTTTGGAAATACAATCTAGGACATCTGTGCAATTTACAGTTTTCGTGCATATTAGATCGAAATCAACGCAATTGAAAATTCCATCAAATCCATCAACAGTTTTAGATTCCTCTTTAGAGCATTCAAAATTTTTTCCTCTGATTGAAACCGAATATTTTTTATTTTTGTAATCACACAAAAATTGATGACAAATAGGTCTTATTGTGTCTCTGTATTGTGAAATAGAATCATCCCCTTTATATACCAAAGAAGAATAGAAACAAGAGGAATTCTGGCCTATTGTCTCTCCAAGTCCAACTTCATACTCAGACAAACCCATCACACAATTTCCTGAATTGTTCCATCCGGCAGACTCGAATGGATAACTAAGACTACAATAGTCTGCAAACATAGAACCTCCCCAAGTGGGGTTAGAATAATATTGATATATTTCTGGTATATTTTCATAAATAGATATTACTACAGCTCCTTTTGATGTTCTACTAGAATTACAATTCATGATTTGACCACCATTTTCAACATAAGTAAATTCATTTTCTGAAATTGATTTTCCGTTTTCTATACATTTTGAATTCAGGAATTCACATCCTTTATTTTTACCAAATCTGAATAAGCCTCCACTGTAGTAATTAACTTGATACCATCCTGTTTCTTCGAATAATGCTAAAGACATCTCGGATATGGATCCTTCTGGATTAAATTCTGCTGTCATAAATTCACCATCCATTATTCTTTGCTCCCAATGACTACCTGCCGAACCACTGCTACCTTGATCTTCTAATTCGACTCCATCTAAGGTCGGACAATTAAAATGTTTTTTAGCGGCTTCGATTACTTTTGGGAGAATCATGATTTTTGTTTCTTTACCATTTACTGTTTTAGTTTTAACCACATCTTCCTTGGATTTTTCTACAAATAATCCGAATAAACCATCATTAAAGGCAAGAATATGATTTATTTCGTGTAATATAAGTATCGAATTGTTGTAGGCAGCATTCTTTTTACTATAATCTGAAGATTTGTTTGTAAAGTAGATATAACCAGTGACTGGTCTATTATCTGAGTTTAGATTGCATGGTCCTGCATAGGCCAAAGTATTATCACTAGAATCAGTATCAAAACTTACAAAAATGATTAAATCGGCATTAACACCAGTTACAGAAAATTCAGAGCTTATGTTAATTCTATCATCGCAATTTATAAAATCAGACGATGAAATTTTTATTGGATTTACAAATCTTTTAACCTTCAAAATAGAGCTTAGTGCATTTGAAACTATTCCAATGGTATTTTTAATTCCTTTTATTCTATCTGCATTTTCAGAGTCCACTCCACCTAATTTTTCTTCAAGATTCGAGAAATCGAAATGGATTCTTATTGGTTGCCATTCAGTTTCTTCTAAAAATCTGTTTCCTGATTCTATTGTTGAGAGAGGAGTGAGTATAGGTTGCTGGCGATAACTAGGAAACTCGCATTTTGGCGCAGAGCTGATCAAAAGCAGGATAGATAATATAACTGATAATCCTAGATATTTCATCATATTAATAAATAATTATTTTTAATGACTTAATATTCATTAAATAATAATTTAAAATAATTTTCCTTTAATATTGACCAGAAAATTCAATTTCAAGAAAAATGAATAAAATTTACTAATTGAGCGAATGTAAATTAATAATGTGTGAAATTATGCGAATTCTGAAGTGTTAATTTTTAATTCATGATCATTTTATCAAAATATGACACTTCTGATCTATTTAACATACTAAATTTTCATATCATATGTTGATAAATATCAGTAACTGTAGGATAATAAGTTGTGCTTCAGATTGGGGAGGGGTTGTTTAGTTTTGCTAATTACATTATTTATTTGTTACATTTTATAAAAATATCTCAATAAAATATTTAATTATTTAAAGAGAAAATCATATGGCTAATTGTAGTAAAAATACTTTTAATTTGAATTAATGGATGAAAAGGGAATAAAAATGTAAAAGATTTTATCAATTTTAACGACAATAATTTAGTTTTTAGGAAATTAGTAAATGCTTGGTGTATGGACATGATGAGGATCCCTAATTAAGATTTAAAATATGTGAAGTGTTTTCTTAAAAATAAAAATTTGTGATTTAATAGTCTTTAAATTATTAATAGCAGATTTTCTTATTTCTATTTCTTCTAATGGTAGTTGCAGTAAAAAGAACGAGAATTTTTTTGGAAGTAGATTAATATACAAATTTTCAAAATTATTAAACACATAAACATATATCTACTAAAGAAATTAGAATAGAATTTATATATGACTTATTTTGTTCTGAAGTAGAGGGCGGGTACATTATTTTTTTAAAAGTTTAAGTTTAATTTCAATATAAAATTTTCCGTTTAATTATAAAGGGAAATTTTTTTGTTCGCGCCGCCTAGTTCTTAAGTTAAATATTTCAATAGAATAATTTATAATAATGATTTTATCTTAATTTTAAAATTCCTCAAATAAAGTTTAATCTTCTTTTAAGAATTATTGTTTTATTTATAAATTATAATAAAAGATTAATTCAGAAAACACCCATCTACACTAGCTCAAAGCTCACTACCACACTCAACATAAATTATTTCTTCAACAAATATTAAGTATAAATAACTTAGTTTCAAAATAAAATAAGTCTGAAATATTTTTGCAAAAAAACAATTAAAATTTATTATCCACTTTCTGTTCAGGAAATATTCATTAAAATTTATCATTCACTTTGGATACGGAAAAATTCCCTGAAATTTGATAATATAAATTGCTTATATTAATAATAAGTAATATAGCATTTCTTATAAAATAAGATCTTGCCACGAAATGGACTACCCTGTTAGGTTAGATTAAAAATATATTATTAATTGTTTAAATTAATAAAATATATTAAAATAAATTTTTACATTAAATAATGATATATGAAAGAGATAGTCATTTAAACAGAAGAAGATTTGAAAAAGAGCCTGATTCATTGTAAAATTGGATTTTAATAAATAGTGTAAAAAGAAGCAGATCACGTAGCATATCAAATAGCAGAGGAAGGAAATACTCCATAATCAGATCTAGATCATATTCTAAAGAGCATAAAAGAGATGATAGAAAAAGGAAAATCAACTCGAGATCTATTAGTGTCTCTCATAGTTACCATTCATTATCAGAAAATAGATCTCACTCTCCGGAACATAGAGGGCCCATCCAAAGAGGTCCAGCTCTTAACTTCATGATTTTCCTAAACAAACAAATAGAAAATTCATTAATAAACAACGGAATTTTCCGAAAAATAGAGGAACAAATCGGAGATGTTCAATTTTTCTTCGATTATAATTATACTATCCCTGATCTAGTGGGGTATGTCCTTCACATAAAAGCAGAAGACATCAAAAAGAAAAGAGACGCCACCCAAATTTTACTAGAATACATAGTTAAAAATAATCTTGATGATTCCAACGAAGAAGATAGGAAATCATCAGAAAAAATAGGCATTCTTCTCTTGGTTCCAAACGGGTTAGTTTCTATGATAATAGGAACTAAAGGCAGGCAGATTTCTAATTTAATTAAGGACTCCGGTGCAAATATAGTAGTTAATCAGCCTATTTATAAAATGCTTCATCGTACAGTTAATATAAAGGGAAGGCCTGCTAATGTTGCTAATGCAATATTATCTATTCAATCAATAATGGAAGAGCGCTACTTTGAAGTATCGAAAGTCGAAACTGAAGTAAGACCTCTAAATACAACGCTTTCACTTACTCAGGTAAACATTGAATATTAATAAACTTCTAAAGGTAAAGTTCGTACTATCCGAGGAGTGCGTGGATTATTTAAATTCAAAGAAATCCTCCTTTTATAATAATATTAAAGACAATTATGATGTCAGTGTAAGTTTCTACCAAGATAGGAAAAACAAACAGTTCGATAGGAAAGACTACGTTGCATCATTAAAAGGAACAATAATATCAGTACAAGATGCGATTTTATTAATGATTAAGAAACTCTCCAGTTTAATAAGAGCCACGTATGACGGTAAAGATTCTTACTCGCTCCGAATGTTAATTCATAAGGCTTATGTCACGAAGCTAATAGGAGCAGGAGGTTGTATGATTCAAGAAATAGCAAATTTTTCGGGTGGAGCTTCAATTAAAATTTTATCAAACAAATTAGACGAGAGAAAAAGCAATTCTTCAGATATAATAGTATGTATTGCTGGGAGCCTTCCTTCAATCCAGGACGCAGCATGCATTATAATTGAACAGATGGAATGCTTTAAAAAAGGGGGACCAGTAATAAGATAATATTTATCATTTAGGTTCTTAAAAGCGGGAAAAGCATAAATCAAAACATAGCCCAGCAATTTATCAACTCAATTTTCTGTTCTGCTGGAAGAAAAGAAAATGAAGACGAGCACTGCTACACCCTAAAAGATCGATTCCTCTCTAAGAAAAGAAGCAGATCTAGAAGTCGTTCTCATAGATCAATGAGTAAATCACAAGAAAAAATTAAGGAAAAAGAAAAAAGATCAAGTCGTAAATCAAAATATGACGAAAATAATCACAAGCATAGTAATAATAACTTTATTAATTCATAATCTAAAAACAGACGATGCGCCTTACCATTCAGATAATCCTCATAAGAATGATAATTTCGACTACAATCTAAAGGATCCTACTAATAATCTTAGTTATGAAGAAAAAGGCCTAATGAAAATATCCATAGACATTATTGTACCTGACTATTTAGTATCTTTATTAATTGGAAAAAAAGGAGAAACAATTAGAGGTATCATGAACAAAAGTGGGTCCATGATTACCTTTCAAAAAGAAGTATGATAATAAAATAAATAAAAATTAGTATAATGACGATTCCAAAATTATTACCGGAGATGGAGTAATAGGACGTGTTTGCAACATAAAAGGCACCATCCAACAAAATTCTGTTGCTCTCCAACTTATTTCTGACATGATAATTAAACTAGAGACAAGTTTAAACGGAATAAGAAAAGAAAATTAATAAATACGATAAAAATTTTAAAATAATAATTTTAATGATTTACGATATAACAACAATGATATAATTAAACGAAATTAATCTTTTGTAATAACAGCTAATGACAATATATAATAAGATAATTACATAGTAACATTCCCCACATATCTTTTATTACAGACGAATCAAGAATAATAATAATTTATTAAATTTATTGAATATAGTATTCAAGAGATAGGAGATTATTGATTAATAATTTACAAATATTCTAATATGATAAAATTTTTGACGATTTTTCCAAATTTATAAAGTTTTAATCCCCCCTAACTAGGAATTAAATATAATACATGATGATTATAACCCTGTATAAATTATTTTAAGTAGTAAATATTTAATTATTAATTTATTTTATCAAGAATTTATTTAATAATTATTTTAAATGGATAAGCTACCTGAACCATCATTCGATAACGACAAAAACTGGCCTAGATTAAAAGTCGGTGTTCACTCATACATTCAAGATAAAGAAAAGAACTTCAATTTCCTTTTTTATGGTTTATCTGCTCTTTCTATTGGAAGATACTGGAGAGAAATCAATTTCTATAAAAAAGATCATCCTTTCTTCCTTTTAGTGATAGTTCCAACCTTTATTTTCTCTTCCTATCAAATAGCTAATTTCTTAACTCATGACAGCCATGCATACGCAGCTTTGAAAAACAATGAAGAAGAAAGAAAGTACATCGAAAATTATAAATCATTGTGGAGAGAATCAAAGAAGAAAAATATCGAAATCCCAGATGAATTAGTTCAATAAAATAAATATTTTAATCAGTATAATTTAAAAGACTAACAATAAATTTGAAGATTTAATTTAGGTTATTTAATAGGATAATTTTATTTTATTATATTTTATAATTTGGGGAAATTTAAATACAAAAGTTGGAAATTTTTCTTTAAGATAATATATATTTCTTAACTTTTTTATTTTTTAACGAGGGTAACAGAAAAAAAACCATCCATCTTTTTTGGTTTAGGGACAGTTTGAAAAATTACATCGTTTTGAATCTTCATACCGTATTTCTTACAAAATTTGAAAATTTGACTAATATTCTCTTCTTGCAACAAAGAACATGTAACGTAAACGATTTTTCCATTTGGTTTTATTAGATCTAAACTCTCCACAAGAATCTGTTCTTGAACTTGTAGCGTTTCTTCTAATTTTTCTATTGAAAATTTCCATTTTAGATCGGGATTCCTTTTTAGAGTTCCGCTTCCAGAACACGGGACATCGAGCAGGACCCAATCGCATTTATTTTTCAAGAGTTGGCCGAGATTATTTTTATCATTGTTTAATTGATAATTTTGTATTCCAGCTCTTCTAAGCCTTTTCCTAGCCTCTATTAAAACATTTTTACGAATGTCATGTAAAAAAATTTGACCTTTGCCTTGTGTAAAAGGAGCGAAGGCAAGAGTTTTTCCCCCACTTCCACCGCAATAGTCGACAATGATATCACCAGGCTAAATTAATTATATATAAAGATTTAACCTTACAATCAACACGTAAAGCAACTAGTTGACTGCCTTCATCTTGCACTTCGAAGAATCCTTTTCTAAACTCCTCCAAGGCAAAAAAATTTGCCCTTGGATTTGTGTTGAAGGTAATTCCGTAGGGAGAATGTTCTGTTTTATAAACATCGAATCCTCTCTTCTTAAAGCTATAGATCAAATCATCCCTTGAAATTTTTAGGATGTTTGTTCTTACTGTCAACGGAGCCCTCCCGTTCATAACTTTACAATATTCAATTGCTTTTTCTATTCCGAAGGAGTTTACGATTAAATCAAATAATTCCTTTGGATAGCTTACTCTTACATGTCTAAATATATTTATTAATTTTTAAATACGGAGGTAGATTTTTGTTGTCCATTTGTTTCTCGAAATCAGAATCGTAAATTGTATCAAATCTTGATTTCCAGTTCAAAGGTGATGGAGTCAGAAAATCCAACAGCCCTTTATATTTTACCATCGTATAGACCTGGTCATTAATAAATTCTCTGTCTATACTGCAGACCTGTTTATTTTGTAAATAGTATTTTCTTATGTGAAAGTCAATTGGAATGTTTCTTCCATATTCGTAATGTTCTTCGTCATATGTTTCTAGAATTTTTAGAATATGAGATTTTCTGTTATTTGTCATAATTTTGTGGAATATTTTATTTGCCTTTGATAGGAGCATAATATATTAAATATAATTTAAATTTATTAAATAATTGAAAATTTTGAAAATTGATTTGATCCCTTAATAAGCAAAAGTTTAAATTTTTAAATTAACATAAATTCATAAATATCTATTAATCAACAATCACTAAAAATATTATGTGGGAATTGTATCAAACTCATATGTTCAAAAAATTAAGACTTCCTTTTTCTAAAAATTTCATAAAGACCTCCTCTCTGAAATGGAACAATCCAAGAAAAAGAAGGAGAGCATCCAAATATTTCATAAAGGACTTCTTGTACTGATCTCTATTAAATATATATACGTAAAAAATATTTTTAAAATTTACTCGTTCGCTCATTTTATTTTTTCGCCAATCGAATACTAAAAAAATTAGAAGATTAAAATACTTTCTGTCAAATCTAGTACATTTGTATATTGATCATATAACAGTCGAAGAAATAGGATCAAGCATACTAATGTGATTAAATAATTCAAAATGAAAAAAATTGAAAATAAATCCAAAATAAAAACTCTACATATTACATATATTAATACCTATGCGTCTGTTTATAAATCACATAATAGGATGAAATAAATATCGAAATCATCGATGAAAAACTCGAATACAAAACAAACAAAATGAAGTACTTTAAATTAAATTGTCCAACACAGTTATTAATCCAAGGACAATGATGATCCTTTGAATAAATACATCTAAATTTAATCTCAACAATTTACCCTTCGCAGTACAAACAGTGATTGACATTCGGCATCCTTCCAACGTTACAAGCAGGGCATTTTTTGAAGTTATATCCAAACTGTGTATTGATTCCGTTTAACTTTTCTTCTGTAAACACAGGGGATTCCTCATATTCAGTATCGTCATAATCACAATCACTTTCCAAAAGATCCTCGTCTTCTTCATCGAGCTTAGTATGCTTTATAAGATGCTGATTTTTTGTGTTCCAATTTTCAGCATTCTTAACTGCGATTGATCTAGTAGCGCAATAGAATTCTAGGTACCTTATGTTATTATTGTGTGTTAATTTGCCTGGGTTTGTAAAAGATGATTGAAAATGACAGATTACAACCATAAATAAAGAGGCATAAAATAACAATTTAAAATTATACAAATAGTTGAACCCTCTTTTGTCGTATTCTTCGTCAATTTGACTTGTAACAAATATCTGTAAGAACAAAAGGATATAAGTTAAAGTGAATAAAATCCATCCCAGTAGTTTTTTGAAAATAGCCATGACGGTAAAGTTTATTTTTAAATAATTTAAAGAATTATTTTAAAATTCTTTTACTCCAAATAAATTTAATTACTCTTAAATAATTTTACATAATATAACCTAATTCTAATGGATCCCAATACTTTAATATGTGAAGGAGACAAAGAGGATGCTATTTTCATAAGCAAGAGAGACTTGAATAATCTAAACGAAAAATCTATAACAGAGGTCGTGTCAATTCTATATGAGCATATGAAAGACGAAACAGACAATTTAGATCTTATCGCAAGAAAATCTCTTGTTGAATTGTCAGAGAAAAATTTATCGATCGTTATAAAATGTGGAATCGAAGTTTTAAGAGGACTCTTAACAAATAACAACGCTGCTAGCTTAGTCATGGATCAGATTAATAACTATGTCCTTTTATTCGAAGATATCATTAATAAAAACGGCGTATATTTAGATAGAACAACCTATGCGATTTCGTCAAGTTTTGTAATTGAGAGTATACAGCTTATGATTTCTAGTGCCCAGAATGTGAAAGAAATCGAGAAGTTTAAAATCATAGAAAAAAAAGTTCTTGTTCTCATAAAAATCTTAATTTATCTCGCGAAGTATTTTTTCAACGATGTTCTGAACGATATGATGCAGATGTTCAATCCTGGTACCGTTCCTCCAAAAGTTATAATTGAGGTTTTAACTATGATGGCTAGTCAGTACCCTGTTAAAACAGCACAAAATTATCAAGAAGTTATCTCACGCACATTACCAATTTTAGCAAGTATTCAAGACGAGAATATAAGGCTTACCTTTGCAAAGTTCTTCTCACAAGTTTGTGAATCTGCATTGATCGCCATAGAAAGTCGTTATGACTCGAGTACTTATTTCAATCTTGATTCGATTTCTCACCTTTTCGCTACAGCTTATGATCTTATTTTTGCACAATGGATGACTAATGTAAGGAATAGCAGTAATAAAAATCAGATAGTTAATTCACTAATAATAATGGGCAGCATTCTTCCAGAAAATTCAATAAGAAACAATTTGGAAAACATAACTAATATCTATATTAATAATCTTAAAAAAGAAAACACGAATGAAAATCTTTTGATATGTAAAAGTTTCAGGATGTTCTTAGAAATCGCAGTAACACGTTACAAGGAGAGAATAGAATTATGTGCAAATTCCTTGCTCATGGCTATTTTCCCGATTTTGACGGGTCCTAATATATCCCCGAATGTAAAAGATTTCGATCAGAACTTCATGCAGGTAAAATCAGAACTTCTCAAAATTTTCTTTATTCTCTATACTAACTATTTTGATAAAACTTTTACTTTCCTTGTAAGTAAATTCGAATCGATCGGTCTGATGGAGAGGTTGACAAATGTTTATTTGACTAAGACAATGATACTCAGAGGGGAAAACATAGGGTATGTTTATAGAGACATTCTCTTGTCTACTATTTCTAAAGCAACACATGAAAACGATTTAGAACTGAAATACGCTTTGTTCGAATTGATTTATATTCTGTTTGAAAAAAATCTTTTAACTCAAGATAGTTCTGTAAAATTAATTTCGTACCTTATGAAAGAAGCTGCTTATTCTGATGAAGAAATTGAATACAAGGATGCGAATATTTCAAAAAATTATCCATTTTATACAAATTATAAAATTCTTAGGGACAAGTCAGATTCTGTTTTATTAGACATAATCAATAAAATCCAGGACAGTGAGAAATACTTATGGCCTCATATATTAGACTACCTGTATGACCATAAGTACGATGGCAGTGCCTACATAATCGCACGTATGATTATAGCAATAAAAAATATATACGATAATAAAATGGAAAAAATAGACTTTAACTTTTCAAATTACACAAATTTGCCAAGTCCTCAGCAAATCATTATTAAACTATTTATAATATTGTCTAACCCCATAAAAAGACATGGGTTGCCTTCTTCTACTTTAAGTGCCTTAAATATTCTTGTCCCTCTTTTGCACAATGATTTACAAAATTACAGAGTAGAAACAAATGAAATCGAGCAATATTTAAAGAAAGGAAAATATTTTGACTTCAACGTATATAATGACATCCTTCTTTCAGTTTGGGAAAAAATAATGAATGAGATTAAAAATTCTGAATTTTCTTCGACTTTGACAGATGCTATTATAGAAAACATTCAAAAGTATAAACAAGATAAAACAATAACAGGATTTCTTATAAGAATGCAAGGCGTTGTACTTTCAAAACTTAATAAACGGGAAGTTATAAAAAATCAGTTGGACTCCTTGTTTAGCATCGCCCATCCAGAATTCAGAGGTGATGTAATAAATGGAAACATCGATCCCTCAATTCCTCCTAAGGAAATCAGGCAAGGTGTTGCAGATGCTTACGGACTTTGCTCAAAAAGTCACATGGACATCGTGTTAGATAAAATCAATGCAATTTTCAAATCAGAAATTCAATACAAAAGGCCTTCAGGTTTTGCATCATTTTTCGCATCTAATAAGGATCCTGAATTGTCCCTGTACATAATATCTACCCTCGTAACTGCATTAGGTAGCATCGCCAAAAACTCTGATACAAATTTGTTATCATCGAGAATAAATTCTAATTTTCTTTCTCATATAGACGTTTACTTTAAGGAAGAGAGGTTCAAATGTTTGAGAATCGTATGTACAGTAGCTCTCGGTAACATTTTCAAATCTCTTCATAAACTATCGTCTTTCTATTTAGACAAGGGAGATGTTTTTATTTTGTCTAACAGAGACAGTTATCTCGAAGCAATGACCAAAATTTTCAAAAATGAAAAAATTCTCTCCGACTTAAAAATTGAGGCATTAAATAACATTGCTCATCTTATAAAGTTGGATCCTCCTGTTTCTCTTGAACAATGCAAAAATTTTATTTATTTGTCTTTTTCTATTTTCGATAATAAAGATTTCCTAGAAAACGACGTCAACAAAGAACGAAGTTTAGATGCAGTTAATAATGTATTTGAAAGTATATTGATTCATGAAAATCATATTTCAACTAGTCTTGAAAGGACTGTATCTGCTAATGCAGATGGATTTATAATTGTGAATTATGAAAATATTTTAAGTTACGATAAAGATATTCTTTCGTCTTGGGATTTCTTTTCTTTTATCCTTGAGAAATTCGTAGAAAGATATGTCACAGACACAGACACAGTTTCATCTAAGCAAGAAAACTCTGAAGCTTATAATCAAGCAATTCAGATTAAAAGTCTTATACTAGAACGTGTTGAAATTTTTGTAAATTGCCAAAAAAGCGTTAAATTTACGAAAGACGAATTTTCTAATTGGGTAGCTTCTCTTGTATGTTTACTTATATTTTTTTTCGATGAAAAAAATGTTGATCCCTATGGCATGTTCCTTGGAATTTCAAGACTTTTCACAGGATTGAACGTATTCGACATTGAATATTCAGATGATAAAACATTAGTCATAGACAATTTCGTACAAATTTTAACGACGAAATTTTCAAAAGAAGATTTCCTTTTCATTTATAAAAAATTAATCTATCTTCTTACTAATAAATCCTTTGAAATAAATAGACTTTCATCCACCTTACTTGAGAGACTAATGAAAAAGGCAAGTAATCATTTCATGACAGTAGACAAGGACAACGAAGGCTCGATATCTAAAGATAATTTAGCAGATATAGAAGAGATATTGTCAAAAATAATCAAAGTACTGGAATTAATCGCAGCAGAAGACAAATCTACAGACAGTGAGAGGTATATCAACGTTCTAAAAATAGCTGAAGAGTTAGCAAAAATCAATATTTCCCCAATTGTTGATGCGTGTTTAAAAGAGGAGTATGGTCTTCCTTTCCCAGTATCTTTAACAAGTATCCTACAAAGCATTTGCAAGGAAAAAACTTTGATTACTAAAATATTTACAAAAATTACTGATATAATTAACAACGGAGATCCTGGATATGAAAATAAACCTAATTTTACTGTGTGTGCCAGCACTGTCATTCTAGGAACGATGCTTAAAACACACGATCCTGTAATCACCCCTTTAATAAAAAAGTTTTTCCCTCAGCTACTATCTACTCTTCTCCTACGTCTAGGGTCTGCTCATTCTATTAATTACACAGTTGAAGCCTTCAAATCCATGTCAGAAGATCCAAGGAATCAAGTAGTTTGGGCATTACAGCAATTGATATCCTACGCAGATGAGGTGGAATTATCAACCTGTTTGGAAAATGGAGGTTCTATTCAAAATAAATTAATGAACGGGTATGAGTTCGATGAAGGTATCTATGAGTTGATGTTGATATATTGTAAGAAAAATGACCATAATAAACAAAATGCCATGTTTGATTTTCTTTCAGGGTTCCTAGATCGTCCATGGGGAGGCCAACGGGTGGTTGCAGTTAGTTGCTATGCTCAGTTTGTAAACTTTGCATCAGTTATATATTGCCATAATAGCGATTTCGATGTTGTCGATTGGAGAAATAAATTAGTGAACGAATTAACAAAGACTATTACAGATTCAGAAGAACTTGCTAGAAAACAATCAATAAGAGGCCTTGCAAATTTATGTAAGGTATATCTAGATTGCACTGTAAATATTGAAAGCTATATAAGAATTACTGAAAAAATGGATTTAGGTATTGAAATTTTAATTTAAATATTCTTAACTTATTATTAGATGAGCCAATACCAGAAGAAAAGAAAGAGTTAGTCATTAACTCAATTAAAAAAGAAATTTTGGAAGCTAGTTACGGAGCGTCTATAATAAATCTTTTAATAGAAAAATTATCTGATCAGAGTGAAAGTGTAATACTTGAATCACTTAATTCCCTTCAACAAATGATGGAGTTTCTATCAATGCGGGCAGTCATACCTTGTCTCACAAATCTACTCGTAAAACTCCGTCCCTGCTTCGACTTAAACAATCACAATATCAGATCCCTTGGATTTTATTTATTCAATCGTGTAATCAGTCTTGTGTCCACTCAACATGAAAAATCATCGAATAATAAATCACTTCAAGGCTTCGAGAAAGATGAAATAAAAATAGAGGAAATTATCAAGGATCAAATACATGGACATCTTGTTTCTTTGTTACTCCACAGTAATGATGAAAAACAAGCCGTCAGACTTAGTTGCTATAAAACCTTAATAAAGGCTTTAATTGTCATATTGGATGAGGATGTTTCACATCTCATGGACGAGGCCAAAAATAAGTATGGAGAAGATTATAACCGAATATACGAAGACTTTATCACTAATACCACTAAACTCATAACAGAAAAATTCGAAAACAGAGTACCTTATCACATCTCTAATTGCATAAATCACTTCTTGTCTTCTCAAGAATCTATTAGAGCCTCTTCTGCTTTTATGATTGGTATATTCTATGAACACCTAACCTCATTGAACAAGGGAGAAGTCTTGAAATCAATCAGTCTTGAAAATATCTTCAGCAATTATGCAAAGTTGTTAAAAGATTTTTCTTCTAAAGTTAAGATCAAAACATCTAAAGCTCTGATATTTTTTAAACATATTAAAGCAAGCGATAACAAATATTAGATAAAATTAATAAGATTAAAATAAAATTAAATTTATTACTTGATTATGAAATTTTTATTCAGCGAATAATTATAGTAATTATACCATATATAAGAATTTAAGATTTCTTTAATTGAATAATAATACAAGTCATGTTATCACATCCTAATCCAGATCCTAAAGAGAAGAAAATTTTAAAATTATTTAGTTTACCTGAATATATGTCGGAGGCGACAATAGAGTCAAATATCTCCTCGATAATTTTTGAAATTTTCCCGTTTTTGTCAATCCTTTGGGAAATGAAATCACAAATTTCCTGGTTGCTCATACTATCCCAAACTCCATCACATGCAAGTACCACAAAATCACAATCAGGTGTAATTTCTTCTACATAAACATCAGGAAAAGCAGTAATCATTTGCTCTTCGGGTGGCAATTTTTTGTTTTGTTTATATTCTAAGTCCCCGAGACTTCTGCAAAGGTTAAGATTGCCTGAAAATAATACGAATATCATTACCTTTTACTCTTCCTTCACTAACCCATCCATCAGCTTTGTAAATTCTATTTTTTTCAGTTTCTAATTCAGGTTTATGGTCTATAGACATAGGATAAGCCACCCCTTTTTTACACAAAACGGATCTGGAATCCCCAGCATTAGCAAAGTAAATTTTCTTTTTCTCTTCATCGATAATACAAACATTTGCAGTACATCCCGTCATTAGAGCAATATCACAGTCTTCTTGCGACCTTACATCAAATAATTTTTGGAACATATCCATCTGTTTATTTTTCTCTTTTTGATTCTGTAATTCATCTTCTTCTTTGCTTAACTTGGCTAATTTCTTTAGCTCCAATTTTCCAGCAGATTCTGACATTAATTGATCCATTTTAAGGAAATTATCAATTAGAGCTTGCTTGTAATTTCCAGATTTGAAATTTTTACTATTGATTAGTTCCTGGGTGAAATGTGCCTTTACGAATTGAGCTACTTCCTTTCCTAAAATGTTTTTTGATTAGATAGTACCTCCATGCCCGTCGAATACTCCGAAGACATATTGTTTACCAAGATTGATGTCAATTATATGTGAATCCTCCATTCTTTTTCTCCAACCTTGCATCCCACTAGCCCCATATCTCAGCTATAAACAATTTTTAATTCATTATATCCTTACGAAAGTAGAGTCTTTGTCTTCGGATTTTTTTTCTTTATTTGGTGTACTTAAAAACTCACCCATTTATATTATTAATTAAAAATATTGGTTTAAATATTGATTAATAATCTTTATTTTTGTTTTTATGATTAAAAATGGAAAATTAATGTAAAAATAACATTTATACAATTAATAAATTTAAGGGTATTTTAAATAAGAAATTATTAGGGATTATCTGATATGCTCTGTAAATTTCTTAATTCATTATCTGACTTGATTTTATTCCTTGGAGGTATCAAAAATTTTTTGTTCTCTGGGTTGTTATAACTAACAGTTTGAAATCTTTTGATTTTGAGTTTTTTATTGCTTGAAAATTTAAAATTACTTGTAATAGAATCTAAATTATTCAGAAACGGTTTTACTTCTTTGTCCGTATTTTCACTTTTAAAATAATCTCCTATATCTCCAAAATTTAAATTAGAATTTTTCTTGACTATTTCATTTTTTAAGTTTTCAATTTGTTTAAATTTTTCTTGGTAGGTATTGAAATAAATATTCTGAAATTTCAATCGCTTTACCATAATAAAAGGATATGAATAGTCAAATACATCTTTCATAAAAGCCAGTTTCGATTTTATTTCTTTTATTTTTTCATTAACATACTTAGGGGGCGGATTTTCTTCTTTGATTATTTTCTTATGTATTTCCTTAAGTTTTTCTTCTTTTTCATTTAATTTTTCAAAATGAATTTCGTTTAATCTTTTGTAATTATTTTTCTTACGAAAAATCTTCCTGTAGAGATTTCGCAGTTCCTGTTGATCATCAATATTTTTCTTATCTAATTCTGTTTTCAAGTTGATAACTTTTGGAGTATTTTCTGAGAAGCTCGTAAGGTATGTTGTAAAATTTTGTAATTGAGTAGTTGTGTTGTAACGGTTCTTATTGAAATTGGGTGTCAGATTCATTATCGAGGAAAAATTTTTATCGAATTTGTTTCCCTCGTTTTTTGTTACAAAAATAGATTCTGCAGGCATTTCCTTATTTTTTCTGTTTAAAGATTTTTCTATAAGTAATTTGTCACTTTTATTAGCTTGAATTCGAAATCCCACATCCGTCAATGATGTTTCGTTAAATCTTTCTCTCTTTAAATATTTATAATTTTGAAAATTAGAAGTAGTTTGGGCTAAAGTATTCAGAGAATCGTTATGACTTTGACTTAAATTGTACTTATTGAAAATTTTAGTCTTGAAATCTAAATTTTTCTTTAGTTTAGAAATTTCATTTGATAAATTAGAGTTACTGAAAAGTGTTACATTCTTAGAGATTTTTTCGTTTTCTAAAGAATATTTTTTACTTCTATCGCAATCTCTTAGTTGAAGATTATTATTCATTTTTATTTAATTAAATTTAAATATAATTTTAGTTAGTGTTAGATGATTGATAGACAGTTGATATTATTTTAAGAATACTCTGCCACCCAATCTCTTTTTATATAGGATTTAATTGACTTAGTAATAAATTATTTTATTCTCAAGCTTCGATCAATCCAGGCAAATAATTTTTAGTTAAATAATTCATTTTATTTGGACAATTTTATATAAATAAGAGTGTAGAATATTTTTTTTTGGGAAAATAAAATTAATTTGATTTAAATTTATTAAAATGTACAAGTTTATATTACAAGGAATTATATATATATATATATATTTTATTAAATCAGACATGATTCATGAAATATTTTAGTACTGTATATTATAATGTGTATTCATAAGATTGGATTGGAAATATAGTTAGAATCATAAGATTTTGAATATTCTTTTGTTTTTTACTGAAATTATGCCAATCCCTAATATGCTTTTATTCTGTAAGCACTATCGGACTCCGCTTGAAAGGCAATTAAGAAATCATAAATTGCTTTAAATTGTTAAAATTAAGACAATTACTCTCAGTTACCTCTCCCTTGATACATTTTGATACCTATTAATTCTGGAAATAATAAATTTTCCCTTTAATAATTCATCAATTATCATTCCAATTATTATTAAAATATTAAATAATTTTTATTATTTTAAAAAAAAAATTTATTTAAGATATTTAAAATGGTAAACCTTAGATTACTAAGACGATTGGCTTCTTCAATTCTTGGTTCAGGAAATAAGAGAGTATGGATGGATCCCAACGAAGTTAACGAAATCGCCTTGGCCAATTCAAGAAAAGCTGTTCTTAAACTTATTAAAGATTCATTCATTATTAAAAAGAAGATAAAAATGCACTCAAGACAAAGAGCAAGATTAAGAAAGGAAGAAAGAAGACTCGGCAGACACACTGGATTGGGTAAAAGACACGGTACCGCTGAAGCTCGTATGCCCCAAAAAGTTTTATGGGTCAGAAGACAAAGAGTATTGAGAAGATTATTGAAAAAATACAGAGAAGCTAAGAAGATTGACAGACATATGTACCATGAACTTTACCTCGCTTGTAAAGCTGGTCAATACAAATCAAAGAAGAATCTTGCTGATGCCATTGAAAAAATGATCTACAGAAAGAATTTGGAAGGTAAAACTGGAGCTCAAAAAGCCGCTTTGAAAGAAGAAAAAAAACAAGCCCCAGTAGTTGCCACCGAAAAGAAAGAAAAAGTTAAACAACAACAAAAAGAAAAAAGCAAAAAAGCAGATACTAAACCAGCTAAAAAATAAATGAAATAGATAATAAATTAATCTTTATTCAATATTCAATAAATCTAAATTTATTTTAAATTGTTTTAATTTATGATAAAATTTGAATAATTATTAAAATTTTCATATATTTAATTTTTATTATTGTTTTGTACTTATAATTAAGGATTGATATTACTAATTAATCAAATTTTATACTAGTAAAATGAATATCAATCTTTATATTTATATTGGATCTTATTTGAAAATTTTAAACAAATAATACTATATTTAATTAATTATTTTATATTCCCTCTCTTTTGTAAAATAGAACATATGCTGTATTACTATCAGTTAAATAACTATTTGACAATTTGGAAACATAAGAATCATTGAATTCAAACCACCCATCATTTAATTTTATATATCTAAAAGTTATATTACATTTTAAATATGCCATACGCATAATAATGTCCAAAATTTAGGGACCCAGTATGATTGCTTATTGCATAGAGGTTGTATGTAGATTTATTATAAAATCCTATATATTATATAAAACGATAAATTTAATCATACCTGTGCATTCTCTATCGATGTAGTCTGACATGTCTAGTGTTTCTGATATTTTTATTCTTGAGCAGTTTTTCTTGTTTGTTCTGTTGTTATATCTTTGTAAACACAAAACTAAAATCTCTGGAAGAATCGTAAGCTTCAAGGATTTTTCATGAGTTATTTTCTTTCTACATCTTTTGTTTTCACATGGGGCATCCCAGTCAAATTTTTCTGTATTAAAAAATTCCTTTAACAAATCAATCAAGATAATACCCGAATAGCTTTCACTCTCAATAAGCAAAGGGATATCATAGAACTTTTCAAATGAATATGTTTCATAATTACATGCAATACATTTGAATATGTTTGCTATCTGACCATAGAATGTATCAATTACTATGCTTTCTTCTCGACTTCTAAAGAGATTGTCAAAATCCAAATTCAATTGTTTTTTATTTGAAGAAGATGTATCTAATTCTTTGTACTTTGGGATATTTACAATTTTATTTAGTTCTTCAGAGATATCCTGTAAAAGTAGGCGAAGAAATTCTTGCGAGTCATGTTGATGGTAACCTACAAAGTTAGTATGAGCTTGGCTGAATAATCTTTTGAAATCGAAAGGAGATATTGAGCCCTTGCTATTTTCATTTTTTTCAAATATCAAATTGCATAAATCATAAAATCCACGGCTGATTGGAGTGGATCTAACTGAAGTGACACCAAAATATTTTTCTTTCTCAGCAAGAAATCTACTCATGAACGGCTCACTATGAATGAGACATTGTAGACTTGTGTTCATGAAACATGTATTCCCAAGGTTATCTAGCCCGATTTTTGAATTGCATATTGCTTTTGTAGATGTATTTGGAGTTTTTTTTAAATTGTAATAAGAGTCTTTATCATTTGTATCTATTTTATTATTAATAAGATAGTATTTATTCTTAGTTTCTGTAGAACCATTTCTGGAATCAAATATACTGTAATTTGGTTTATTTATATTTTCTGAAATATTAGTATCAAATGTATCTCTTTTTATTTTAGATGGTAACTGTGCTGATGTGGTATTATCTTGAAAATTTTCTAAATTATTTTTAGCTAAAATATTCGATCGATTTTCTAAATCTCTATACTTTGCATAATTTTCATAAGTGCTAAAGCTATTATCTCTAGTAGAGACTTTGTAAGAATTATTAGAAGTGATATTGTTAAAGGAAATATCTTTTTTTTTTATACTATCTTGTTTATTATTTTCTCTCCCTGAAACTAAATTGCTTCTTTGATTTAAATAACTCTGTGAAGAAATTCCTTTTATTTGAGAAACTAAATTTTATTAAACGATATAAGGCTACTTACTTATAGGATATTTATAGGTATCTGTTCCTTTTTTGTCATCTGAGGTTGATGAATAAGTACCCATGTTGAACCCCCCACCTCCCACACCACAATTTCTGATATTGGCACTGATTTTTGATGGGTTTTCAAATTTATCATTTATATAGTAGTTATCTGTTCTTCTACTATCGAAATTATTTCTATTTTCATAAGTCTTTAATTTTATTTTTTGTATCAATTATATAAATACATTTTTCACTGAATATCCCCTATTTGATTCTAATTTCCTATTAGTATTATTAGTCAAATTAGAAATATATTTGTTATTTTTTCCTTCGTAGTTCATTGAAATTTTTATAAAAATAAAAAATTTAATTAAATATTCAATAAAAAGCATATAACATCATATATTTATCTTTTGTGATTTAATTCGAGAAGGTGCATGTTTAAGTTATATCCAAGCTGATGAAGTTTTATTAAAACTCGTTCTGACTGGAGGAGAAACAGGGTCATAATACGCTGGTCCTGGATTATGATTAATGCGCTTATTTTTCCATCTTTCAGGAGAGAGTTCGAAAATACTTTTTTTACTCGTACCAATAAATTTATTAATGATGTCAGCTTCTTCTTTTTTTGGAGAGTTTTCTTCCTCGTTATTTTTAGTGTCTTTTTTATATATTAAAGCTAATTTAGAAATATCTTCGAGTTTTTTTTTTTCTAAGGGCTTCTTCTTTTTTAATGCAGAAAATATTGCTTTATTTGTAAAGATATTATATGTAATTTCATTTGTATAAATGCTCTTATTGAAATTCATATGATTGTCTATTTTAAAGCTCTGGGTAGTATTAGTATATTTTGCTTCAGTTTTCATTTTTTCTATTTTTCCAATTTTCGTCATTTTATATTCACTTTTAAAATCTTTATGATGCTTTGAATTAGTGTTAGAAGGATTATCCTCGAAGCAATCTTCGGGAGAAAAAATATACTTTTTGATTAAATCAACTTTTTTTTTGGCAGGAGATTTGAAAAAATGCGATGCAGTCATATTTTGTAATTTTTTTTCATTTGATTTTTCTGTGAAATAATTACCAGGACCTGGTCCAATAGAATTATCATCAAACAAATTTTTTCTAAATCTTACCACTTTTGATTTAAAACTTGAAAAGGCTCTGTCTACATTTAGGTTAGCTTTATTCAAAATAGGGTTGTAATACCCCGGTCCTGGTGTGTTTTTTGTAATTTTCATAGATTTTACCTGGTTCTTTCCATAAAGGGATTTGAAATTCAAGCTACTTTTGATCGAGTCTATGACTGTAAATTTATCGTCTACTTTATACTCTCCCGGTCCTGGTTTATATTTGAGCATATCGTAGTCTCTCTCATTGAATCTATCACAGGTAGAAGCAAAACCGTTGCCGAAGCCTTTACTTGAATAAAATGAGCTTCCTGTAGTATTCATAATTGAAGAATGATACGATGCTGGACCTGGAAGAATTGAATTTGATTCATGAGCCTTATAACAGAATCTCTCAGTTTGGGAGAGAAATCCTAACTTACTATTTTTGTCATTTACCAAAACATTCTCTATTTTTCTAGGAATACTTCCAAGATTTTCTCGATTAAATGCGTTCCATACAGGTCCTAAATATAACTTTCCTTTATTTTTATTTCTTTTCACATTGTTTACTACAGGATCATCATCGGTATCAACACAAATTAAATTCTTTTTATGAATAATATTTTCATCTTGCGTTTCAGTATATTCATACATTTATTTCTAATTTAAATAATAAATTAATTTAAGAAAATTCAAGACTGGTTATAAGAAATTCATCATCATTTTAGCATAATTTAAATAAAAAAAAGTAAATAATTATTGTAGTCATATTCATAGAAATAACATTCCCGTCCATTTTTAAAGTTTAAGATACCCAGATAAATATAAATCTTCAAAAATCATCAAATTCTCTTCCGACAATAATAGTCCTATACTGTGAATATGTGAATTGAATGATCTTTTTAAAAATTGGCATGAAAAATATATCATTTTGTATTTTCTTTCGCGACTTATTCTCATAATTCTTACATCCGAGCACTTCCCTCATCGTTAGAATCAAATTAACGCATCTTTCGTGATCTTTATTTCCGATATAGGTGAAAGTTTTTTTATCACCGCTATCTTTAATTTCGATCACGTGTTTAGATTTACCACCTTTGATAAAAGAAAGTTTCCTTAGAATTTTATTTTCATAGAGTTTCCTCTTAAGCTTTTCTAAAAAGGATTCTAATCTGTTCTGATCACGGTGTTGATAGGTATAGAGTGTATAAACATTAAACACGTATAAATATTTTAAATTTTTTGCTCGTAAGGGACTATCCGTTATCTGATTGAAAATCAAAGGAATTGAATCAAGAGCACATGGTTTGTTTAAAGTCACCTTAACTTTTTGTAAATTAGTTTTTTCAATAAACTTTGTGAATGCACTAAATGAAATGAAATCCACAACTCCTAAATCTACTTCGATTAACTTATCTATGTTGATTATGTAATC
>Ga0169931_10002063_pt1 | contig 33020 bp, 36 predicted proteins | sample Kivu_15m_20L_FD_129675 | JGI IMG/M metagenome (GOLD analysis project Ga0169931, IMG submission 129675) | Freshwater microbial communities from Lake Kivu, Western Province, Rwanda to study Microbial Dark Matter (Phase II) - Kivu_15m_20L... | ecosystem: Environmental > Aquatic > Freshwater > Lake...
GGCTCTGCGATAAAAAGAGAGTCTGCTACTGGCGCCTCCGGAAGCATAATTCCGGACCGGGTGGAGATACTTGTAAGGACCGCCGCAAACAAGGTGATCTACAACTCTATGCTGGAGTTCGATGCGGGCGGGCAATTCAAAACATCGTACCAGCTTCCACTGACAATATTCAAGGACGGCAAGTACAAGGTAACTGCGATATACCAAAAGCTAAGGGTAGAGACGACATTTGACGTTCAGAACAACCTTCCGTTTGGCAGCGATGACAAGCTCACACTTACGCTAAACACGGACAGGGTTGACTACTATCCTGGTGATACCGTGCAGATAACCGGGAGCGCAAACAAACTGATCTCGCTAAAAAAACTTGATCTAGTAATAGTCCCTCAAAGCAGCGAGACCATCACGTGCGGCAACTTTTACTGCGGCCTTGGGGGAAAGAAGGTCGACATCACCAGGAGCTACCAGAACGGAGTCTACAGCTACAACCACGTGATTTCAAACGATGCCCCACTTGAAACCTACCTGGTAAAGGTGGACACTGAGTTTGGCACGTTCACAAAGACATTCAATGTGGTGGAAAGACCCGCACCTGAGCCGGAACTGGCAGAGTTTGAGGCAATATCTGAGAAATTCAACAGGATGCCAGAGTCGGAGTTTGACATCGGGCTGTTCTCAAAGAGTGTGGATGGGAGGGATGTGGCCCCGTGGTCCGTACTGGGCTCGCTGATAACTACACGTGGCGCAGAACCGGCAGTCAACATCAGGGTCGTGGCAGACGATGGGCAGTGCGTGATAGGCCAAGGCGCAGGATGCCTTGTCTCAGGATCAACTGACGCAGAGCTTTTGGGCTACGCCGAGGTCCGGATTGCCGGGATTGACTACTTTGTAGAGTACTCAGGACCGGACAAGTCTGTCGAAAAGTTCATGCTCGTGCCAATCGACTCGGCAAGTTTCATCCCCGACTCTGTCTGGCAGGTTCAGATTGAAAAGGACGGCCAGCCGTCAAGGTTCTACTACGAGGTAGTCTACAGGGTCCAGTAGAAAGATATTCCAAGACGACCAATAAACTAAGATGAACGTTTTTGTCTTGATGCTCAAGCAGGACGATCCCAAAAAGTGTACGGCGGCAAAACTTGTCAAGTTCGGACTTGCAAGGCCGGTGGGCAGGACGCAGGGCAGCACCATAGTGCTTGACCCCTTTGCAAAGACGACGCTCCTAAGAAGGGATGCAAAGATCGCGTCCTCGGTAACCGGAATAGACTGCTCTTGGAACCTTGCCGACGGGGCGTTCTCAAAACGATTTGCCGGGATTCCGAGGAGACTCCCTCCACTCCTTGCAGGCAATCCAGTCAACTATGCAAAGCTTGGCAAGCTCACGACGGTGGAGGCAATAGCTGCGGCAGTATTCATCCTGGGGTACGAGGACAAGTCGCTGGACCTTCTGGGCAAGTTCAACTGGGGCCACACGTTCTACGAGCTGAACGAGCACCTGCTGCGCGATTACTCTGAACTAGAGTCGGAGAGCCAGATAAGCCCACTTTTGCAAGAATACGGGTTTTCAGATATAGTGTGAGCCACGCATCTGCTGTGAGGCGCGCCTCTGTTCCTGATCATTCCGCGGCATGATATCTTGGCCCACTAAAAAGATGATATACTCGAATGTGTGTCGTTATGATGCGAGCTGGTGGGTGAGTGCTGCGAAAGCAGAGGAAACTCCTCCCTCAATGCAGGGGCGCGTTGTGGAGACACAAACTCAGAGATGATTGGCTACAGAACAGAAAATATCCGCGCTGGAGCACCGTGATGGGCGTTCCCTGAGATTTCCGGCAACCGGAATGAAAAATCTGTCCCGCGCCGAGAAAAGCCAAACAGAACGTATGACCTGCACTCAGTTCAGGTAGGCTGCAAAGCGAAATGCTCATCTAAAACAGAAGGAGGGTTACGGCCAGCACGCACCCCTTTCCTTTCGTGCCTGTCACAACCAGACACCTTGTACGGTCCAGGCTAGCCGAGTATCTTCCGCATGTCATCTAGGAGCGGACTGCCCCCAGAATTGCCAAGTACGAATCTCAAATCGGACATGTCGTCGACGTCCCACATTATCCTGCTGATGAGCGCAAATGACGTGTGTATGTTGCGCGACTTGGCAGTTGTAAGGTGGATCTTGTAGCTGTCCTCGTCGTAGTGTGTCTCGACAACGTTCACAGGATTTCTCACAAGGGCGTTGGTTCCGTCAAACTTTCTAGAGGGGACCACTATCATCGACTGCGGTCTTTTTTGAAACGACATCAGCAGGGCAATGTCCTCCGGCCGGATTAGCGGTATGTCCTGAGGTAGCACTATTGACGTGTCAAAGCCGTGCTCAAGCATGTATTTTTCTGCAAGGGCCACTGCATGGTTGACGCCGTTTTCGGAGCCGTCTGCAATCTCTATCGCGTTGTATCTTTTTGCAATGTTTAATGCCGCCTCGTCCTTTGTAACTACGAGCGTCTTGTGAATCAAATCGCATCTCGACGTTGCGGACAAGACCTTTTCCAGCATTGCCTTGCACAGCTCCTCTGTCTTTTCCTGTGGGAGCCCGAGGCGGGTCTTTGCCCTGGAAAATGTCTTTACTGGGATTACTGCGGCAACTTGCAATCTATACGCGGACGTTCTTTAGAACAAAAGATGCAAGTGTGTCTTCTGCCAGCTTGTTGTGCATCTTGATGCTGGTATCGTAAACCTTCATGTCCAAATTCTGGATCTTCTTTGTCATCAGCTTGTCTTTTGAGTCAATCACGACGCTTCCGCAAACGTCCGAGTACATCTGGGCTATTCCGTATGGCGACACCTCTATGCCGGCAGCTGCCATGTATTCTGCAGCAGGACCTGAGAACGCCTTGGTGCCGATGAGCGGGCTTATTGCGACTACCTTCTTCCTGTTCTTTGAGAGCTCCTTTCTTATCCCCTTTATCTGGAGCATCGGCCCGATGCTGGTGAGCGGGTTCCCAGGCGCAATGATCACAAGCTCCGAGTCGTGGATTGCATTTACAGCCTCCGGATTGGGCCTTGCCTTGTCGGCGCCTATGTACTGGATTCCCTCGACGGTGTCCTTGCCCTTGTACTTTACCCAGAACTCTTGAAGGTGCATCTCGCCCTTGTTGGTGGTGATTCGTGTCTCTATGGTGTTGTCTGTAACTGGCATAATCTTTGCCTCGACGGCAAACTTTTCGCACATCCACTTTGTAATGTCGGCAAGGTTCTTGCCGTTCTTTAGCATGTTGGTCCTGACAAGGTGCGTTGCCACATCCCTATCGCCTATCCTAAACCATGTCTCCTCGCCGAATATCTCCATCTGTCGCAAAAACCCAAACGTGTCCTTCCTTATGCCCCAGCCCCTGTCGTAGTCCAAAATATCCGCAAGGCCGTAGATTATTGTGTCGATGTCTGGGCAGACATACAGGCCGTAAAGCCAATAGTTGTCACCCACGTTGCAGACGACGTTGACATCCCTTGTCTGGGAAGTAAGTCCGCGGACAAGCTTGACAGAACCTGTGCCACCCGCAAGAATCGTTATCATGTAATCAAAAACCTCTTTTTGTATGTGCGCATCGGCACATATTACTTTTTCAATATTTTGACAATCGCCGACATCTTGTAACCTGTAAATCTGACAACTATGATCGCAGTTTGCAAAAAATCTTTTATGATTTTCGGAAATCAAGGAAGATTTATTACTATGACGAATCGCAGACTTTGCGTGAAAAAGGGCGCCGCACTCCTTACACTAGCAACGCTAGGCATTTTGATTACGGGCACACTATCTCCAGCATTTGCAGCTCAGCTAAACTGGGATGCAAAAGAATTTGAGACTGCAAAGGTTCCCAAGTTTACATTTCAGAGAACTGCATTCATAGAATATCCTCAGGGCGGAGCAATTGCAGACGTGCTTCGCGGACAGCAGCTTACCGTCAGAGTCATTGCAGACTCGTCAACTCCGGGAATTCAAGCGCTGATTGACGAGCTTAACAACAGCCTCGCAGCGGCAAAAAGCTCAGCGCAAATAACGGATGTCAAAGTAGAGTACAGCGCCTCGCTGTATGGGCGCGGAGACAACGCGTCTGTTGATTACAGGATAGTGCTGACGCCTACCCTGGAGGGATTTCTGATACGCGAGTACTCTGAGGGCACTCCTGCGCTGTTTGACATGGCGTGGCGAGGAATAAAGACTGACATGCCAATCACACTCACAACGCCGGAAGGCCCAGTTGAGATAAACCTGCCACTTTCATTTTTCAAAGAGAACTATCCTGAAGTAGCAAGCCAGCTTGCGGGAACAGAGGGGGAGCGCATTCTAAACATGGGGCTTATTGACGCAGCCGGAATAGGGAACCTACCACTTACTAACTGGCACTTTTTGTTTGACCCAACAGGGATATCTGCTGAAACAAGCAGGTATGGATTCTCCGGGGCAAAGGTAGTGGTTTCATCATTTACGATGGGAGAGAGCAGCTTCAGGGAAGGCCAGGTACGAGAAAAAGAATTCAGGGCTACTGTAACTGCGGACAGAAGCTACAACATAAGGACAGTACAGTCCGGAGACTCTGGAAACATATTCCTTGCAGGTTATGCATCCCCTGACAGGCTGCAGGATCACGAAGTGGTCGGAGTATCTGCAACGGCGCCAACATCAGCGGCCCAGACATCGACCGGATCATTTCCGGTGTTCATAATATACGGCATGGCTGGCATGGCTGCAGCAGGCGCAGTAGGATTTTTCATGTGGAGCAACAGAAAGGCAAAGAGGGAATCCGAGTACATCCAGACTGGAATCGACCCCAAGTACCTCCGCGGCGTCACTACGAGTGAGGCGTCTGGGGGATACCACACAAACAGGGGAGAGGCAGAACTTGCAACCGGTGATACCGCACATGATACCCACCAGAGCGTTTACGATCAGTCCCAAAAGGGTTCACTTCCAAAGGGCTTTGAGGAGAAAAAGGAAGAGCCAAAGTCGGACTCGAGCCGCGGCTCAATGCCCAAGGGCTGGAAACCGTCCTAGATTTCTCATTTTCAGTGCCATTTGCTGAGCTTTTTAGCGACAAGCTTATTTATTGTGCATAAAATAAAAGCTGAAAATCAAAGAAGAGCATGAAAAAGATGGTAAGTAAGGTTGATAGGAAATTACGTTGTCCGCGATGCGCCCAGGGGTCGTTGCTCACAGATAATGACACTGGGGAGAACTTTTGCGGCAAATGCGGCTATGTTGTGACACAGGAAAGCATAGAGTCTGGCCCTGAGTGGCGCTCTTTCTCAAAAGAGGATGAAGGAAAAAGCAGGGCCGGCGTGCCGACGTCACTTGCAATGCACGACATGGGGCTTGCCACGATAATAGGCCAGACGGACAAGGACGCGTCTGGAAAACCGCTGTCGTCCTCGATGAAGAATACCATTGAGCGGCTCAGAACTTGGGACTCTAGGAGTCAGGTGCACGAGCCGGCCGACCGAAACTTTAGACAGGCGTTCTCTGAGCTCAGCAGGCTCAAGGACAAGCTTGCCCTTGGCGACGCCGTGATTGAAAAGGCGGCATACATCTACCGCAAGGCCATCGAGAAGGGACTCGTCAGGGGCCGCTCGATTTCCGCACTGATAGCGTCGGCACTGTATGCGGCCTGCAGGGACACTGAGACTCCAAGAACACTGAAGGATATCGGGGTCGCAAGCAACATCAAAAGAAAAGACATCGCTAGGTGCTACAGGCTTCTCTTAAAGGAGCTCAGCCTGAAAATGCCGGTGGTGGATCCGATAAAGTGTGTCTCAAGGATTGCAAGCAAAGCGGAGCTCTCTGAAAAAACAAAGCGCGAGGCCGCAAGAATTCTTAGGACGGCAGAGGAAAACAAGATATCTGCAGGAAAGGATCCGATGGGGCTTGCAGCAGCTGCGCTGTACGTGGCATGCGTTACCAACGGAGAGAACAAAACGCAGCGCGATGTCGCAGAAGCAGCGGGGGTCACAGAGGTTACAATCAGGAACCGCTACAAGGGATTAAAGACTGCCCTGAACATTTAGAGTTTTTTTGTGTCCAAGGAAAATCAGCGCAAGTGATAATGCGCCTGCGACGACAAACAGAACCTCGATTGTCTGAAGCAGCGAGTGTGAGAACGCATCCATGATCCTGACGTTGTTGACATTTGAGACAAGGTATCCGTATGAAAACACTACATAGTTTGTGGCCCAGTGAATAAGTATGGCAGAGACAAACCCGTACCTGACGTAGACCCATCCTATTATCATCCCGCTCATTGCAGCCTGCGCAATCTTGCCGTAGCTCCATCCGTCTTCGGATAATACATGGGCGATGCCGAACAGTGCGGCGGATACTGCGATGACTGCGATTGCCTTTGCCGGCTTTGATATCTGAAGCGATGCCGAAGGATTCCAAAGTGATGCAAAAAACTCCTTGACGCCGGCCCGTTTGACATACAGCAAAAATACCGGGATGCCAACAAGGATGATTCTGAACCCGACCTCTTCGGCTATGGGGGCAAATGTTACTGCGAGCAGATGGGTCAGGTCGTTCTCGATGGGCGGTGGGCTGATGGTAACTCCAAATGCCCGCTGCACGGCGTCTATGGCCGCAGACAGTATTATGATTACTGAGAACCACTTTATCGTCTGCACGATATAGTTTCCCTCCTGACTCTCCGCCGTCCCTGCCATGATTGGGGATAACACGCGCAGAAAGTTCCTATTTGGGCCGAACGTGGCAACTGCAAAGAGCGTCAAAAAGAAGATCCATATTGCGGCAAAGACATGCCCGATCTCAATTTCAGACGCCCACTGCCAGCCAAGGCCCTTGATGAGCCCGAACTCGTACAGCGGATATGTGTGGTCAATACTGCCTCCAAGGTCGGTGCTAAAGAATAGGTATGCGCCTATTGGAAACGAGAACACCAGAATGCCGAAAATTACGGATATTAACGCCGAATAAGGGATTGCTATGACTTGGAATATCTTGTTGGGCTGCAACGCTAGTGGACTTCGATGCTTGATTCCGAATATCCCAGCTTGACGAGGGTCTCCTTCATGGTCTCACGATGATCACCCTGCAGGAAGATGTAGTCGTCCTTTGTGGTCCCGCCACACGCATATTTCTTTTTGAGCTCAGAAAGTGTTCCGTGGATGTCGTTCATCTTTGAGTTTAGCCCCTCTATCATGGTGCCTTTTTTCTTGAATCTTCTCTCCTCAAGTCTGACTACAATCTTGGTAGATTCTTTGTTTAGATCACCGCAGGCGCATAAATCTTCAGGAAGACCACAAGTATTGCATATTACCGCCATCAGTTACTGAATCAGTCTTCAAACGTACTATTAAGCCTTGTTAGCAGTTTGCAATTCTGGGAAGATTTTAACAAAGGATCGGTGCCATACTGGATGAATGTCAGATGACGTGAGGAAAAAGGCAGTGGAGATGCTGCTAAAGGGAGCCACGCTTCTTGCGGAACCTTGCCCATACTGCCACGGCGTGAGGGTGATGAAGGACGGGCACGCACTCTGCATCACGTGCGGAAAAGAGCCCGAGTCGCCGGCCAAAGGCGCGGAGCAAAAGCCTGCGGGGACAACGAATCCGGTGCTTGAGACACTCAACAAAAAGCTGGAAACCCTGACAAAGGAACTTGAGGCCGAAAAGGACCATGAGAAACAAAAGCAGATCCTCGGATCAATCAACGCCCTGATCGAGACCATTAGGAAACTAAACTGAGCGTGTCACACACAGGTGACAGAACCCTGGCTGCAAAAAGTATTTATTTTATGCACCGGGATTCTGATTTACATGAGCAGCAGCAAAAAGAAGGGAGCACCACTTCCGGCGTCAAGCGCAGGACTGTTACGTTTCTTTGAAGATGAAACCAAAGGGTACAAACTGGATCCGAGGATCGTAGTTACAATACCTGCCGGACTTATCGTGATCTCCTGGCTCTTGGACCTTTTCCTCATACAGTAGAAACAGAAATGACAGAATCAAATGATGACGTATCAAATATTCACAGAAGGTATTCCTTTACACTCCTTACCCCCTCGTCCTACAAGCATTCGCTGATATTTTCGGTAATAGTGGCACTTGCCGCATCTGCAATCGTGGTTGCGGCGTATCTTGGCAGGTATGACGAGCTTGCATTCAGGCTGCCTGCGGTGGTGGCGGTACTGGCATTGACGCAATACATAGACTCACGCATCATCGCAACAAAAGAATACTCAAAGGCAATCCACATGTCGCTCTTTGGGAACTTTTTATGGCTTGGGATAATACTGTGCGGAATTGCCGCGTCGCTAATACTGGCAAAGGAGACACTCTCACTGTTTTTTGTAGTGGAGGGCATGATGATATTTGCAAGCTTTAGGATTGGACTTTTGACAACCACACTGGGCCTTTCTTTGAGGAAGGCGTGGATGCTGTGCCTTCTGCAACCGCTTGCCATGTTTTTGGTATTGGTTCCAATTGCGATGTGGCAGGACGCATTCAGTGTTACTGCGATTTCAATTGGTGCGGTTTTCTTGGTGGTCTCGTCTGTATGGTCGGTGCTCACAGACAGGGCAGGTAGGCCGGCAATAGACAGCACACACAAACTGGTACAGGGATACCTTGCCTCCAGGTCAAGGTCAAGCTTTGACGAGGTGGAATCCATCCTGATATCAAGATCAAAGCCGTCAACTGTGCTTACGACTCAGATAAAGATAGTCTCGCAAAACCAGATCTTCCGCATGATCCTGCCGGACATACACCCGGGACCTTACCATCCAATCGGGGGGAGCAACATAACGTACCGCATCTACAAGGCAATGAACTCGTCCGCAATGGTCATGCACAGCATATCTGATCACGCCCTCAACCTGCCATCTCAAAACGATGTGGAAAATTACCTAAAGGGGCTCGCCACCGAGGATGTCCTCAAGAAGGGAATCACGTGCACCGAGCCTGTGACGATCCAGGTGAACAAGGCAAGGGTCGTCGGCCTTCTCTTTGAAAAGACCGTCGTACTGTTCCTGTCTTTGTCTCCGCACGGAATGGAGGACGTGCCAAACTATATCAAAAAGGAGATTGAGCAGTTTGCAAGCAACAGGCACTTTGAAAAGTTATTCATTGTCGATTGCCACAACGCGATGGGTAGGGAGATATCGCAGTCCGACTCACAGGATCTCCTCAAGGCAGCAAAGACTGCGCTTGAAACGCTGGTCACAAAAGAGAGCGCACCCATAGAGTTTGGATATGCCAACTCAGATGAAATGAACATCGCATCGGACGACCTTGGGCCCGGCGGGCTGGGAATTTTGTGCTTGAAGATAAAAGGGATGACGTACTTTCTTGGTTGGGCAGATGCCAACAACATGGAGAACGGGCTCCGCGAAAAGATCGTGGACGAGTTTGCAAAGAACGGCATGAATCTTCTTGAGGTCTGCACGTCTGACACGCACTACTCCTCTAAGATAGTCCGGACTCGTGAGGGATACTATCACTTTGGAAAGATAGCCTCCGCAGACCGTGTCTCGGAGTGGTACCTAAAAATAGCAAGGCAGGCAGAAAAAAACCTAGAGCCTGCATCGTACGAGGTGGTAGAGCAAAAAAGCAACGTAAGCGTCATGGGCACGACCATCTTTGAGGACTTTTCACGCGCAATAGACAGGTGCCTTAACATCAGCAAGGCGTTCATGATTGGCAGCGTGGCGTTCTTTATTGCGACTCTTTTTTTATAGTCTCTACATCGTCAAGGTTGCCGTAAAACTCGTCAATAAACGAGGGAAGCTGAAATATTGGCACTATGGGCACCTTGTCGATAAAGCTGACCTTTTCTTGGTATAGCGTGACTATGACGGGGGCAGCAACTGCGCCGCTAGTCTTTGCCACGTAATGCTTTGTGCGCAGTACCTGCTTTTTTACGGCCTCTTTCAGTGCTGCAACACTGTGTCTTTCCCAGTGCTTGCAGTCGATGAGCATTGCTACTCCAAGCTTTATTCCCACCACGTCAATTTCCATGCGTGGGCCGGTCATGATGCGGTTTCGTACCACCTCAAAATCCCTTGCCTCAAGTATCTTCGCCGTCAGGCCCTCAAAGTCCCTCCATGAAAGATGTTTTGCCGCGTCGTCCAGCGTGGCCCCTTTTTGTATCGCAAATAGTGCCGCCTTTAGCTTATCGCCGTCCTCAAACTCCACCACGTCTTGTTCTGCCCGTCCTATGCCATTTTGTACGAGCTCTTGGAGAATCGTCCTGGCAGTGGGCAGGTCGGTCTTGGCAACTACGGAAAAGTCAGTTTCCGTGATGCCACCTGGGATCACCCCGTCTATGCAGTTGAGCCACAGCCTCTGGTTCATTGCCGAAGCTTGACCTGTTTGAATTTTAAATGTTGCACACAACTCGTGCATGGTACGCTTGGCAGTACTTTGGAGCTTTAAATTAGATGCCATGCAAATAACTGCGTGAAGATCTTTTTTCTGATCTTGATTTTTTCAACAGGTATGGGCGTCGTCTTTGCAGAAAAGGGAACGTACGTCGACACGGTCAAGTTCATCCAGTACCTTGAGGAAAGTACCGCACTTGAGGAGGTAAAGAAGGGAAATCTCGACATGTATTATTCCAGGATGCCGTCTGAGCTCCTGCAGGATGGCCAGTCGGCAGTAGACGTGTTTTATGTCACCGGCGGCTCGTTCTCGATCTTGGTGAACCCTGCGCCTGGCGAGAGGTTCAATCCGTTTTCGTTTCAACAGGTGCGCTTTGCGCTGAACTATCTTGTAGACAGGAATCTCATCGTGGACGAGCTGATGGGCGGGCACGGGATACAAATGATATCCAACTATGGGCCGTTTGATCCTGATTACCTGCTTATAGTCGAGGAGCTGGAGCAGTTCCACTTTAGGTACAATCCGGAACTTGCACGCCAAATCATCACAAAGACGCTTGAGGAAAACGGGGCCGAAAAGGTAGATGGCAGGTGGATGTTCGCAGGGGCGCCTATAGAGGTCACCGTTTTCATAAGGAACGACGACTCTGTCAGAAAGTCCATCGGAGAAGTGCTGTCCTCGGAGCTGGAGATGGCAGGGTTTGCAGTCCGCAAGGACTTTGGCGACCTGAACAAGGCGTTCGTTGTAGTGTATGGCTCTGATCCTGCGGAGCATCGCTGGCACCTATACACGGAAGGGTATGCCGGAAGGTCGGCATTTGTAAAGTATGACTCGCTTGGGCTTGCACAAATGTACGCGCCATGGTTTTCGAACATGCCCGGCCTGAACAACCCGACATACTGGAACTATGAGAACGACAAGCTGGATCAGATAACGCAGCAGATATACTCTGCCAACTTTACGTCCTCGCACGAGAGGGCCGAGCTGATAAGGGCCGCATCAAAGGAAGGCGTGACAGAATCGGTCAGGATATTCCTTGCCGCAAAGATAGATCCATTTGTCGCAAACCCAAGTGTAGACGGCGTGATAAACGACTTTGGCGGCGGGATAACGAGCAGGTTTACGCCAATCAACTCAAGGACAGGTGACGGGGATCTGCTGATTGGAGTAAAACAGATCTACCAGGGGGCGTGGAACCCGGTCCGGGGGCTGTCGGATGCGTACAGCAAAAATATCTGGGACATATTGTATGACCCGGGCATATTCAAGCATCCATACTCTGGGGAGAACATACCTGTAAGGGAATTCTGGGAGGTGGAGACTGCCGGGCCGTCAGGCACAGTTGATGTGCCAGAGGATGCGCTCATCTGGAGCACTGCCGACCAGACGTGGGCGAATGTGGGAAAGGACACAAAGGCGACAAGCAAGATAACATACGATTTGGTGCTTGGAAGCTGGCACCACGGCGTCCCGATGGACATGAACGATGTGTTGTATTCTGTTTACTTTGGACAGGAATGGGCATCAACGTCGGGGCAGGACGATAAGACATTTGATCCCGAATTCTCACCTCAGGCATCTCAGGGAGCAAAGACTCTGGTGGGAGTTAGGCCTCTGGACGGCGACACCGTGGAGGTCTATGTGAATTACTGGCATTTTGACCAGTCGGAGATTGCCGACTGGGGAGGGGTCTGGGTCACTCTACCTTGGGAAGTCTTCTTTGCGATGGAACAGGCTGTAATTGATGGAAAGACGTCCTTTTCGCGTACTGACGCCCAGGCAAAAAATCTCAGCTGGCTCTCGTTGATAGTGCCAAAGGATGCAGCCCTTGTGGGGCAGTATCTGGAAGAGTTTAGGGAGAAAAAAACCATCCCGCCTGCACTGGCCGGCAGCGCTTGGGAGTATTATGATTCCAGATATGGGTCCGCCTCCGCTTGGGTCTCGCAAAAAAGGCACGCAGTCATAAGCAACGGCCCGTTCTATCTTGAGGGATATTCGCCTGAGGCTCGCGTGATAACTGCCAGAGCATTTGATGATCCAATGTACCCGCTTGGTCAGGGGCACTGGTCCGAATTTGAGACTGTCGCGATTCCAAAGATAACTGGCATTTCGGTTCCGGACATTATAGTACGCGGCTCTGAAATGACAATTCCGATTTGGACGCAGGATGCGTCCACAATGTACTATTTTGTGACCGATGCCCATGGGGTGCAGGTGGACAGTGGAGCACTTGATGTGAGTCAAAATGCAGCAACTCTTGTTCTTTCCGAACAGGACACAGGCAAGCTTGCCGCCGGTGCCCTTGATCTAAAGTTCTATGCGCTATCTGAATACGTCCTACGCCCGGACATCTATGCTACGAGCCTTCTGGTGGTGGATTCTGATGGTGTCTCCTCGGAGGAGGTGTTGCTGAGCAGAGGCGCAGACGACGGCGGCCTGCCTGACAACACGGAGGCCGCACTGCTGGCTGTGGGTATATCGGTAATCGTGATTGCCGCGTATGCAGGGGCCCGCATGCGCGCCAAAAGACGTACTGAGCTTTGATACGAACGAATCCTACTCAATTCTTATATCCAAAATTTGAAAAGCGTCATTGACAAAAAATGCCGGACGAATCATGCAGACATTGCGGTGGGAATCTCACAAAGTGCACAATATGCGCAGAATGCAGAATGCCTGTGAGCATGATTTGCATGGAGTGTGGTACGCGCACCGGAGAGCAGACTCATGCACTGTGCTTTATGATGTACATACCAAAGATCGTAGAGTCTGACGCCACGCCGATAAGACCTCTTTCAAAACAAATCATCGCCGCGTAACGGGGACGCCCTTGCACCTGTGACTCGCATAACAAAGATACTTAAAACTTAAGTACAGAATTTTAACCTTTTAAGTCCTATGCGGAAAGTTGGTCTGGCAGCATTCATGCTGGTCATTCTTTTGACTCCTAGCTTTGCCAATGCTCAGACGTCCCAGATTACACTTCTTGATACGTTTGGAGAGTTCGAGCGCGGGGAGGAGATATTCGTGTTTGGTCAGGTCTCGCAGGTTGTACCGGAACTTTTCGTGGTGATTCAGATAATCAATCCTGGCGGGGATCTGTGTCAGGTTCAGCAGTTAAAACCACTTGCCGACGGGCATTTCATAACGGAACCGACACCGCTTCTTGGAAGGATATGTGGAATTGCAGGCGATTATACAGTTAAGGTATTTTACGGTGATTTTCTTAACACCGGCAGTTTCGTATTGACGGGTCAGACAGCTCAGACAAGCTCCGACGTAGAGTATCTGGTCCTGGCCACAGATGTGGTGGAATCAAAAATCAGATCAAAAACTCTCACCGACGCGCAGTCTTCGGAATTTACATCCAAGCTTGACCAGATTCGGCAGATGTCCGCATCCGGCTCCGCCATAATGCAGCTTAGGGATCTGTACTCTAACATACTTCTTGCAAGCTTTGACGATTCTGATCTATTTGACGTTCCGGCAAAGTTTAGGCCCTCGATTGAGGCTGCCGGCGACATGGTGGAAAAACAAGTCAACTCGTCAATTCTGGATCAGGCGGGGGCTAGGACAATCAACAGTCAGATACACAATGCGATGTTTTATGCGCAGATTGGGGATGAGAAAAACGCGATAAGTACAATCAACGACGTATATGTCCAGATCACAAACGTTGATCCTCAAAAGGTAACATCGGAACAACCGCCCACATATGAGGAACTTAACAGTCTTTTGCTAAACATGATGACAAAGTCGGGCTCTATAATGAGCAGGCAGCTGAAAGAGGAGGTCGGATTCATATTTGCACGAGGGACAGGGCCAATCTATTCCGATGAGCTGGGCGGGCTTTTGGACATGCTTACAAAGGCAAACACGCTTGACACCACGCTGCGGCAGAGTGACAACCTCACACTGATAGTGAGGACCGAGTGGGGCACACTGCGGGAATCGCTGATTCAAAAAGAAACACTTGAGGAGTTTTTGAAGCAAAAGGAAAAGGTGGACAAGCTGTTCGAGGCTACCATCCTGCTTAGAAACCTCGATAGGGTGGACAGGTTCATCTCAAGAGATCCGCAGCCTGACCTTGCGGTGCTAATTGAGCCAAAGATTGACGATCTTGTGACACAGCTGAGGCTTGCAACTTCGCCGGACGATGTCATTGCTGCAGAACAGGAGATTGTAGACTTGAAGAATGTAATTGATATCTCTGCTAGGATATCGACTACGATAGAGTTTTCCAGGCAGAACAACGCCGATCCGCAGCTTATCACATCGTTTGAGTCGCTTCTTGACAGGGTGGAGGGGACAAGCACACTTGCGGAGGTCCTTGAGATTGTCACAGAGTTTGATTCTGCCATAAACGACCTTAGGGAGAAGCGAAGCCCTCTCTCGGTACTAAAGTTCGAATACGAGAAAATGCGCTCCCAGGCCGAGATTCAGGGAGACTATGAGAGCCTTGTAAAGATAAACAACGCGCTCAAGGCAATCAACACGGCCACCGAGCTTGAAAAAGGAAACACGCTTGTAAGCAGAATGGACAAGCTGGAAGTTCTCCTCTCATGGGCGTCACAGCAGCAGCCGATAATAAAGACAAAGCTTGACTCCTACACAAAGGATGCCTACAAGATACGCGCTGCCGACATACTGCAGCGTGCCCAGTCGCTTGAAAACCTTGCAAACCTTGGCATAACAAACAACAGGTTCCTCCCAGGATACGTGGACTTTACGGACTCTCTTAAGGAACGGCTCTCAGTTGCGCGAAACCTTGTGATCAGAGGGGATCTTGACGGGGCAGACGGCATGGTGCGCCAGCTCTTTGCGGAATGGCAGCAGGTCTCACAGAAATACGACGAGGATCCGCTAGGCTCTCCGATTGGGTACACGGTCGATGAGATAAAGCGGATAGAGTACCGCCAGAAGGCCGAGTCGCTTTCCAAGTTCGCCACCGAGTTTTACAATGCTGATTTTGCAGAGAGGACGGACGAGTTTAATAGATTAATGGAAAAGACGTATGATCTAATCGAGTATGGCAATTTTGTCGACGCGGACATCACGATAAATCAGATCCGCACGCTTCTTAGCGAGAGCATGGAGCTTTCCAACAGGAAGATAATGTTTGACATCTCATACGAGCCCCAAAAGCAGGTCTGGGTAATGAGCGGGGCCGTGGACAAGCAGATCATGGACAGAAGGGAGAACCTGTACCTTACCGTCTACGACATGGATGGGAACACCCACAGCACGCTCAAGTTCAGCGACACAAAGCATGGCGAGTTCTTCACGCAGTGGCGTGCCCCGTCTGAGCCCGGGCTGTACGTTGTAATGCTGCAGTATCAGAACAACAAGGCCTCCCAGATAGTCAACGTTCCAGACAGGGAGGTGCCGACATTTTCCAACTCTGATCTGAGGAACGTGGATTACGCGAGGAACTACGAGGAGCTAAAGACGTTTGTGAACGCCTTTGGGGCCTCAAACTACGGGGCAAACAGGCAGCTCTTTGACACCGTGATGAAGGAGACAGAGTCGGCGCTCAACAAGAAAGACTTTTCCACATCCCAATCCAAGATCAACGAGCTCCAGTCAATGATTGAAAGATACCTTCCAAGCCGCTCCAAGTCTGCAGTAATTGATGCATACGTGGACGGAAACAAGCTGTATGTGTCGGGGGCTTTGTACAAGACGGTCGCGTTCAGCGAGGACATATACGTGGACATATTCGACCAGAGGGGAAACCGCGTGGACGAGATATCGCTAAAGGACTCCTCGTCGGGGTACTTTAACAAGATGCTCAACGTGAACTATGAGAAGGGGATGTACGTTGCCCAGCTACAGTACCACGACGTGCTGGTGTCTGACTTTTTCAGAATACCCTAGTCGCGCCTTGTGGCGTCTCTGACCAGGTTGAAAAGCTGTCTTACTGCAATCTTTGGGTGGTGTGCCGCAAGCTTGACTATTCCTGAGACGCTAAAGTCGGCCTTGATAAAATCTAAAAACTCGTCAGCGCTTAGCTCTTTTATGATGTCAAGCTCCCTGTCCCACTGCTGATCCGACAGCCCTATCCACCTTGCCTGGACCTTTGATGCCGAGTTTATCTTCGCTTGTATGGCCTTCTTCCAAGTCTCCTCGTATGGGGCAAGGGACTTTTCAGAAACGTCCCCGCATTTAACTGCGTCAGATGCTACTGCCCCCGCAACCCTGCCAAACTGTATTGCGTATCTGATTCCCTCAAGGACGAGCGGGTTTGCCTGTCCTGCAGAATCGCCTACGAGAATCAGGTTGTCATATACTGTCTTTCTTGACAGCCCGTCGTTTGGAATCAGGCCGTAATGGAATTCTATGGGGCTTATCCTGCCAAGCTCGCGCAGAGGGCCTTTCTTTTTTTCGATGATTTCCTTTAGCATCTCTTTTGGGTCCGCCGGCGATTCAGGCTTGCCTACGCCGACGCCTATCCTGACAATGTTTCCGCCAAGCGGAAATATCCACGCATACCCGGCCGGGGAGTACTCCTGGCCTACCATGAGCCACCATGTGTCCGGGTCTGCGTTTTCTACCTCCGCCTCGTATTCTGCGCCCGCACCAAACCTTTTCCATTGGGTGGTCAGGCCAAGCGATTTTCCGACAACCGTCTGAAACCCGCTGGCATCTATTATTATCCTGGCACTGAACGTGGACTCTTTGCCATCAGATATCGCCTTGAGGGTTATCCCACCGGGCGTCCTCTTGGCATCGACTACTGACGTGTTTACAAGGATCTCTGCCCCTTCCTTCTTTGCAAGCTCTGCGAGCCATCTGTACGTCCTTCTGACATCCAGAACGGCAGCCTTTGGCTCCTCGCCTCTTATGGTTACCGAGTTGTTGGGTGAGCAAAACGAATAGTTTTTCACCGGATTGTAGCATTCGGGGGGAATTCCAAACTGCTCTATGCTCTCAATCCACGTGACGCCGCTGGTCCTCACAGTGTGTGCTATGGATTCTTCCTTTTCAAGCAATGCCACGCGAAGGCCGTTCCTTGCGGCCACATATGCTGCAGATGAGCCAGCCGGACCTGCACCGACGACAATCATGTCAAAGGTGGACTCTTTTATCACAAACACCGCATGCCTGTGAAATATTAGAACCTATTCTCGTTCAAAAAACAGTTTTCTTGAATTCGTTGGTTTTCCTGATTGACTCAAAGTCGGCGTCTGCCCTTGCCTTGTACTTGTACGAAAAGTCCTGGCGGATGGACTTTTCCAAAAACTCCAGGCTCTCCTTTGACCTTCCCTGCATCGCAAGACTTGATGCCTTGTTGTACAGGGCCATGGCGCTGCTGGGCCTCTCCTCTAGGATCTTATCAAAGCATGACACTGCGTCATCATACCTTTGCAGGTAGTGAAGTGCAAGGCCCTTGTTTACCAGAGCCAGTGCGTTTGCGGGCTCTGTCTCAAGTACCTCGTCGTAGCATGACACCGCTTCTTCATACCTGGCAAACTTGCCAAAGATGTTTCCTTTTTTTATCAGTGCACCGGCATGGCGTGGCTCAACCTGAAGGGCCTGCTCAAAGAACAACAATGCTTTCTTCGGATTGCCGAGGTTCATCTCGGTTATCCCCTGATTGTAAAGATCCTCTGCGGAACTCAATTACTTTAGGAGGGGCTTGCCTTTCTGATCGCTTGACCGCTCTTCATCGAACGTTGATTTGTGTTCCTGATCGCGATGCATGAAGCTAAATGCTTCTCCCTGCTTCTTTCTGCAGAATTTTTTGTGGACTGCCTCCTCTATCTTTAACGTGTCCTCGTTTTCGTGGAGCATCTTTTTGCCGCAATCCTTGCAAATTATCTCGGGCATGTCGGTATTCAATATTGAATCTATTTATCTCATTCTAGTATATCCCAAAAGGTGGAAGTACAAGTCTTGCCTTTTGTCAGCTGGTCTGTGGTCACTGCAGGGGTTTTTGCCGCAGCCGCATTCGCATATCTGGCGTATCTGAAAAAAAGAAAGAGCATTCCGGGCTAGGACGGGGAGGAATTCTCGATGTATGCGAGGATTCCAGTATAGTCTATGTCGCCCAAGCCGGCCAAAATCGCATCTTGATATATCTGGCTCGCCCTGGTGGACATCGGCAGGCTCAATCCGATCTCGCCGGCAGCCTCGTTTATGGTGTCTAGGTCTTTTTTGAGGTTTCTTAGCGTAAATGTCGGCTCAAAGGAGTTTTTTATCATCTTGTATGCCTTGTTCTCACTCATTCCCGTCTTAAAGTACGTGGAGTTGAGTATCTGAAGAAACGTCTCGGGGTCTATCGACGACTTGCGCGTCAGGGCAATGCCTTCGGACAGGGCAAGGGCCAGCATGGCAATCTGAAGATTCATTGCAAGTTTTACGGTGTGGGCCGTGCCACTATCGCCAAGGTAGAATATCTTGCTTGCCACGATCTCAAGTATGCCGCGGTGCCTCTCGTACGCATCCCTGTCCCCATCGACCATCATGACAAGCTGGCCGTTTATTGCAACATTCGGCCCTCCCATTACCGGTGCTCCAAGATACGTGATGCCTTTTTCTCCTAACTCCTTTGCGATCTTCCTAGAATCTGTGGGGTTTATGGTGCTCATGTCGGCCACCACAAGCCCGCTTTTTCCGCCGCATGAGATGCAGCTTTCGCCAAACGATACCTTGCGCACGGCATCGGCGTTTTTTACCACGATGAACACAATCTCGGATTCTTCCGCAACCTGTCGTGGGGAGTCCATTATGCTGGCACCGAGTCTTTCAATCTCTTTTGTCTTGTCACTGGTCCTGTTGAATGCATACAATTCGTGGCCTGCCTTCAAAATACGCTGTCCTACCGCATTTCCGAGCAGCCCGGTGCCGACTATTCCGACTCTCATAGATTGGTTTTTCTGTAAATGATTATTTGTGTTGTGCTCTATCTGAGCTCTTCTTCCGATATTTCCCACTTGCCCCCAAGTCTTGGGGCAGTAAATGCAATGTGCCCTATCACCTTATCGCCTCTGCGTATGAGGCCGTAGTCCTGCCTCCTCATCTTTATGATCTTCTCCTTTGTCTTGTATCCGCCCTCGATTACTTTGATCTTAAACCGCTTGCTGACCTTGACGATGAGCTTTCTTGCAACCTGTATGTCGCCGATCCAGGAAAACATCTCAAAACTACCAAAGTTCTGGGTTGCCATCACCTGTCCGTACAGCCTTGCCTCGAACCTCAACTCGTTCTTTTTTGCCTCCTCGTTCATCCACTCGATGGCCTCCTGGCCGCGTCCGTTTTCAATACCAAAAGTCTCAGAATCGCTTTTTACCATACTCAATGAGCAATTACACCAAGCCTTATCCTATGATCTTGAAAAAGGTTAAATTCCAAGTCAAATCACATTAATCAATGCGTATTCTTTCGCTGGCATTCCTTTTCGGAATAGTTTCATCCTTGATGTTTTCGGCAGATCTTGCCGCGTTTGCGCAAGAATCGGAGCAGCACATCGATGAAAGCATGATGCTGAACGAGTCAGTGGAGCACGACATGGCAGAAGATCAGATGGAAGATACCATGGAAGACACCATGACGGAGGTGCCGGTGCTATCGCCACTAATGCAGCTTACAATGGGGGTGGACCCTCACGACATAGAGTGCATGGATGGGCAGATGCTCGTCTTTAGGGCGACCAACTGGCAGCCTGCATGCATCAACGAGTCCAGCTTTGAGACTTTGTCTGCAAGAGGCTGGGCTGCCGACCACGATCCTTCTCACAGTGATCTGGAAAAGATGGTTGCAGAGCACATGTCAAAGCATCCTGCCGAGGAGCCAAAGGAAATTGATATTGGGGAAGGAATTGACATCGACGGCAATGCCGGAGTAAACGGCACTGATGCAGAGCCAGAACCGGAGCCGCAAAGCTTCACAATCAACCTGCGTGAAGACATGGAAATGGGCGCAAACTAATCAGTACTAGCGACTTTTGTCACGTTTTTGCATTTTGTGCTTTGAAAAATATGTAGAAAAAATAAGAAAAAACTAGTCGCTTCTAGGAAGCTTCCCGTTTTTATCAAATGACTGCTGCACGTCTGTGTTCGAGGCTGCGTATCTGATGTTGTATTGCTTGTTCAGCTCTATTATCTCTGTCCTCTTTATGGCTGATTCCTCATAGTATGCGTTCCAAGCTTGCTGCCGTGTGTTTCCATTCTGGAGCATCTGCTCCCGAATCTCTTTTGCTGCATTGATCTTTTCCTGTTGGTAGTTGAACATCGCCCAGAATATGGAGTGTGTCTCTGATGGTTTTTTTGCGACAAACCTCTCAAAGGCGTTCTTTGCATTGTATGGCTCGTGATCCTTGTTCATTTGATTCAACTCTGCGTCAAGGCTTGTCTGCACCTGCTTTCTTGCCTCTTGGACCTTGAGCGCATGTTGTTGTTGGGATTTTTTTGTATCTTGCATCTCAGATAGGATCTTTTTTGAGAGCTCGATTTTTTTGAGGATGTCCATGGCAGCTGGGTTGTTTCTTATTTCCTCGGTTGCTTTTATCTCGCTGTCATTGGTTGCATAACTTTCTGTGCTTGCGGTGATTGCCACAAATAGTGACAACATGCATGCACAGAAAGCCAGTTTTCTTACCATGTTCTGTGCAAGTTTTATTTTGTATTTAGCGATTAAACAGGAGTTATCAGCAACGCTTAAGTGTAAATCACAAGATTTGCGCACAAATAAAAATAACCGCGGATCAATTCTCGTTGTGATAACGGTAGACTGCAGGGAAGTTGAGCACCTAAAGCACGAGATGGCCGTTTTCGTATCTGACTGGGTGGGGGCGATCCCGAGCACAAAGATACACGAATTCATGCTCTCTCCGATAGGGGATGAGCCGCTTGAAGGCCAGCGCGTGGTGACTGCGATAAAGGAGTTCTTTGCATCCGTGGGGGAGACCAGCAGCTATGCAGTACTGCCAAAAAGCGATGTTATAGTCATCAGGGCGCTCCATGATCGGCCGCCTGAAAAAGCAAAACCAGTCCCCTCTTTGTTTGCCTGCTCGCATTGCGGGTACGTTACGCCATATGAGGTATTGCTGAAAAACCACATGAAGATGCACTATCTGTGATCTCTTCTTGGCAAGGCAAGCCCCCTCTTTAGGCGCGGAATGCATGACTCTGGGACGAACTTGTAGTCCGGGAGTGAGTTTTCATAGTTCCTTGCAAAGGAAACGGCGGCGCTGTACGTCCTGAACTCCGTACGGATCTCGCCCAGTTTGACCCTGTATCCGTGCCGATCGTAAACTGCTATCCTGTATGGGTGTGGTATCTCGCACTGCCTTGTGAAAAACCACACCATGCCTAAAACTGCCACAAAAAACCCCGTTACTGCCTTGTCTGCAAGGGTGGACATGGCACACCTTTGCTTTTTTGCTATAAAGGGTTGTCTTTGGTGAAGTTTTTTATTCGGCATGTGCGTACTGGAAATGTGGAAGAGAAAGAGCAAAAGCCAGACGATGTCAAATGTGAAATTTGCCCGCTTGATATGGCGATATCAAAGATTGCCAAGCTTTTCAGACGCAAATAATGTGGAAGAATATTTTTAACTTGTTTTCAATCTGGTTTAGGATTGGCAAGCGCGCTTAGATTGGTGTTTTCAGGATACGGGTATGTCGGGCTAGCTGCAGCAGTATTTGCAATAATGTTTTTGGCCCTCTCATCGCTTTCAGAATTTCTGTTTTTTGAGCCGTATTTTGTTCTGTATGTGTCGGGGGGAAGGGAGGCAGTGTTTGCATCTGTGATCGCAGTGTCTGCCCTTTCCTCGCTGGTTATACCGATGAACGTCTACAGGATCAAGATGCATGGGGGCAGGGCGCGCAAGATGGGCGGTGGTCTTGCGGGCTCGATACTGGGCGTTTCGGCCGGCGCCTGCAGCTGCGGGCCTGCCGGATTTGCCATAATCTCGACCTTCGGCACGGTGGGCGGCATTGCGACATCATTTCTTACGGTGTATGAGATACCACTACGCATTATCTCCATAGGGATTCTCGGGTTTATCTATTACACCACCGCAAAATCGATACGGCGGGAATGCGATATATCGTAAATTAAAGATCTGCCTGAATCATAAAAACGACAAAAAGCCGCGAGATAGGACCTATGAATGATTCAGGCACTTGTAGGTCGTATGCAGTCCTGCAAATATCAGAGAATGTGTGTCGAAAATAAACACACTTGACCTTAATATTCCAATTTGGCGGCCGTTCTGAGTGATCGTCACTTCGCATCACCAAAAAGTTAGTTTTTACGAACCCGCAAATCTATGAATCCCCCAGAGACTGGTACAGTATGACCGTGCTTTTCGTACCTGCCCGCCCAAGCAAACGAACGCTTGAAGGCGAGGATGCTGACAACGACGGCAGCGCCTAGAATTTCAACTTGCTGAACGAGTTCTCTGGCACAACGATGCCTTCAAACTCCCTAGGGTGGAGGATCTTCGCCAGTATCTCTATCCCAGTTACGGTTCTTATGCTCGGCTTGGAAAAGAAGGAATTTGCATCAACGCCGTAGACATCGCCCCTTTTGACGGCGCCAACATCCTTCCATCTCTGGTTGTTGGCAAGTGACGATGTGCATTCTCTTGCCGTGCGCTCTGCATCAAAGCCGCATGGCATCATGACTATTACGTCCGGATCGGAATCCTCAACCTCCTCGATGGTCATCCTCCTTGAGTGCTCCCCAGTCGAGCTTATCAGGTTGGTCCCGCCTGCGACCTCGACCATCTGCGGAACCCAGTGGCCCGACGTGAAAAACGGGTCCGCCCATTCTATACACAGCACCCTTGGCCTGTTGCCAAACTCTTCATTTTTTATACAATCGATTCTCCGGCTCAACGATTTGACGAGTCTCTCCCCCTCCGCCTCCCTGCCGATTCTTTTTGCTATGGTCATTACGTCGCCTAGTATGTCGTCGACGGAGTGGGGGTCGAGGACCTCCACTTGCGGCCGGTGCTGTAAAATCTCAAGCGCCCTTTTCACCTGGTTTGTATATGCGGAGCACACTGCGCATGTCCCTTGACCTATTATGAGGTCGGGATCTGCCTTCCTGAGGTTCTCCTCCATTACGACAAAGACATCGTCGCCGTCTCTCTTTAGCTGCGAGACCTTCTGGTCTATCTGCATGGACGTCATCATTTCGGGATCAAAAACCGAGTTGATTACCCTCAGCTTGGCCCTTGCCTGCTCCGGATAACTGCACTCATGTGTGACACCCACCAAGTTGTCCTGGGCGCCCAGCTCGTAAATCAACTCCGTGGCGCTTGGAAGGAACGAGACAATTCTTTTTGCAACCATACACATCATGAATGCTGGAATTTTAAGAAACTTTTGTCAACACGCAGTCAACAAATGAGGCTAAATATCGCCAGGGCACATCCGAATTGGTGCCTACTGCAAAAGACATACGCAAATCAATAGAGCAGCACTGGAACGAGTCGCTCTCAAAATATGGAAACCTCTTCTCATCAGATTCTGTATCCGGCTCAAGCCCTCCTTCAGTATTTGTTGGCTCGTACGGGTATCCGAAAGTGGGCGTGGGGCCTATGGTGCCGCCGATTCACGGTGACACCAGCTTGCTTGACGCACCGGAACGATGGACTGGAAAGACGTTGGAAGAGATTGTGAACTTTAGGCTGAGCCTTGTGAGAGGCGTCAGAAACATCCAGATTTCGGAAACCCAAGGACGATACATTGAGAGCCTGCAGGAACTCGCAATGTCGCAGAACACCCCGGACTCTGAAATGACTTTTCAAAAAAACACCATTCCGATCACTACCATAGACGGCCAGTCGGCCCCGTTCGGACCAATAGGCGAGATAAAGTCCGCCAAATTCTCATCAATGTCATCAAGCAAACCGATTGAAAAGTCGTACTATGACAGGGACATGAGTGCCGAGGATGCAATAACTACTCTGTACAACTGCGGCATCGAAGTATCTAAGATACAAAAATGCCTCTCGATCGGGATGTTTGGCAAAAAAAGAAAGCTTGTTCCGACAAGGTGGAGCATCACTGCAACTGATGATGCGATTTCAAAACATCTCGTGTCTGAAATTCTAGAATACCAGTCGGTCGACTCGTATCAGGTATTTACCTATGAGCACCTTGGCAACCTCTTCTCGGTCATGCTGTTTCCCCACCGGTGGATGTTTGAGATGGAGGAGGCATGGTACACGGAATCTGGACAGATTGGATTTGGCGCCGATGCAGAGGGCGCAAACGGCATTGATCACTATCCTGGAATAGCCGGGGCATACTTTGCGGCAAAGCTTGGAGTTGCGGAATACCTAAAAAACAAAAGGCGCCAGGCGGGGGTTCTTGTCCTAAGGGAGATACGCCCCGAATATGCAGTTCCGGTGGGTGTCTGGCAGGTAAGGGAGGCAATTCGCTCCGCAATGTCAAAAAAGCCGCTACTGGCAGACTCGCTTGAGCAGGGGCTGAGTCATGCATGCGGCAAGATGACGATAAGCAAAAACGAGTGGCTCGCACAGGGAACGCTACTAAAAATGCTCAGGCAGAGGACCATAACTGACTATTTTTGATGTCGCGGACTTTCCGGATGCGCACAGATGATTCATACCTAATTCTTAAATTCGCACCAGCCATAACATGGCATGCACAAAACATGTGTCTACAAGGCTTACGCAGAAGATCGACTTTGTTATACTGTGAAGTTAAAGTCGGTTCTTGGGAACCACACTGTGATATAACATGGCACAAAGTACGTCCCCCCTACCGCCGGCACCGGTCCTGATGACCTGTTTTGGACACTGCGGAATAGGCCTTGGGGCAGAGTCATACAGGCGACTGCTCTTGGACGTCGGCGCCGACCCATTAAAACCCGTACTCAAAGACTCCAAGGACGAGTCAAGAATCCTAAAAAGGTACGGAAGCACTATTCTGAGGTTCCCGGGAGCATACACTGGAGGGGAGACGCCTCTTATCCCAAGGGCGCTTCTTGTAGACTTGGACCCACGTGCCGCAAATTTGATTTTACAGTCTTATCCCGACCTGTTTGCCTTGCGCGACAAGCACGTAATACATGGGGCTGGTGGTGCGGCAAGAAACTGGGCGGAAGGAAGATCAAGGTTCAAGAACGAGGTCACCCAAAAGTGGGACTTTGCAAAACAGCTCGCGGCGCTTTCGCCTGAGCCCGTACGAGGCTACACCGTCCCGTTCGCTATGGGCGGCGGCACCGGAAGCTCATTTGCTTGCTCTTTCATAGAGTTTGTAAAGAGCAACACAAAGGAGCACGCCACGATTGCGACACTTGGCCTTCTGCCGGAGTTTGGATGGGATCCTGTGATATTGGAATCTGCCGCAATCAACATTGTGATGAACCTCGAGTATCAGATCAAATATTCTGACTGCTCGTTCCTATTTTCAAACAAAAGGCTCAGGGAGCTTGCGCACAAGTATGAAAAGCGAGTCGACAAAATCCCGTCAATCATAGACGATTTGCCAAAGGAGCACGAGGTTGGATGGAAGGACTACAAGGGCATGAACCTGATTGCCGCAAACGCAATATCGATGTTCATCTCGTCCTTTGCAAGGGAGACAGAGTGGGACATGTCAAACTACAGAACGTGGCTTGCAACAAAGCGACCCAAGTTCGCCATTCCGTGGGTGATACCGGTGCTGCCGGACGAGGACCAGTGGAACCTGAACAACCTTACTGGAAACAAGCACAACACCATGGATTCCATAATAGATAACATCAACAAAAAACAGGACGCGCTACTCTTTGACATAGACGAGACGGACATCAGAAACTATGGCGGTCCAAAGGACTCCTGCTGTGCGCTGGTCAAGGTAAAGGGCGAATTTGACATCAAGGAAAGGGAGACGCTCAAGAGGGTGATCAAGGAGAGGTTCAACATAGAAGACTCGAGGATGATATTTGTAAAGATCCCGATAATGGACAAGGAGCAGGCAAACATAACCATCCTGGTCAACACCAAGGCAATCGGGCCCAAGGTGCTGGAGATTGCAAGGGAGGCCGAAGAGTCGTGGGACAGCTACAAAGAAGAGTATGGCAGGTGGGGCCTGACCACTGAGGACTTTAAGCAGTCCCTGATGGATGTAGTGCACCAGTTCAGCTAACCGGGTGGCACCATGGCTGATTTTAACTATCTTGAAGAGTTGGCCCGGCAGATAAAGACCAACAGGAACTACCTCAACCAGATAGACGAGGAGTTAAAAATAGTGAACATGAAACTGCACGAGATTCCTCTTAAAAAGCCGACCGAGTCGACATTTGCAAAAATGATTGGGGAGCAATATGACGATCAGCAAAAGAGCCTTGAGACGTCAAAGTCAAACCTTGAGGCAAAAAAGGACGAGCTGTCAAACTCGGTCAAGTCAGACACTGCCGCATTCATCACCGAGATGGTCTCGCCCGACCTTGTGATTCCGCTTGACCCCAAGGCGCAGTTCAAGAACGGCAACGTGGTGTTCCAGTACAAAAACTCCACCAAGTTTCACAACCTGTTTGACTTTCTTGGGGAGCTGCTGGGACTGAGCGCCCCGCTCGTCGTAAAGGACGTGATGCTCTCGCCGACCGAAATCACAGTAAAGGTTTCAAACGAGTACGATGCAAAGCAAAAGTTCATCTCGTCGATGAGCGAGATCCAAAAAACGCTCACAATAAAGAAAAAGTAGCCTTACTGCACCACTAATTTTCTGTAACTGTTTTGGGATCTTAAGGGTGAACCTTTGAGCACTCCATGACCACTGTCAGGAGCAAAAGCAGCAAATCCATGAGCCTGTTACGCCAAACTGATTATTAAGTTTCTAGGCGGAATAGGACGGAGGCAAAACGGTCAGAAACAGCATGGATGGCATGCGCTACGAAAACAACAAGGCCAAGCCTGTGATGCTTGGATGAGGCAAATCGGGCCATTCTAATCTTGGACGCTGACATGACTGTAAAACTTGCCCGGAAATCCAGTTGTAGCATTCTGTTAGTTTTTATTCGTTGTAAATTTTGAACACATCGTGCAGAACACCAATCTGATTTTTGCCATTTTGATAATGATCGGGCCTGCACTGTTTGCGCTCGTGGCGTACCCTGACACATTCAGCCTAAGCTGGAACCAGGGAAGGGGAGGATTTCTGTTCGCAATGGTATTCATCGTTGCAGAGCTCATAGGACTGAGGCTCCAGATTCCAAAAAAGAAACTCATAGCTCTAATTCCGCTTGCGGCCCTGGTCATAGCGTATCTGGTGGGGCTGGACTATGGATTGAGGGATTACATCGTGGATTCTGCAGAGGGATACAACGTCAACTTGGTGTATTCTTGGACGTGGATGTGGGACTTTGTGGTGATGGGAATGTTCGTGATTGCGTCGGTGAGCATCCTGTTCGGGAAACGATGGATAAGGATAGCCCCCGCCGGACCGATCTTCCTGTGCGGGAGCGCAATCATACTGTCGCTTGACGCGTTCTTTCCGTACGACACGCTTGGACCGCTGCAGTATGTGGTTCCTTATCTGGTCAAGGCAAACGTCTCAGTCATCGAGTTCTTTGACCTTGGAACTGCAATAGCTAGGGACAACCTGATGTTTCTTAGGGGCGAACACGGCTCAATGGCGTTGCAGGTGTTCTGGCCATCTGCGGGGGTTCACAGCGTCATAATCTACTCGCTCGTAATGATGGCCTTTTTACTAAAGATGAACATCCCAAGGAAGCGTAAGGCATTCTATTTTGGGATTGGCATACTCGGGACAATCGGGGTAAACATGATCAGGATTTTCTCGCTTTCAATATTCGTCCTCAAAGTGTCCGCAAACCCGGTCGAGTTTGAGGAGTTCCACGGGATTGCCGGGGAGATAATGTTCCTTCCGTGGCTGTTTGCCTACCTGTTCCTTGTCACCGCGCTTGAGACAAAGCGAATCAAAAAGCAGACTGCCTAAAAAAAGTTGGTAATGGAGCTCTGGCCTTCCATGTCTGAAAGCTCAGAGACCTTGACCCCAAGGCGCCTTACTTCCATCTGCTGGTCTGCGAGCGCCTCCTCCAAAAGGTAAGATGCGGCCTTCTTTAGCTCCTCGATGCTCGATGTTGGGTTTTTGATCATCCTTGACTTTGTCTTGCTGGAAAGATCCGACTGGACAAACTGGATGCCCACCGACTTGAACATCTTGTTGTGTTTTAGTATGATCTTGTGCAAATCATCGCATATGGAATCGAGGCTTTCCGAAAGAGCCTCCCGGTCCTTGGTGTCCTCCCGCAGAGTGATTATCCTGCTGAATTGTATGGTGGGCTGCCTTTCGGCAACCGGCTCGCCGTCTATGCCCCTTGCAGCATTGTATATGTAGGCGGATATCTTTCTGCCGAACATCTTGTTGAGCGTAAATACATCTATCTTTCTCAATTCACCAACGGTATCAAGGTTCATCTCGTGGAACTTTTCCGCAGTGACCTTGCCTATTCCGGGAATGTCGGATACTTTGAGAGGTGCCAAAAACGACTCTGCATTTTGCGGTTCCACCACCGTCAGCCCGTCCGGCTTTCTGAATCCTGAGGCGATCTTTGATATCAGCTTGTTCTCCGAGACGCCTATTGAGCACGTCATCCTTATCTGGTCCCGAATCCTGTTTTTCAACTGCTGTGCCAGATGGCTGGCCTTTTGAAAGCTCCCGTCCGTCCTGCGGGTGACATCGAGGTACGCCTCGTCCTTCCCTACGTACTCAAAGACGTCCGCGTGGTTCTTTATGATCTCCATTGCCCGCTCTGATATGTCAGAATAATGCGCAAAGTCCGCCGGCAGAAATGTCGCGTCTGGAATATCGGCAAGCCTTGCCTTGGCAAACTTGATTGGCATTCCGGATTTTACGCCGTACTTTCTCGCGATATAGTTCGCAGTTGCTATGGCGCCGCTATCGCCTCCCCGGTCGGAAAAAATACACACTGCTACAGGACGTGTCTTTAGTGATTGGTTCCGTATCTCCTCACACTGCGCGAAAAAGTAGTCAAAGTCGATGTGGAACACTATTCTGGATGACAACGCATACCGTATGCTAAAAATCCTTATTACAATATCGCATGCGTGCATAATCTAAATACTGTGGATTTGATTGGTATCTGTGCCCTATCCAATTTCGGCCGAAGACGACGGAATCAAGATAAAGCCAGAGTACATGGAGAAAGAAAAAATGTACTACTGCCTGTACGGCCAGAAGGTTCTGCTCGTTTTCAAAGATGAGCAAGAGTTCCTTAACTGCTATGAAATCGAGGATGCAGACATTGTCAAGAGCGTAAAAGACTGCAGCGCGCCAGAAGAGATTGAAAAGGTCATTGATGATTACGTCTCAAAAAACAAGATATCAAACATTAAATAAACGCAGAATGTCAAGAACAAACTATAGGTTAACAGAATGAGTGAGCATGACAGTCCTACAGACGCAGAACAAATCGTAGCAGAATCGCAGAGCTTTAAGGATGAGGCCGCCCGCGAGCATGACGATGACTCTAAAAGGGCGCGCGACGTGATTTTCGTGGGGACAAAGCCGATAATGACCTATGTCACCGCAACATTGACGCAGCTGTCGACGCAACCAGTCGTCACAATCAAGGCAAGGGGCCAGAGGATCACTCAGGCAGTTGACGTCTCGCAGATGATTGTAAAGCGAATGAACACCGTAGGATACACAATACGCGATGTGAGGATTGCGTCGGACTCGCTGACGTCACAGGACGGAAAGACAAGGAACGTGTCCACAATCGAAATTGACATCACAAAGGCATAGATACTTTAAGATTTCAGCCGCGTGCGGAATAGCAATGATATTCGCATTCCTGGTGTTTCAGAACCTCAACTCGTGCACCTCAAGGCAGTTTTCCATAACTGATGACATAAGACAGTACGAAATTACACTCGACCCTGAGGTGTGCGTGGCACTTGCGGAAAGGATATTCAGTCACAATGCAGAATGCGGCTCCGACCTAGAGCCAGTTGACTGCGGTTAGGTAGTCCATCACGAACAAGACCCCAAAGTAGATCAGGGCCGCATTGATGCCTATGATTAACGCCCTGTATCTTTTGCTTGAGAGAATCCTTGCGCCTCTTGAGGACATTGAGGAGACAAACAAAAGCCATGCATAGTCCATCCATATGTGCAGGCCGAACATTACGAGTATCCCCCAAAAGGACCACATCACATATGCGTCGGAGATCAGCTTGATTCCTATTGTGAGCCACCAGACAAGGAAGAACGGGTTGAGCCCTGTGAGGAGCACCCCTGCAAGAAGCGAGCCGTACCTGAGATCCTTTGTGCCGTGGGCGCCCCTGAGCGTGGAGCGAATCTGGAACGCGGCAAACGCAAAGATGCTTGCGGCCCCAAGAATGCTGATGGCCATTCTGAACTGTGGAAACATCTCAAGCGATAGGACCCCGAGCCCTATTGTGAGAACTAGCGGGAGCTCAACTATGGCGTGCCCATGCGAAATCCTAAGGCCGGCCCTTATGCCCTCCTTAGTTCCCCTGCTTATGGTCGCCGCAAAAAGCGGGCCGGGAGCCATAACTCCGGATGCCGAGATTATGACTACTGCTGCGACGAACTGGTAGAATTCTGGCATTTAGCCATACATGACGTCTTTTAGGCCCTTTGTGCCCTTTTCTGTCTCCTTGATCTCTTTTTCCGCGATTACTGCCTGTTTTTGCATCATCTGGAGGTCGCATGAGACGCCGGGTATCAGCTTTGATATCGACATGCACAGGCTCACACTCGACTTGAAATCGGGGCCTATGTCGCCTCCGACGTTGACTAGGATCACGATGACGTCCTGTCCGTGAATCATTCCATCGTTTAGGAGTGCGCCTGGGATTCCTGGGATGGTGCCATGCTGGAGCACGGTCATGCCAGCTTCGGTGATCTTTTTCCTCGCCGCCTCGGTGCTTCCTGCCGCTACCACCTTTCCCCCCGCTTCGTCGGGAAGGCTCATCGGCGAGCTGCTGACGATGAGGGAGCACTTGTGCTTTTTTGCCCAGTTTAGCATCATCCTTGCGACTTGGCGATGGTATGGCTCGTTTATTGTAAGATATGAGCTAAATACGCCGACCTTGAGATCCGGATTTACAAAAATCCTCGTGGCGTAGTTTGGCGCGCCGTCTTTGATGACCGTGACCGTTGGAAAGTGGGCCGAGTCCACAAACCCTGCAAGCTCGTAGTGTGATGTGTGTATGAGTGACTCGCATGCTATCGCGCTTGTGAATCCGACGGATGGAAATCCGTCAATCAGGTATCCCCCCTCGATGTTGACTGGCCTTGTCTCTTTTATCCAGAGGCGGGGAAGCATGATGATTTCACAGAATTATAACTGATATACTTTTGTCAGGCTCATCTGATCTTTGACAGCAGTGCAGAGTAGAGGAACGGAAGGATCGTCGTGATCTCCGCATGAATTGTAGTCTGCATTGCATTCTTGGTCACCTTGCCCCACGATATTGCCTCGCGGACAAGCGCGCCGCTGAGGCTTCCGTCAAATTCCTGCGCGGTCGTAACGTACACCGCGTAATCGAGGCCCTCGCGATACTGGTTCCACCAGAGCGTGTGATGCTTTGATAGGCCGCCACCAAGCATAAGTGCGCCGGATTTTTTTGCCTTAAAGACAAGTCCGGACAGCGTGTTTGCATCCTCAATCATGTTAAGCTTAAAGTCCGGATGCTTTTGCGCGAACATCCAGATCTGGCTGCCCACCGCACCGTCCATTATGCCCGGTACGATTACCGGTATGCTGTTTTTCTGGGCCCAGTACAGAAATGAATCCTCGCCAAGCCTCTTTCCAATCTCGGCCGTGATCTGAGCGGTGGACATTTCTCTTTTTCCCTCCTTGTATGCCTCCTCAAGTATTGCCTGTACCTTTTCCTCGATGAGTGGGCCGTAGCTTTCCATGGGGACCAACACATTTCCAAGTCGGTGTATGTTGCTTTCGGCCAGCTTAGAGTCGTCCATGGTGAAGGAGCCTTCTCTGTAGCTTGAAAAATGCTTTGCAATGTCGTGGTCCAGGGCCCCGCAGGTGGTGATTGCAACGTCGAACCATTTTTTCTTGAGCATATCCTTTATGATTCCGCGCGTTCCTGTTGACACTATCGCCCCCACAAAGGATACGAACTTGAGGCATTCTCTGTCTGGGATCATGGAGGCGAGAATCTCAAGCCCGTCGGAGAGGTTTCTGGATTCGAATCCGCCAGATTTTGCCATCTGGGAAAATACCTCCGCAATCCCGGTTTGCTCCGTAATCGAAATGTCTTTGACCGGCTCGCCCGCTTCCACCATGGTCTGCCTTGTTGGATAGGTAATAAAATTGGATGCTATGTCAAACGAACTTGCGGTGGTCTCTATACCGGATCTTCCTGCCTTTCTCGTACTTTGCCAGATCAAAGTCGATGATCCTTGCGCTCTGCCCACTGAGTATGATGGCTTTTGGCAGCATGACCTTGTCGTCCTCGACTAGGTCTACAATGATGCTCTTTCCACCAAATTTGGCGCTCTGCATGTTTGATGCGAGGACGGGAACGCGGTTCTCAAGGGCGCGCACTTGGACATACATGTGCCACGGCCTTATGCCTCGCCTTACTATTCTGGAAGGGGACAGGAGCACCTGCGCGCCCTTTTTTACCAGGGTCTCGGCAAC
>Ga0169931_10002066_pt1 | contig 32998 bp, 33 predicted proteins | sample Kivu_15m_20L_FD_129675 | JGI IMG/M metagenome (GOLD analysis project Ga0169931, IMG submission 129675) | Freshwater microbial communities from Lake Kivu, Western Province, Rwanda to study Microbial Dark Matter (Phase II) - Kivu_15m_20L... | ecosystem: Environmental > Aquatic > Freshwater > Lake...
GTGGTCTTTCCCCAGGCGCTGCTGGACGGGCGGCCGGTGATGCTCGGGCCGGGCACCCGCATCTTCGATGAGCAGAACATGATCCGGCCGCCGTCCACGGTGCAGGGCGTGCAGCGCGTGGCCTTCGCGCGCGGCACGATGGGCGAGATCACCCGCGTGTGGCTGGTCACCGACGCCGAGCATCGCGAGATCGCCGCCCGAATCACGGCCGCCCGCCGCGCGGCGCAGCAGCGCTGACCGCCGTGCCCACCCGCCTGTACATCCGCACGTTCGGCTGCCAGATGAACGAGTACGACTCGGCGAAGATGGCCGACGTGCTCGGCGCGGCGTGCGACGGAGGGGTCGAGGCGGTCGACGATCCCGCCCGGGCCGACATCGTGCTGTTCAACACCTGCTCGGTACGGGAGAAGGCTCAGGAGAAGGTGTTCTCGGACCTCGGCCGCGTGCGCGCGCTCAAGCGCGAACGCCCCGAACTGCTGATCGGCGTGGGCGGCTGCGTCGCCAGTCAGGAGGGCGCCAACATCGTCAGCCGCGCGCCGTACGTCGACCTGGTCTTCGGGCCGCAGACGCTGCACCGGCTGCCCGCGCTGATCGACGCGCGTCGCCGCACCGGGCGCGCGCAGGTCGACGTCGCGTTTCCCGAGATCGAGAAGTTCGACCACCTGCCACCGGCACGCGTCGACGGGCCCACCGCGTTCGTGTCGATCATGGAGGGCTGCAGCAAGTACTGCAGCTTCTGCGTGGTCCCGTACACCCGCGGCGAGGAGGTCTCGCGGCCGCTGGACGACGTGCTGACCGAGATCGCCGGGCTCGCCGACCAGGGCGTGCGCGAAGTGACGCTGCTCGGACAGAACGTCAACGCCTACCGGGGGCGCCTGCAGGACCCCGCCCCCGAACACGCCGACTTCGCGACCCTGCTCGAGCACGTCGCCGAGATGCCCGGCATCGAACGCATCCGCTACACGACCTCGCATCCGCGCGAGTTCACGCAGCGTCTGATCGACGCGCACGGGGCGATCGGCGCCCTCGCGCCGCACGTGCACCTGCCGGTGCAGTCCGGTTCGGACCGCGTGCTCGCCGCGATGAAGCGCGGCTACTCGGTGCTCGAGTACAAGTCGATCGTCCGCCGGCTGCGGGCCGTGCGAGCGGATGTCTCGATCACCTCGGACTTCATCGTCGGATTCCCCGGCGAGACCGAAGCGGACTTCGAACGGACGATGGCGCTGATCGAGGAGATCGGCTTCGACGGGTCGTTCTCATTCGTCTACAGCGCACGGCCCGGCACCCCGGCCGCCGACCTGCCGGACGACACGCCCCAGGCCGTGAAGCTCGCCCGTCTCGCGCGCCTGCAGTCGGCCACGGATGCGGCCGCGCGGGCGATCTCCGCGGCGATGGTGGGCAGCGTGCAGCGGGTGCTGGTCGAAGGCCGCTCGCGCAAGGACCCGGACGAACTCGCCGGACGCACCGGCAACCACCGGGTGGTCAACTTCGCGGCGCCGCCGCGGCTGACCGGCACGATGGTCGACGTGCGCATCGTGGCCGCGCTGCCGCACTCGCTGCGCGGCGAGGTCGTGCTGCGCGACTGAGCGGCGCGGCGCCGATGCCGCGCGCACCGATCGACGGGCGCGCCGCAGGCAGCGCGCCCGCGCGCTCGCCGGTAGACTGCGGACGATGAGCACCCGACCCACGCCGAAGCCCGCGCTCACCTGGCGCCCGCCCGAGCCTGACAACCGCCGTCTGGCGAACCTGTGCGGCGCGGTCGATGCGAACCTGCGCGGCATCGAGGCGGCCTTCGACGTGCGCATCTCGCGCCGGGCCGACGCCTTCGCGATCGAGGGCGCCCCCGCGCGCGTGCGCGCCGCCGCCCAGGCACTGGAGCACTTCCACGCGCTGGCCGACGCACCGCTGTCGGCCGAGGACCTGCAGCTCGGCCTGGTCGAGCTCAAGGCCCCGCGCGAGACCGCCGGCGCCGACCCGGCCGCGCCGGGCGACGACGAACCGGTGCTGCACACCCGGCGCTCCGACCTGCGCGGACGCACGCCGCGCCAGCGCGACTACCTGCGCAACATCCTGTCGCACGACATCACGTTCGGCATCGGCCCGGCCGGCACCGGCAAGACCTACCTCGCGGTGGCCTGCGCGGTTGATGCGCTGGAACGCGACGCGATCAAGCGCATCGTGCTCACCCGCCCTGCGGTCGAGGCCGGCGAGCGGCTGGGGTTCCTGCCCGGCGACCTGGCACAGAAGGTCGACCCGTACCTGCGGCCGCTGTACGACGCGCTGTACGACCTGATGGGCTTCGACCGCGTCACCAAGATGTTCGAACGCCAGTCGATCGAGATCGCCCCGCTCGCCTACATGCGCGGACGCACGCTGAACCACGCGTTCATCATCCTGGACGAGGCGCAGAACACCACGCCCGAGCAGATGAAGATGTTCCTCACACGGATCGGGTTCGGCTCGCGGGCGGTGGTCACCGGCGACATGACGCAGATGGACCTGCCGCGCGGCCAGCCGTCGGGGCTGATCGAGGCGCGCCGCGTGCTGCGCGAGGTGCGCGGCATCGCCTTCACCGAGTTCGACAGCACGGACGTCGTCCGCCACCCGCTGGTGGCGCGGATCGTCGAGGCCTACGATCGCCACGCGCCGCGCGATGCCGGCTGACCGGCGGCCCGGCCTCGAGCTGTCGATCCAGATCACGCCCCAGGCGGGCGACTGCCCGGCCGATCGCGCGCAGCTGCGACGCTGGGTCCGCGGTGCGCTGCGCGCCGACGCGCGGCTCGTGCTGCGGCTGGTCGGCGAGACCGAGGCCCGGGCGCTGAACACGACCTACCGCGGCCGACGCTACGTGCCCAACGTGCTGACCTTCGCATACGGCGCGCCCGCGGCCGGCGAGGCGCTGCAGGCCGACGTCGTCGTGTGCCTTCCCGTGGCGCTGCGCGAGGCGCGCGCGCAGCGCAAGCGCCCGCGCGACCACCTCGGCCACCTCGTGGTCCACGGCGTGCTGCACGCCCAGGGCCTGGACCACGAGCGCGACGAGGACGCCCGTGCGATGCAGGCGCTGGAGACCGCGATCCTGCACCGCTTCGGCATCGGCGATCCGTACCGCATCCGCTGATCGGGCCGCGCGCCGCGCGCTTTCTCGGCCCCGCCATCTCCGGTATCCTGCGCTGGTCCCGACTCCGCGACCCACCCGATGGCCGAGCCTTCGACGGGCAGGCACCGACCGTCCCTGCTCGAGCGCATGTCGGCGCTGCTGCTGAGGGCCCCCGAAGACCGCGACCAGCTGCTGCAACTGCTGCGCCAGGCGCACGAGCGCGAACTGCTGGACGCCGAAGCGGTGTCGATGATCGAGGGCGTGCTGCAGGTGAGCGAGCTCACCGCGGGCGACGTGATGGTCGCCCGCGCGCAGATGGACGTGGTCGACGTCGCGCAGCCCACCCGTCGGATCGTCGAGTACGCGATTGCCACCGCGCACTCGAGATTCCCTGTGATCGAAGGCGAGCGCGACAACGTGATCGGCCTGCTGCTCGCGAAGGACCTGCTGCGGCTGTACGCGGGCGGGGTCGACAGCGTGCGCGAACTGATCCGCCCCGCGGTGTTCATCCCCGAGTCGAAGCGGCTGAACGTGCTTCTGCGCGACTTCCGGCTGAACCGCAATCACCTGGCCGTGGTGGTCGACGAGTACGGCGGCGTCGCCGGCCTGGTCACGATCGAGGACGTGCTCGAGCAGATCGTGGGCGAGATCGAGGACGAGCACGACCTCGCGCCGGACGCCGACGACGTCGTGCGGATCGAACCCGGCCCGGGTGGGCCGCGCTGGCGCGTACGGGCGAAGACCTCGATCGAGACGGTCAATGCGCAGATCGGAGTCGGGCTCGCGGGCGATGAGCACGACACCTTCGGCGGGCTGGTGGCGCAGGCGTTCGGGCGGTTGCCCCGGCGCGGCGACCAGGTCGAGTTCGCAGGGCTGCGCGTGCGGGTGCTGCGCACCGACGCGCGCACGCTTCGACTGCTGCAGGTCGAGCGCCTGCCCGATGCCGATGCGCCGTCCTGAGCCGGCACGCGCCGGCCGGCGCGGCTGATGCGCGGGCCGGGCGCGGCCGGGGCCGCGGCGCTGGCCCTCGGGCTGCTGCACGCGGCCGCGTTCTCGCCGCCGCTGCAGCACTGGGGCGTGTCGCTCGCCGCGCTCGCCGGGCTGTTCGCGCTGATGCACGCGCGCGCCGCGCACGGCGCCGGCCCGGGCGAGCAGGCCCTGCTGGCGGGCACGTTCGGCCTGGGCTGGTTCGGCGCGGGACTGGCCTGGCTCTACGTCAGCATGCACGTGTACGGAGGCATGCCGTCGCCGATGGCCGCGGCCGCGGTCGTGCTGTTCGCCGCGTACCTCGCGCTGTACCCGGCGGCGGCGAGCGCGCTGGCCTGGCGCGTCGCGCGCCGGCGCGGGCCGCTGCCGGTGGCCGCGGCGCTGGCCGGCGCGTGGTCCCTCGCCGAGCTCGCCCGCGCCCGCGTGCTGACCGGCTTTCCCTGGCTCGCGCCGGGCTACGCGCAGCTCGACGGCCCGATCGACGCGTGGGCCCCGATCGGCGGCGTGCACGCGGTGGGCGCGGTCGCACTGCTGCTGGCCGCGCTCGCGGGCACGGCGCTCGCGACCGCGATGCGCGCCCGCGCGGCCGCCGCCGCGGTCGTTCCGATGGCGGCGGCGGCGCTGCTCCTCGCGGCCTCGGCGCTGCTGCCCGGCGATCGCTGGACGCGGCCGCACGGCGGGCCCCTGCAGGTGCGGCTGGTGCAGGGCAACGTGCCCCAGGAGATGAAGTTCCGCCCCGAGCGGGTGCTCGCGGCGATGAACGACTACGCCGCCCGGTTCGAATCGGGACGCGCGACGCTCACGGTGCTGCCCGAGACCGCGTGGACCGTGCCGTGGCGCACCACGCCCGAGCCGATCGCGCGGCGCATCCTCGAGCACGCCGCACGCGGCCACGCCCTCGCGATCGGCATGCCGCTCTCCGTGCCCGGCGATTCGCCGGCGCGGCCCCGGCTCGCCAACGGCGTGCTGCTGCTCACCGCGCAGCACGCCCGGGATCCGGCCGCGTCGCCAGCGCCGCGCTACGACAAGCGCCATCTCGTGCCCTTCGGCGAGTTCGTTCCCTGGGGCTTCGGCTGGTTCGTGGCGATGATGGACATCCCGCTGGGCGAATTCGCCCGCGGCGCCGCCGGACAGCCGCCGTTCGAGGTCGGCGGCCAGCGCATCGCGTTCAACGTCTGCTACGAGGACCTGTTCGGCAACGAGATCCGCGAGGCGCTGCCGGGCCCCGCCGGTGCGACCGTGCTCGCCAACGTCAGCAACATCGCCTGGTTCGGCCGTTCGCACGCGCTGCCCCAGCACCTCGCGATCGCGAGGATGCGCACGCGCGAGACCGGCCGGCCGATGCTGCGGGCGACCAACACCGGGGTCACCGCGGCGATCGACGCGCAGGGCCGGGTGCTCGCGAGCCTCGAGCCGTACGTGGCCGGCGAGATCGACGTCGCCGTGCAGGGCACGACCGGACTGACGCCCTACGCGCGGCTCGGCGACCTGCCCGCGCTGCTCGCAGCGATCGCGCTGCTCGCGGCCGCGGCGCTGCGGGCGCCCGGACGCGCGGGCCGGACGCGCTAGAATCCGGGCCTCCGACCGCACCGCGCGGCTCCGCCGGCCGCGCCCGTCTCGATGCTCAGCTTTCAGCACCTGATCCTGCGGTTGCAGGAGTACTGGGACCGGCACGGCTGCGCGCTGCTGCAGCCGTACGACATGGAGGTCGGCGCGGGCACCTTCCACACCGCCACCTTCCTGCGTGCGATCGGCCCGGAACCATGGCGTGCGGCGTACGTGCAGCCGTCGCGGCGCCCGAAGGACGGGCGGTACGGGGACAACCCGAACCGGCTGCAGCATTACTACCAGTACCAGGTGGTGCTCAAACCCTCGCCGCCCGACATCCTCGAGCTGTACCTGGGCTCGCTGCGCGCGCTCGGCATCGACACCGCCCGCAACGACGTGCGCTTCGTCGAGGACGACTGGGAGTCGCCCACGCTCGGCGCGTGGGGCCTGGGCTGGGAGGTGTGGCTGAACGGCATGGAGGTCACGCAGTTCACCTACTTCCAGGAGGTGGGGTCGCTGAAGTGCCAGCCGATCACCGGCGAGATCACCTACGGACTCGAGCGCCTCGCGATGTACCTGCAGCGCGTGGAGAGCGTGTACGACCTGGTCTGGACCGACGGGGTGACCTACCGCGACGTGTACCACCAGAACGAGGTCGAGCAGTCCACCTACAATTTCGAGCAGTCGAACGCGCCGATGCTGTTCCGCCACTTCGACGAGTACGAGGCCGAGGCGAAGCGCCTGATCGATGCGCAGCTCGCGCTGCCCGCCTACGAGATGGTGATGAAGTGCTCGCACACCTTCAACCTGCTCGATGCGCGCGGCGCGATCTCGGTGACCGAACGCGCCGCGTACATCGGCCGCGTCCGGACGCTCGCCCGCGCGGTCGCGCATGCATACCACGCGTCGCGCGAGCGGCTCGGCTTCCCGATGCGGGCCCCGGCGGCCCGCGCGGCGTGAGATCGTCGCGATGCGCGCTGCGCTGCTGATCGAACTGTTCACCGAGGAACTCCCGCCGCGCGCGCTCGCGCGCCTGGGCGAGTCCTTCACCACCGCGATCGCCGACGGGCTGCGCGCGCACGGACTCGCCGACGCGAAGGCGCTCGCGCGTACCTTCGCGACGCCGCGGCGGCTCGCGGTGCGCGTCGCGGACGTGGCCACCCACGCCGCACCGAGGACCGTCGAAGTCAAGGGCCCCTCGGTCGCGGTGGGCCTGGACGCCGGCGGCGCGCCGACGCTCGCGCTGCGCAAGTGGGCCGAGCGGCAGGGCGCCGCGGTCGAGTCGCTGGTGCGTGCCTCCGACGGTCGCCAGGAGTGCTTCTGGCACCGCACGACCGCCGACGGCGCGTCGCTGGACGCGGTCGTGCCGGCGCTGATCGAGCAGGCGATCGCGAAACTCCCGATTCCCAAGGTCATGCAGTACCAGCTCGCCGACGGCAGCACCACCGTGGGCTTCGTGCGCCCCGCACACGGACTGCTGGTGCTGCACGGCGAGCGCGTCGTGCCGGCCGCTGCGCTCGGCCTGCGGTCGGGGCGGCTGACCCACGGTCACCGCTTCCAGGGCGAGCCCGACCTGGTCGTGCCGCACGCCGACGCCTACGAGTCGCTGCTCGCCGAGCCGGGGCGCGTGATCGCCTCGTTCGAGGCCCGTCGCGAGCGGATCGACCGGCAGCTGCGCGACCGGGCCGCGGCGCTCGGCGCGTCGCTGGGCGACGAGGCGCCGGTGGCGGCGCTGCTCGACGAGGTGACCGCGCTGGTCGAGTGGCCAGCGGTCTACGTCGGTGCGTTCGAGCCCGAGTTCCTGGCGGTGCCGCAGGAATGCCTGATCCTCACGATGCGCACGAACCAGCGGTACTTCCCGCTGTTCGACGCGCACGGCCGCCTGGAGCCGCGGTTCCTGATCGTCGCCAACCTCGAGGTCGACGACTCCTCGCTGATCGTCGACGGCAATCAGCGCGTCGTGAGGCCGCGCCTGGCCGATGCGCGATTCTTCTTCGAGCAGGACCGGCGGGCGACCCTCGCCTCGCGGCTGCCGCGGCTGGCCTCGGTGGTCTATCACGCCCGGCTCGGCACCCAGGCCGAACGCACCGAGCGCGTGCGTGCGCTCGCCCGCCGCATCGCGACGCTGCTGGGGACCGACCCGGTGCTCGCGGATCGGGCGGCGCTGCTCGCGAAGGCCGATCTGCCGACCGGAATGGTCGGCGAGTTCCCGGAGCTGCAGGGCACGATGGGCCGCTACTATGCGCTGCACGACGGCGAGCCCGCGGAGGTCGCGCAGGCGATCGCCGAGCACTACCAGCCGCGATTCGCCGGCGACGCGCTGCCAGCGTCGGACGCCGGCACCGTGGTCGCGCTCGCCGACAAGCTCGAGACCCTCACCGGCATCTGGGGCGTGGGCGGGGCACCCACCGGCGATCGCGACCCGTTCGCGCTGCGCAGGCATGCGCTGGGGGTCGTGCGCATGCTGATCGGACGCGCCGCGCAGGGCCCCGTGCCCTCGCTGCGTTCGCTGATCGGGGCCGCGTGCGACGGCCTCGCCGGCCTGCAGAACGTGCGCTGCGACGCGGCTGCGGTGCACGCCTTCGTGGTCGAGCGGCTGCGGGGCTGGCTGCGCGAGCGCGGCTGCCCGGCGGCTGAGGTCGATGCGGTGCTCGCGGTGGACGACGACGCCCTCGACCGGGTGCTGCCGCGGCTGGATGCCCTCGCTGCGTTCGGAACGCTGCCAGAATCGGCGAGCCTCGCCGCGGCGAACAAGCGGATCGGCAACATCCTGCGCAAGGCCGACCCCGCGGACGCGGTCGCGACCCCCCACCCGGAGCTGCCCGCCGAGCCCGCGGAGCGCGCGCTTCGCGAGGCGGTCGCGCAGACCGCGCCGCGCGTCGAGCAGGCGCTGGGCAGCGGCGACTACGGCGGCGCGCTCGCCGCACTCGCGGCGCTGCGCACCCCGGTCGACGCGTTCTTCGATCAGGTGATGGTCAACGTCGAGGACCCGCGCGTGCGCCGAAACCGGCTCGCGCTGCTCGGCGAGCTTCACCGGCTCATGAATCGAGTCGCCGACCTATCGAAACTCGCCGGCTGACCGCTACACTGCCGGCCGTGATGAAGCTGCTGATCGTCGATCGAGACGGCGTGATCTCCCGAGACGCGGACGGTCGCGTCGTGCGCGCGGAGGACTGGGCGCCGGTGCCCGGCAGCCCGGATGCGATCGCGCGGCTGGTCCACGGCGGCTGGCATGTCGCGCTGCTCGCCGACCGCGGCCCGCTGTTGCGTGGTGCCTGCGACATGGCGGCGCTCAACGCGCTGCACGCCCGGCTCATCGCGGCGGTGGTCGAGCACGGCGGGCGCATCGACGCGGTCGTGTTCGTCGATCCCGCCGATGCGCCCGGGCGGCTCGAGCGCGCGGCCGCCTCGATCGGCGAAGCGCTCGCGCGGCTGGGTGCCGCCCCGGAGTCCACCGTGCTGGTCACCGACGATCCGGCGGATCTCGAAGCGGCGCGTGCGGCCGGCTGCCGGCCGGTGCTGGTGCTGTCCGGACACGGCCGGCGCACGCTGGACTCGGGCGCGCTGCCCCCGGGTGCGGTGGTCCGCGTGGACCTCGCCGCGGTCGCCGCGGAACTCGCCGGCTGACCGCGCGATGCAGCTTGTCCGCAGCGTCCTGTTCGTGCTGTTCCAGGCGGTGACGGTCGTGCCGTACGCGCTCGCCTGCCTGCTGATGGCGCCTGCGCCGCTGCACCTGCGCTACCGCTTCACCGTCGGCTGGCCGAGGATCGTCCTGTGGGCCGCGCGCGTGCTGTGCGGCGTGCGCTGGCAGGTCCGGGGAGCCGAGCACCTGCCCGACGGACCGGCGATCCTGCTCTCGAAGCACCAGTCCACCTGGGAGACCTTCTTCTATCCGAGCTACCTGCGGCGCGAGGTCTGCTTCGTGTTCAAGCGCGAACTGCTCTGGCTGCCGTTCTTCGGCTGGGGCATCGCGCTGCTGAAGATGATCCACATCGACCGCCGTCAGGGTCGCGACGCGTTCGAATCGGTGGTCGTGCAGGGCGCCGCGAAGCTCGCCGAGGGACGCTGGATCGTCATGTTCCCCGAGGGCACCCGCACCCCGGTCGGTTCGCAGGGGCGGTACAAGTCCGGGGGCGCCCGGCTCGCGGTCCGGACACGCGCGCCGGTGGTGCCGATCGCGGTCAACGCGGGCGAGTGCTGGCCCCGCCGTCGACTGGTCCTCAGGCCCGGACTGGTCACGGTGTCGATCGGCACCCCGATCCCCTCCGACGGACGCGACCCCGAGGACCTCAACGCCGAGGTCGAGCGCTGGATCGAGTCCGAGATGCGGCGCATCAGCCCGCAGTCCTACCGAACCCATTCGCCCCAGTTCGCCCATGAAGCGACTCCGTGATCCCCGTCGGGCGCCGCCCGACGGCGGCGGTGCCGTCGCACTGCAGTTGAGCCTGCCGCTGTTCGATGCGCCCGCGGTCCTGTGTCCGCCGCCGCTCGCGCCGCCTCCCCGGGTCGCGCCGCCACGGATCGCGCCGCCTGCGCCCGAGCCGCCGGCGGTGCGCGGCGCCCGAGGCCAGCGGGTCGCACGGCTCGGCGTGCACGAGGTGGTCTACGAGCTGCGCCGCAGCCGTCGGCGCACGATCGGCTTCTACGTCGACGACGGCGGTCTGCGCGTGACCGCCCCGCGCTGGGTCAGCCTCGCCGAGATCGACTCGGCGATCGGCGAGAAGTCGCGCTGGATCCTGCGCAAGCTGGTCGAGTGGCGTGAGCACGCCCGCCGGCGCGAGCGTCTGGCGGTGCGCTGGGAGGACGGCGCGACCGTGACCTTCCTCGGGCGCACGCTGACGATGCGACTGGACGCGGCCTGCCGCTCGGTGTCGCTGCAGGGCGACGATCTGCTCGTGGGCCTGCCGACCGACGCGGACTCGGAGCGGCTGAAGGACGCGGTCCAGGCGTGGCTGCAGTCGCAGGCCCGCGCGCTGTTCGCCGAGCGTCTGCCGATCTACTCGGCCCGGCTCGGCAGCGCGCCGACCCGCTGGCGGCTGTCGTCCGCGCGTACCCGCTGGGGCAGCTGCGCCCCCGACGGATCGATCCGGCTGAACTGGCGGCTGGTGCACTTCCCGGTGGAGATCGTCGACTACGTGGTGGCGCACGAACTGGCGCACCTGCGCGAGATGAACCACGGACCCAGGTTCTGGGCCACGGTACAGACGATGCTGCCCGAGTTCGAGGCCGCCCGCCGCGCGCTCAAGGACTATCCCGACGACCTCGCGATGAGCTGAGAGGACACGATGCGCATCCTGCACACCATGCTTCGGGTCGGCGACCTGCAACGCTCGATCGACTTCTACACCCGCGTGCTGGGCATGACGCTGCTGCGCACCACCGAGCGGCCCGAGCAGCGGTATTCGCTCGCCTTCGTCGGCTACGGCTCGAACCCGGAGCACGCCGAGATCGAACTCACGTACAACCATGGCGTGGACGCCTACGACCTCGGCACGGCGTACGGACACATCGCGCTGCAGGTGGATGACGCGGCGGGCGCCTGTGCGCGGATCCGAGCGGCCGGCGGCACGGTCACGCGCGAGGCGGGCCCGGTGAAGGGCGGCAGCACCGTGATCGCGTTCGTGCAGGACCCGGACGGCTACAAGATCGAGCTGATCCAGCGCTGAGTCGACAGCAGCGCGCGAGCGCTAGCGATCGGCGCCGTGCGACGCGCCCGCCTGCGCGAGCGCGTCGGCCAGCCGGGCCCAGACCTCGACCGGCACCTGCTCGGGTCGGGCAGTGGGCACCAGCGCGAATGGCGCCGCCTCGCCGTCGACCCCCTGCGCGCGCAGCCACGGCAGCAGCGTGCCGCGCAGCATCTTGCGGCGCTGCCCGAACCCCGCCGCCAGCAGCCGCTCGAGCGAGGCCGTGTCGCGCACCCGCGGCCGGGCGAGCGGCACCAGCCGCACCACCGAGGAATCGACCCGCGGGGGCGGGTCGAAGGCCGCGGGCGGTACGTCGAACAGCCGCTCGACCGCGCAGTGCGCCTGCAGGAGCACACCCAGCCGGCCGTAGTCGGCGCCGCCGGGGTCGGCAACGATGCGGTCGACCACCTCTTTCTGTAGCATGAAGTGCTGGTCGGCGATCACCGGCAGGAACGCCAGCAGACGGACCAGCAGCGGACTCGACACGTTGTAGGGCAGGTTGCCGACCAGCCGCAGCCGCCCGTCGCCGGCGAGTGCGGCGAAATCGAAGTCGAGCGCGTCGGCCTCGTGCACCCGAAGCCGCGACTGCGGCCAGCGTCGGCGCAGCCGCCCCGCGAGGTCCCGGTCGATCTCGACCGCGTCCAGGGCCGGCACGCGCTCGAGCAGCGCGCCGGTCAGCGCCCCCAGCCCCGGGCCGATCTCCACCACGCGGTCAGCGGGCCGCGGCGCGACCGCCTCGACGATCGCCGCCAACACCGCCGGATCGATCAGGAAGTGCTGCCCGAAGCGCTTGCGCGGCGCATGCTTCACCGCTCGTCGAGCCGGTTCTCGACGTAGGCGCGATCGCGCACCAGCGCGACCCACTCCTGGTAGGCCTCGGCCGCCTTGCGGGTGCGGATCTCGTTGCGCGCCGCGGCCCGGATCCGCTCGGGCGACGCCTCGTCGGTACGCCGCTCGGTCACCTGGATCAGGTGGTAGCCGAAGGGCGTGCGGACCGGCCCGGCGATCTGACCGGGCTGCAGTTCGTCCATCGCGCGCTGGAACTCCGGCACCGTGTCGCCGGGATAGACCCAGCCGAGATCACCGCCCTGGCTCGCGCTGCCGTCCATCGAGTACTGGCGCGCCATGTCGGCGAACTGCGCCGAGCCGTTCTGGATGCGGTCGCGGATCTCGGTCAGCCGTCGCACCACCTCGGCCTCGGGGTTGATCTCGTTGACCCGTACGAGGATGTGGCGCGCACGGGTCTGGCGCACCGGCGCGGCGGCGAGCGTGCCCGCGCCCCTGCCGCGGCGGTCGACCAGCCGCAGCACGTGAAAGCCCGCGGGGCTGCGAAGCACCGACGAGATCCGGCCCGGCGGCAGCGTCTTGACCGCGTCGACGAACAGCGGCGGCAGCCGCTCGGCCGGCCGCATCCCGAGCGGCGAGGCCGAGATCGGATCGGGGCCCTCGGAGCGACTCGCGATCACGAGCAGATCGGCGCCGTCGCTGGCCTGCCGCGCGATCGCCTCGGCGCGCAGCCGGGCGCGCTCGACCACCGCCGCGGGGGCATCCTCGGCGACGCGCACCACCAGCTGCACGATGTCGTACTCGGTGGTGGCCGCCGCACCACCCGCCTGCTCGGCGAGGTAGGCGTCGATCTCCGCCTCCGACACCTGCGCGCGCGCGTCGAAGTCGCGCTCGCGGATCCGGCCGATCGCGATCTCGCCGCCGATCTCCTCGCGCAGCAGCGCAAACGGCATGCCTTCGCTCTCGACGCGGCGGCGGAACTCGGGCACGGTCAGGTTCGCCTCCCGGGCGATCTGCTGGATCGCGCGATCGATCGCCGCGTCGTCGATCCGCACGCCCATCTCGCGGGCGGCCTGCAGTTGCGCCCGGTCGGTGATCATCCGCTCGAGCACCTGCCGGCGCAGCTCCGGCTGCGGCGGCAGCGTCACGCCCTGCGCGCGCAGGCGATCGCCGATCATGCGCGTGCGGCGATCGAGCTCGCGCTCGGTGATCGCCTCGTTGTTGACGATCGCGACCACGCGGTCGACCAGCTGGGAACGCTGCTGGGCCGGCGCGGGCGGCGCGGCCGAGAGCGCCGCGAGCAGCGCGAGCAGCGCGACGGTCCTGCGGAGCGGCGGGCGGGTGTTCATTCGTATCCGTGGAATCGGGAGGGGGCAACCGCGCGCATCGACGGAACGCGGTACCCCGGAATGCTGCGCGTGAGTATATCGAACGGGTCCTGCCCGATCCGTGCCAGCCCGCTGAGCTCGAACTGCACGAACACCGCGGTCGTGCGCTGCGCGGTCGCGGTCACGAACCGCTGCAGCACCAGACGCCCGATCCAGCAGTCGGCGAGGTATTCGAGCCCGAGCACGCCTTGCAGCAACTGCGGCTCGACGGGCTTGACCGCCGCGGTGGCCGGGTCGAGCTCCTCGCGCAGGAACGACCAGTTGATCCGGCCCAGCGTGTTCCAGCGGGCCGCCACCGGCCAGCGCCACGAGGTGTCGATCTGCGCGTAGTCGCGCTCCTGGTAGCGCAGCGCGACGTTGAGCAGCCGGTCGTGCGACGGCCACCACCGCCACGAGAGCCCGAACCGCGGCACGGTGGCGTCGCGCACGCCGACCTGCACGCCGGCGTCGACGTGGTGGCTGCCGCCGAGGTCGCCCGAGGCCGCGAACAGGAGGTCCGAGCGCGGGTCGGTGCGCGTCGGCACGCCGGGGATCGACACCCGCTGCACGTCGAAGTACAGCCGCTGCGCGGCGGCGAGCCGCAGCGACTCCACGCCGGTGCCCGGGTCGATGAACCGCGAGATCGCCCCGATCGTCAGTTGATTGGCGTCGGCGATCCGGTCGCCACCGGCGAACAGGTTCTCGCCGAAGATGGTCGTGAAGCTGAGGTTGCTCACCGTCGAGTCGAAGACCGGGATCGCGGACTGGTCGCGGTACGGCGTGTACACGTACAGGAGCCTGGGTTCGAGGGTCTGCAGCACCGACCGGCCGCCGACGCTCAGCGCGCGCTCCATCACCAGCCCCGCGTCCAGCGCGAACGTGGGTACCGTGCGGTCGATGTCGAGCGGTCCGGCCGGATTGACGTCGAGCCGGTACGAGGTCGCGTGCAGCGACGCCTTGGGCGTCACGAACCAGGACGGTCCGCCCAGCGGGTACGAGACCGCCGGATTCACGATGAGCCGGTTGCCGAGCGCCGAGCCGGGCAGATCCCGCGAGAAACGGGTGGTGTCCGCCACCAGGTCGACGTCGAAGCCGTGCAGATCGCGCACCAGTCGGGTGAGCGTGAGCTGCGGCAGACGGTCGTACGGGGGTGCGGCGCGCGCCTCGAGGATGTTCTGGTAGGCGAGCGCGCGGGCGCGGACCACCCAGTCGCCAAAGGCACGCGTCGCCCAGGCGTCGCGCGGCAGGCTGCGCTCGGCGCTCTGCAGGATCGTGCGGGAGTAGTCGACGAAGTAGGTGTCGTCCGATACGCCGCGTACCGCCCAGCCGCCGCTCCAGCCGCCCACGTCGACCGAGTTGTGGACGCTGTTGAGCAGCCAGCGGGTCCGCCCGGTCTCCCGGTCGTCGGGGTTCACCTCGAAGCTCGTGGTACCCCAGTGTCCGGGCTCCAGGTAGCGGGCGATCCCGCCGAACTGGATGCCGCGACGGCCGGTGACGTTGGTGAGCAGCGTGAAGTCGCGGTTCGGTGCGATGTTCCAGTAGTACGGCAGGCGCACCTCGCCGCCCGACGTCGAGGTGAGCGACAGCGTGGGCGCGAGAAAGCCGCTGCGACGATCGTCGGCAAGCGGGAACGCGAACCACGGCGCCCACGCGACCGGCAGGTCCTTCACGTACAGCGTCGCCCCCGTGCCGCTGCCCTCGGCTGCGGTGCCGTCGATCTCGAGCGTGTCCGCCTTCAGGTACCAGTCCGGATCGTCCGGACGACAGGTGGTGTAGGTCGCGTCCTGCAGCGTCACCCGGTCGCGTCCGAGGAAGTCCACCCGGCGTGCGCTGCCTCGACCCCCGCCGATCGGCAGGAAGTAGCTCGGCGACTCGAACGAGCCCTCGAGCGCATCCAGCTTCAGCTGCAGCGACGGGCCGGTGAAGATCTGGCCGTCACGGACGATGCGCACGTTGCCCACGGCGATCACCTCGTCGTCGGCCTCGTATAGCGTGATGCGGTCGGCGCGCACGGTGGTGCCGCCGCGGCGCACCTCGGCGTTGCCCGACAGCGTGGTCTCGCGGCCGGTCCGGCCCTCGATCGCGTCGCCGCGCGCGAAGGACGGCCGCGGCACGTCCGCGGTCAGGTTCGCCTCGCGCAGTTCGGTCTCCAGACGCAGCACCGACTGCGGCTGCGCGGCCGCGCCCGCGGGCAGCGCGCCCAGGCCCAGCGCGAGCGCGTGCCCGAGGGCCGACACGGAGACGCGCAGGTGCAGCGACGGTGGGCGACGGGGCATCGGAGGGCGGCGGGTGCGGCCGCCGGCAGGCGCATCGACCCGATCCCGTATTATAGGGACGCCCTTTCCCACCGCATGGACACGCGACTTCCGCTGCTGCGAGACTGGCTGCAGGCGCTGCCGGCCGGCCTGGGCCTCGTGCCGGCCTCGCTGCGCGCGGCCTCCGACGACGCCAGCTTTCGCCGGTACTTCCGGCTCGAGGCGTCCGGCCTGCCCGGGGGCACCGCGATCGCGATGGACGCGCCGCCCCCGATGGAGGACTGCGCCCCCTTCGTGCACGCGGCGACCGAGCTCGCCGGCAGCGGCGTGAGCGTGCCGCGGATCCTCGCGCAGGACCTCGCCCGCGGGCTGCTGCTGCTCGAGGACTTCGGCTCGGTCACCTACCTGTCCCGGCTGGACGGAACGAACGCGCCCGCGCTCTACGCCGACGCGAGCCGCGCGCTGGTCGCGATTCAGCGCGCCGGCCGTGCCGACGCGTTCCCGCCGTACGACCGCGCGCTGCTGATGCGCGAACTGAACCTGTACCCGGAGTGGTACGTCGCCCGCCACAAGGGCGTGGCGCTGTCCGACGCGCAGCGGGCCACGCTCGCGAGCGCGTTCGAGATCCTGGTCGCCGCCAACCTCGCGCAACCGCGCGTGACCGTCCACCGCGACTACCACTCGCGCAACCTGATGGTGCTGGACGGCGAGCGCAACCCGGGCATCCTGGACTTCCAGGACGCGGTGCACGGCCCGATCACCTACGACCTGGTCTCGCTGCTGAAGGACGCGTACGTTCGCTGGGACGAGGATCAGGTGCTCGACTGGACGGTCCGGTACTGGGAGGGCGCGCGTGCCGCGGGTCTGCCGGTGGCGGCCGAGTTCGGCGAGTTCTACCGCGACTTCGAATGGATGGGCCTGCAGCGCCACCTGAAGGTGCTCGGTATCTTCGCGCGTCTGCACCACCGTGACGGCAAGGACCGCTACCTCGCCGACCTGCCGCGCGTGCTCGGCTACGTGCGTCCGGTGCTCGAGCGTTACCACGCGTTCGCCCCGCTCGCCCGGCTCTTCGACCAGATCGAGGGCGGCGGCGGCGGCAGCGTCGGCTACACGTTCTGATGCGCGCGATGATCCTCGCGGCCGGCCGCGGCGAACGGATGAGGCCGCTGACCGACACCTGTCCGAAGCCGCTGCTGGCGGTCGGCGGCGTGCCGCTGATCGGCTGGCACCTGAGGCGCCTGGCGGCCTCGCGCATCACCGACGTGGTGGTCAACCACGCGTGGCTGGGCGAGCGCCTGGAGGCTGAGCTGGGCGACGGGCGCAACTGGGGCGTGCACATCCGATGGTCGCCCGAGCACCAGGCCCTCGAGACCGCGGGGGGCATCGCCCGCGCGCTGCCGCTGCTCGGAGATGCCCCGTTCCTGGTGATCAACGGCGACGTCTGGTGCGACTGGGACGTCGGACGCGCGCGGACGATCGCCGCCCGGCTCGATGCGACCGGCGCGCTCGCGGCCTGCGTGCTGGTCGACAACCCGCCGCACCACCCGAGGGGCGACTTCGTGCTCGACGGCGGCCGGCTGCGCAACCCGACGCGCGACGACGAGCCCGCGCTGACCTTCTCGGGCATCGGCGTGTATCAGCCGGCACTCTTCGCAACCGTCACCCCCGGCGAGCGGGCGCCGCTCGCGCCGCTGCTGCGCGCGGCGGCCGCGGCCCGGCGCGCCGGCGCCGAGCGGCACGCGGGCCGCTGGACCGACGTGGGCACGCCGCAGCGGCTCGCCGAACTCGATGCCGAACTGACGAGGACATCATGAACGAGACTTCGATGCACGTGCATGCGCGACGCCGCCAGCGGCTCGCCGAACTCATGCGCAGCCGCGGCGGCGGGGTGGCGTTCGTGCCGACCGCCCCGGAGGTGGTGCGCAACCGCGACGCGCACTACCCGTACCGCCCCGACAGCTACTTCCACTACCTCACCGGCTTCCCCGAGCCCGAGGCGGTGCTGGCGGTCGTGGCCGACGCGACCACGACCCGATCGATCCTCTTCTGCCGGGAGCGCAACGAGGAGCGCGAGATCTGGGACGGCTTGCGCCACGGCCCCGAGCGGGCGCGCGAACGGTTCGGTCTGGACGAGGCGCGCCCGATCGCCGAACTCGACGCGGAGATGCCCCGGCTGATGGCCGACCGCGCGGCGGTCTTCCACCCGCTCGCCGCCGGCGACGACGGCGACGCGCAGGTGCGTCGCTGGCTGGCTGCGGTGCGCGCGCAGGCGCGCGCGGGCGTGGTCGCACCCGCAGCCGCCCACGACGTGCGTGCGCTGCTCGACGAGATGCGGCTGCTCAAGGACGAGGCCGAGGTCGACACGATGCGGCGCGCCGCGCGGATTTCGGCGGCCGCGCACGTGCGCGCGATGCGCGCGACCGCACCCGGTCGGCACGAGTACGAGATCGAGGCCGAGCTGCTCTACGAGTTCCGGCGGCACGGCTCGCAGGCGCCCGCCTACGGCTCGATCGTGGCCGGCGGCGCGAACGCGTGCGTGCTGCACTACCGCGACAACGACCAGCCGCTGCGCGCCGGCACGCTGCTGCTGATCGACGCGGGCTGCGAGCTCGACAACTACGCGTCGGACATCACCCGCACCTTCCCGGTCGATGGCCGCTTCACCGGACCGCAGCGATCCCTGTACGAGCTGGTGCTCGCCGCGCAGGCCGCAGCGATCGGCGCCACCCGGCCCGGCGCGCGCTTCACCGATCCGCACGACGCCGCGGTGCGCGTGCTCGCTCAGGGGATGATCGACTTCGGGCTGGTGCAGGGTTCGCTCGACGGCGTGATCGAGAGCGGCGCCTACAAACGGTTCTACATGCACCGCACCGGTCACTGGCTCGGCATGGACGTGCACGACTGCGGCGACTACCGCGAACCGGGCGGGGCGGCGCCCCCGGGCGGCGAGAAGCCCTGGCGCGTGCTGCGCCCGGGCATGGTGCTGACGATCGAGCCGGGGCTGTACGTACGCGCCGCCGACGACGTGCCGCCCGCCTTCCGCGACATCGGCATCCGCATCGAGGACGACGCGCTGGTGACCGAGAGCGGCTGCGAGATCCTCACCGCGGACGTGCCTAAGGCGCCCGACGAGATCGAGGCGACGATGCGCACGCGCTGACCCCGATGCCTCGGCGAGCGCAGGAGCCCGAGTCGTGAGCGAGGCCGTGCCGGTCCGGATCGCGGGCACCGGCCCGATCGCCCTCGCCTGCGCCCTGTTCCTCGTGCGCCGCGGCGTGCCCGCCGCACGGATCGCGACCGACGGTCGTGCCGGCCCGCTGCCGCAGGCGCTCGCCGCGCGCGCGATCGCGTTGTCGCAGGGCAGCCTGCAGCTGCTCGGGCGGATCGCGTCGATGCCGCAGGGCGGGCGGATCGGGCGCGTCGAGGTGTCGGTGCGCGGCCACGCGGGCCGCACGCGGATCGATGCGCACGACCTGGGCGTGCCCGAGCTCGGACGCGTGGTGCGCTACGGCGCGCTGCTCTCGGCGCTCGAAGCGTCGGCGGGCGCACACCGGTTCCGCGCCGCCATCGACGCGGGCGAGCCCGCGCTCGTGGTGCACGCCGACGGCGATCCCGGCGACTGCACCGACCATCTCGGCTTCGACCAGTCGGCGCTGCTGCTGGAGGTCGAGGCGCCGCAGGCACGCGCCGACCTGCGCGCCACCGCGTTCGAACGGTTCACCGCGGGCGGCCCGCTCGCGCTGCTGCCGCTGCCCGAACCCGCCCGCTGGAGCGTCGTGTGGTGCGATGCCCCCGCCTCCGGCGAGCAACGCGCGCGTGCCGCGCCGATCGCGCTGGCCGCCGAGCTGCAGGCGCAGTTCGGCGACGCGCTCGGCCCGCTCACGGTCGACGGCGCTCGCGCGCTGGTCCCGCTCGCACGTCGCGCTCGCCGCACGCTCGCAGCCGACGGACAGGCATGGATCGGCAACGCCGCCCAGTCGCTGCACCCGGTCGCCGGCCAGGGACTCAATCTGGGCGTTCGCGACGCGTTCGAACTCGCCGACGCGCTCGCCCAGGGGCTGCGTCGCGGGCTCGCGCCGCAGCAGGCGCTGCAGGCGTGGTCGGCGCGCCGGCGCACCGATCGCGGCCTCACGATCGCCCTCACCGATCTGATGGCCGAGAGCTTCACCTGGCCGCTCGCCCGCGGGCTGCAGTCGCCGCTGCTGACCGTGCTGGACGCGGTGCCGGCGCTGCGCCGTCCGCTCGCCTCGCAGCTGACCTTCGGGCGGCGCTGAGCGCCGCGCGTTCCGCACCGCGGGACGGGGCGCCGGGCGGTGCCCGGGGCGGGGAGCACGGCCCCGACGGCCCCGCGGCGCGAGCAGGCGCTCACCCCGCGCGCCGGACGCCACGACGGGAGGCTGCCCGCTTCTTGAGCAGGACGAAGTTCGCTATCATCCGCTCCCCGCATCGCCGGCAGCGCAGGACGGTGCCCCACCCGCCCGCCCGCGCCCCGTCCCCCGTCGAACCGTGATCGATCTCGGCCCGCACCGGCTGCCCAACACCGTGTTCGTCGCGCCCATGGCCGGAGTGACCGACCGCCCGTATCGCCGGCTGTGCCGTCGGCTCGGCGCGGGCTACGCGGTCTCGGAGATGGCCGCCTCGAACCCTCGGCTGTGGGCGACGGTGAAGACCTCGCGACGGCTCGACCACGCCGGCGAGCCGGGCCCGCGCGCGGTGCAGATCGCCGGTGCCGACCCGTCGATGATGGCCGAGGCGGCGCGCTACAACGTCGACCGCGGTGCGCAGGTGATCGACGTCAACATGGGATGCCCGGCCAAGAAGGTGTGCGACGTCGCGGCCGGATCGGCGCTGATGGCCGACGAGCCGCTCGCGATCCGGATCGTCGAGGCCGTGGCCGCCGCGGTCGACGTGCCGGTCACGGTCAAGATGCGCACCGGGCCCGATCGCCAGCGTCGCAACGCGGTCAGGCTCGCCGCGGCCCTCGAGCGTGCCGGCGCGGCGATGATCGCCGTGCACGGACGCACCCGGGCGTGCGCCTTCGGCGGCGAGGCCGAGTACGACACGATCGCCGAGGTGCGTGCGGCGGTGCGCGTGCCGGTGGTCGCCAACGGCGACATCGACTCGCCGGCGAAGGCCGCGTGGGTGCTCGCGCGCACCGGCGCGGACGCGGTCATGGTCGGCCGGGCCGCGCAGGGTCGGCCCTGGATCTTTCGCGAGATCGATCACTTCCTGCGTACCGGCGAGCGGCTCGGGCCGCCCGCGCTCGACGAGATCCGCGCGGTGCTGCGCGAGCATCTGACCGACCACTACGCGTTCTACGGCGAGCTGGCGGGCCCCCGGATCGCCCGCAAGCACATCGGCTGGTACATCGACGGCTGGTGCGACGCCCGCCGCACCGGCCCGGATCCCGACGGCGAGCGGATGTCGCCTGCCCGGCGGCTGCGCGACGCGATCAACCGCGCCGAACGGCCCGAGGAGCAGCTGCGGCTGCTCGACGAATACCTCCAACACGCAGATGACGAAACCGCACTCCATTGACGAGGCGATCACACGCAGCCTCGAGAAGTACTTTCGCGACCTCGACGGCTCGCGCCCGAGCGCCATCTACGACATGGTGCTGTCGGCGGTCGAGCGGCCGATGCTCGAAGTGGTGATGAAGCAGGCGCACGGCAACCAGCTGCGGGCGAGCGAGATGCTGGGCATCAACCGGAATACGCTGCGCAAGAAGCTGCAGCACTACGGGCTGCTCTGACCGGCGCCCCGGGGGAGGACCGATGGATCGCGTCAGGCAAGCGCTCGTCAGCGTCTCGGACAAGGACGGCGTCGTCGAGCTCGCGCAGCAGCTGGTCGCCCTCGGCGTGAGGCTGCTGTCGACCGGCGGCACCGCGGCGCTGCTGCGCGCCTCGGGTCTTCCGGTGGCCGAGGTCTCGGACTACACCGGGTTTCCCGAGATGCTCGACGGGCGGATCAAGACGCTGCACCCCAAGGTCCACGGCGGGCTGCTCGCCCGGCGCGACTCGCCCGAGCACATGGCGGCGATCGAGCGCCACGGCATCGGTACGATCGACCTGCTGGTGGTCAACCTGTACCCGTTCCAGAAGGCGGTCTCGCGTCTGGACTGCACGCTCGAGGAGGCGATCGAGAACATCGACATCGGCGGGCCGGCGATGCTGCGCGCGGCTGCGAAGAACCACCACGGCGTGACCGTCGTGGTCGACCCGCACGACTACCGGCGGGTGCTCGCCGAGATCCGCGAGCACGGCGTGCCCGGTCCGGCGCTGCGCTTCGAGCTCGCCCGCAAGGTGTTCGCGCACACCGCGCAGTACGACGGGGCGATCGCGAACTGGCTGGGCGCGGTGCGCGACGACGGCGTCCACGACCCGTACCCGCAGACCCTGACGCTGCAGTTCGAGAAGGTCCAGTCGATGCGCTACGGCGAGAACCCGCACCAGAGCGCGGCGTTCTACCGCGACGCGCAGCCCTCGGCGGGCACGCTCGCGCACTGGCGACAGCTGCAGGGCAAGGCGCTGTCCTACAACAACGTGGCCGACGCGGACGCCGCCTGGGAATGCGTGAAGTCCTTCGACGCACCGGCCTGCGTGATCGTCAAGCACGCCAATCCGTGCGGCGCGGCGCTCGGCATCGGGTGCGCGGACGCGTACTCGAAGGCGTTCGCGACCGATCCGACCTCCGCGTTCGGCGGCATCGTCGCCTTCAACGTGCCGCTGGACGGCGCGGCGGCCGAGCAGGTCGCGCGGCAGTTCGTCGAGGTGCTGATCGCGCCGGGCTTCGACGATGCGGCCCGGCGGGTCTTCGCCGGCAAGCAGAACGTGCGGCTGCTGGAGATCCCGGTCGCGCGCTCCTCGAACCACGTCGATCTGAAGCGGGTGGGCGGCGGCCTGCTGGCGCAGTCGCCCGACGAGCGCCACCTGCAGGCGGGCGAGCTGCGCGTGGTGACCCGGCGCGCGCCCACCGATGCGCAGCTGAGCGACCTGCTGTTCGCCTGGCGGGTCGCCAAGCACGTGAAGTCCAATGCGATCGTGTTCTGCGCCGACGGCCGCACGCTGGGCGTCGGGGCCGGGCAGATGAGCCGCATCGACTCGGCGCGGATCGCCTCGATCAAGGCCGGCCACGCCGGCCTGTCGCTGGCCGGATCGGTGGTGGCCTCCGACGCGTTCTTCCCGTTCCGCGACGGGCTGGACGTGGTCGTCGACGCGGGGGCTGCCGCGGTCATCCAGCCCGGCGGCTCGGTGCGCGACGACGAAGTGATCGCCGCCGCAGATGAGCGCGAAGTCGCGATGGTCTTCACCGGCGTGCGCCACTTCCGGCACTGACCCGGGCCGGGCTCGGTCCGCGCCGGCGGGTATCATCGGGGCCGTGCCGTGCGGCCCAGTCCCGAGGCCGCGCGTGCGAACCTCCCATGAGCCAGACGCCTGCGACGCGCATCCTCGGCATCGATCCCGGCCTGCGGCTGACCGGCTTCGGCCTGATCGACCTCGGCTCGGGCGGCCGCCTCGGCTACGTCGCCAGCGGCGTGATCCGCATCCCGGACGGCGACCTTCCGAAGCGCCTGGCGACGATCTACACGCAGCTCGCCGAGGTGATCGAGCGCTACCGGCCGAACGCGGCCGCGGTCGAGCGCGTGTTCGTGAACGTCAACCCACAGTCGACGCTGCTGCTCGGCCAGGCCCGCGGCGCGGCGATCTGCGCGGCCGCCACCGCGGGCCTGCCGGTGGCCGAATACACGGCGCTGCAGGTCAAGCAGGCGGTGGTCGGCTACGGACGGGCGACCAAGGAGCAGGTGCAGGCGATGATCGTGCACCTGCTGGCGCTGCCGGGTTCGCCGTCGCGCGACGCGGCCGATGCGCTCGCCTGCGCGACCTGCCACGCCCACGGCGGCGCGACCGCGGTCGCGCTGCTCGCCGCGGACGCCGCGGGCGGCACCGCCCGCCGCGTCCGCGCCCGGTCCGGTGGGGTTGCCGGGCCCGCACCGGCGCTGCCGCCGGCGCTCGCTCGGCGGGGGCTGCGGATGCGCCGCGGACGGCTGGTGGCGTCGTGATCGGCCGGCTGTCGGGCACGCTGCTGTCGAAGTCGCCGCCGCAGGTGCTGCTGGACGTCGGCGGCGTCGGCTACGAGATCGACGTGCCGATGAGCACGTTCTACGACCTGCCCGCCAGCGGCGAGCGCGTGGTGCTGCTGGTGCACCTCACGGTCCGCGAGGATGCACACCTGCTGTTCGGATTCCTGACCGAAGGCGAGCGCACGGCCTTCCGCGAGCTGATCCGCATCGCCGGGATCGGGCCGCGCACCGCGCTGTCGGTGCTCTCCGGGCTGTCGGTCGCCGACCTCGCGCAGGCGGTGGCCACGCAGGAGACCGGCCGTCTGGTCAAGGTGCCGGGCATCGGCAGGAAAACCGCCGAGCGGCTGCTGCTCGAGCTGAAAGGCAGGCTCGCCGCCGCGCTGCCGGCCGACGCGAGCCGTCCGGTCGCCGGCGAGGCCGCGGCCGACGTGCTGCGCGCGCTCCTCGCGCTCGGATACTCCGAGCGCGAGGCCGGGGCAGCGGCGCGGCAGATCCCGGCCGAGACGACCGTCTCCGAAGGCATCCGGCAGGCGCTCAAGCTGCTCGCCAAGCCGTGAGCCGGCGCGTCGGGGCGACCCGTGCCGGCACCGCGCGGCGCGGCGCAGTGCGCCGCTCCGATAGAATGGGTCGATGATCGAACACGACCGCCTGATCGCGCCGGCCGCGGCTTCGCCTGCCGAGGAGACGGTCGAACGGGCGCTGCGGCCGCGCCGGCTCGCCGACTACGTCGGCCAGCCTCGGGTGCGCGAGCAGCTCGGCGTGTTCGTCGAGGCCGCCCGGCGCCGCGGCGAGGCGCTCGATCACCTGCTGCTGTTCGGGCCGCCGGGGCTGGGCAAGACCACGCTCGCGCACATCGTCGCCGCCGAGCTCGGCGTGACGCTGCGCCAGACCTCCGGGCCGGTGCTGGAGCGGCCCGGCGACCTGGCCGCGATCCTCACCAACCTCGAGAAGAACGACGTGCTCTTCATCGACGAGATCCACCGGCTGAGTCCGGTCGTCGAGGAGATCCTGTACCCGGCGCTCGAGGACTACCAGATCGACATCATGATCGGCGAGGGTCCGGCCGCGCGTTCGATCAAGCTCGATCTACAGCCCTTCACGCTCGTGGGCGCGACCACCCGCGCGGGCATGCTCACCAATCCGCTGCGCGACCGGTTCGGCATCGTCGCCCGTCTCGAGTTCTACGACGTCGATGACCTGCAGCGCATCGTCGAGCGCTCGGCGGCGCTGCTCGAGGTGCCGATCGACGACGGCGGCGCGCGCGAGATCGCGCGGCGTTCGCGCGGCACGCCGCGCATCGCGAACCGGCTGCTGCGCCGGGTGCGCGACTTCGCGCAGGTCAAGGGCACCGGACACGTCGGCACGTCGATCGCGGACGCCGCACTCACGCTGCTGGACGTCGATCCCATCGGACTGGACACGATGGACCGCACGCTGCTGCGCGCGGTGGTCGAGAAGTTCTCTGGCGGGCCGGTCGGCCTGGACAACCTGGCCGCGGCGATCGGCGAGGAACGCGACACCATCGAGGACGTGCTCGAACCCTTCCTGATCCAGCAGGGGTACCTGCAGCGCACGCCGCGCGGGCGGGTCGCGACCGCGGCCGCCTGGCGCCACTTCGGCCTTGCCGCCCCGTCCGCGCAGGCCAGTGCCGATCTGTTCGACGAGCGGGGCGCCGCGTGAGCTCGCCGGTGGATCCGCGAGAGTTCGTCGTTCGCCTGCACCACGCCACCCCGCGCACCTGGGTCACGCCCACGCTGATCGCGGCCAACGTGCTGGTCTGGCTGCTGAATCTCGCAAGCGGGCTGTCGCCGATGTCGCCGCGTGCGATCGACCTGCTCGCCTGGGGAGGCAACCACCTGCCGGCGACGGTGCAGCAGCCCTGGCGGCTGGCGGCGGCCACCTTCCTGCACGGCGGCATCCTGCACCTGGCGTTCAACATGTGGGCGCTGTGGGACACCGGCCGGCTCGCGGAGCGCTTCTACGGCAACCTGCAGCTCGCGCTGATCTATGCGGTCGCGGGGCTCGCGGGCTCGATCGCGAGCCTGTTCTTCGCGGCCCGCACCGGCGTGTCGGTCGGCGCCTCGGGCGCGATCTTCGGCGTGGTCGGCTGCCTGCTCGCCGCGATCTTCACGAAGGCCCACAAGCTGCCGGCCGCGCTGGTCGCCTCGATGCGCTCGTCGATGCTGCTGTTCGTCGGCTACTCGCTGTTCATGGGCTTCGTCGTCGGCTTCATCGACAACGCGGCGCACATCGGCGGTCTGGTCGCCGGCTTCCTGATGGGCATGATGCTCGCCGAGAAGTTCGACGAGGCCGAATACCGGCGGCAGGTGCTGGTGCGCGCGGCGCTCGCGATCCTGGTGGCCGCGTTCGCGCTGACGGCGGCGTGGAACCTGCTGCCGCTGCCCGTGCGGTGAGCCGGGACGCCGCCGCGCCGCCGCCGCACCGCTTCGAGATCCTGGTGCGCGTGTACTACGAGGACACCGACGCCGGCGGCATCGTCTACCACGCGAGCTGGCTGCGCTTCATGGAGCGTGCGCGCACCGACTGGCTGCGCTCGCTGGGCGCGCACCAGGTCGAGCTCGCCGAGCGCGACCGGCTGCTGTTCGTGGTCGCCGCGCTGTCGATCCGATACCTGCGCCCGGCGCGGCTGGACGACCTGCTGCGCATCGACCTCGAGGTGCTCGAGACGCGGCGCGCGAGCCTGCGGCTCGCGCAGCGCGCGTGGGCCACGGAACCGGACGGCCGCGCCCCGCCCGGCACTCCCCTGATCGACGCCGAAGTGCGCGTGGCCGCCGTTCGCCGCGACGCGGGCCGGCCGGCCCCGTTGCCCGGGTGGCTGCTCAACCTGCTGGGACACGAATGAACGCCTCCGACATGTCGATCCTCGCGCTGGTGTCCAACGCCAGCGTGCTCGTGCAGCTGGTGATGGCCGGGCTGCTCGCGATCTCGGTCGCGTCCTGGACCGTGATCTTCCGCAAGGGGTTCCAGATCCGCGCCGCGCGGGCCGCCACCGAACGCTTCGAGGCCGAGTTCTGGCGAGGCGGCGACCTCAACGGCCTGTACCAGCGCACCAGCGAGCGCCCCGGCGATCACGGCCCGCTCGCGCGGATCTTCGAGGCCGGCATGCGCGAGTTCCTGAAGAGCCGCCAGCAGCGCCCGGGCGATGCGCCAGCGATGCTCGAGGCCACGCGACGCGCGATGCGCGCGTCCTACCAGCGCGAGATCGACGCGCTCGAATCGAGCCTCGCGTTCCTCGCGTCGGCCGGCTCGGTGAGTCCGTACATCGGGCTGTTCGGCACGGTCTGGGGAATCATGAATTCGTTCCGCGGACTGGCCAACGTCAAGCAGGCGACGCTCGCGGCGGTCGCCCCGGGCATCGCCGAGGCGCTGATCGCGACCGCGATCGGCCTGTTCGCGGCGATCCCCGCGTTCGTCGCCTACAACCGCTTCGCCTACGACGTGGAGCGGCTGTCGAACCGCTTCGACACCTTCGTCGAGGAGTTCTCCAACATCCTCCAGCGCCAGGCGCGCTGAGCGCGCGGGAGGGACACGCGATGCCCACCGTCTCGTCGTCGCGCCGCGGCCGGCGCCGGCTGGTCGCCGAGATCAACGTCGTGCCCTACATCGACGTGATGCTCGTGCTGCTGGTGATCTTCATGGTCACCGCCCCGCTCGTGCCCACCGGCCAGATCGAGGTCCCCGGCGCGGGCCGCAGCGCCGCGCCGCCGGAGTCGCTGGTCGAGATCCGAATGGCCCCGGGCGGCGAGATCCGGATGGTCGCCCGCAATCTGCCGGTGCAGCTCGACCGGGTGATCGGACGCCGCGACGTCGCGGCGACGCTGCGCGAACTCGGCGATCCGGCCCGCCTGCCGGTGCTGATCGCCGCCGACACCTCGATCCCCTACGGTCAGGTGGTCGAACTGATGAACGACGTGCGCGCCGCCGGGACGACCCGCGTCGGGCTGATGGTGCGGAGCACCGACCGGTGAACGACCCGGCGCCGCCGCGCGCGCCGTCGGGACCGCCCCGGCGACCGCCCGGCCCCGATCGGCGCGGGCCCGCGCTCGTGCTCGCGCTGCTGATGCACGGGTTGCTGATCGCGCTGCTGTTCGTGGGCCTGAACTGGCAGAGCCGGCAGGACGCGCCGGTGCAGGCCGAGCTCTGGACGGCGCCACCCGCACCACCCGCACCACCCGCACCGCTGGCACCGCCGCGCCCGCCCGCCCGCCCGGAGCCCGCACCCGAGCCCGCGCCGCCGCCTCGACCTCAGCCGGTGCCGGCGCCGGCCAAGGAGGATGCGGACATCCGGGCCGAGCAGGCGCGACGCGACGCCGAGCGCCGCGAGCAGGAGTTGCGCGAGCAGCAGAAGCGGGCCCAGGACAAACGGCTCGCCGAGGAGAGGAAGCGTGCCGAGGACAAGCGTGCCGAGGACAAGCGTGCCGAGGACAAGCGGGCCGAGGACAAGCGTGCCGCCGAGCGCAAGGCGGCCGAGGAGAAGCGACAGCGCGACGAGCAGGCGCGGCGCGAGGCCGAGCGGCGCGCCACCGAGCAGAAGGCGGCGGAGGACGCCCGTCGCCGCGACGAACAGGCCCGACGCGACGCCGAGGCCGCCGAGGCTCGCCGCGCCGAGGACATCCGCCGCCTGCAGGGACAGGCCGGCGCTGGTCAGCCGGTCGAAGGCGCGGCGCGCGGCGGCAGCGGCGGACGTGCCGACGCGACCTACGGCTCGAGGGTGGCCGCTGCGATCCGCGCGAACACGACCTTCCAGGTGCCGGCGGATCTCGACGGCAACCCACGAGCGATCTTCTCCGTGCAGCTGCGGCCGGACTGCACGCTGATCGCAGTGCGGCTGCGTCGCCCCTCGGGCGCGCCGGCGTGGGACCTGGCCGCGGAGCGCGCGATCCAGCGCACCGATCCCTTCCCCAAGCCGAGCGACGGCCCCTGCCAGCCCGAGCTCGAGATCCGCGCCGGGCCGCGCGACGAGCGCTGACGCCGGTCGGGGCGCATCGGCGGGGGGGTGGTTGCGCCCGACCCTTATAATCGCCTGATGAACTTCCTTTGGGCCCTGCTGGCCACGGTGCTCGTGCTGCTTTCGCCGCCCGGGGCCGCGCAGATGCGGATCGACGTCACCGGCGTCGGTGCCACGCAGCTGCCGATCGCGATCGCGGGCTTCGCGACCGAAGGCCGGGTGCCGCAGGACGTCGCCGCGGTCATCCGCAGCGACCTCGCCCGCAGCGGCGCGTTCCGGGTGATCGACCCGCAGCAGACGCTGTCCGAGACCGCTGCGGTGGACTTCACGGGTCTCAAGGGCCGGGGAGCCGACTCGGTGGTCGCGGGCTCGGTGGCGCGGCTCGCCGACGGCCGCTACGACGTGCGCTACCGCCTGTACGACACCGTGCGCCAGCAGCCGATCGCCGGCGAGAGCCTGGTCGCGCCCGAGGCCGATCTTCGGCTCGCGGGACACCGGATTGCGGATGCGATCTTCGAGCGGCTCACCGGCGAGAAGGGCATCTTCTCGACGCGGGTCGCCTACGTGACCAAGGAGGCCACCCGGTTCCGCCTGAACGTCGCCGACTGGGACGGCGAGAACGTCCAGTCGCCGCTGGTCTCGCCCGAGCCGATCATCTCCCCCGCCTGGTCGCCCGACGGCACGCGCCTGGCCTACGTGTCGTTCGAGCAGCGCAAGCCGGTGGTCTACGTCCACGTGCTCGCCACCGGTCAACGGACCGCGGTCGCCAACTTCCGCGGCAGCAACAGCGCGCCCGCCTGGTCTCCCGACGGGCGTACGCTCGCGGTCGCGCTGACCCTCAACGGGCTGTCGCAGATCTACCTGATCAACGCGGCCGACGGTGCGAACGCGCGCCGTCTGACCACGTCCAACGCGATCGACACCGAGCCCGCGTTCTCGCCCGACGGCCGGCACCTGTACTTCACGTCCGATCGAGGCGGTGCGCCCCAGGTCTACCGCATCCCGGTAGCCGGCGGCGACGCGACCCGCATCACCTTCGGCTCGGGCTACAACACCAGCCCGCGCGTGAGCCCGGACGGCCGCACGCTCGCCTTCCTCACCCGCCGGGACGGTCGCTACTTCGTGGCCCTCAAGGACCTCGCCGGCGGTGCGGAGACCGTACTCACCGACGGCGGCCGCGAGGAAGCACCCAGCTTCGCCCCCAACGGTCGCTGGGTGATGTACACGACGCAGGCCGCCGGGCGCGACGTGCTGATGGCCAGCTCGACCGACGGCCGAGTGCGTCAGCGGCTCAGCTCCAGCCTCGGCGACATCCGAGAGCCGGCCTGGGGCCCGTTCGCGAAGTAGGCGCCCGTCCGAGGCGCTCGTCCCGATCACGACGTACCAGGAGTTTCCAATGACCCGCACCGCCCTCCTCGCTCGCCTCGCCGCTCTTGGCGCCGCAGTCGCGCTCGCCGGCTGCAGCTCGGCGGTCAAGCTCGACGAGCCGGCACCGGTGGAGAACCGCACCGGCAGCGGCGCCGCCGGCGCCGGCGGCCCGGGCGGCCCCGCCGAAGGCGGTGCCGCCGGCGGTGTACGCCCCGGTGGCACGACGCCCGGCAGCGAGCGGCCCGTGCAGCAGGTCACCGTGGACCCGTCGAAGGATCCGATGAACGACCCGTCGAATCCCCTGTCCCGGCGCAGCATCTACTTCGACTTCGACAGCTTCACGATCCGCGACGAGTTCCGACCGGTGGTCGAGGCGCATGCGAAGTTCCTGGTCTCGAACAAGGCCCGCCGCATCGTCGTGCAGGGCAACACCGACGAGCGCGGCAGCCGCGAATACAACCTGGCGCTCGGGCAGAAGCGTGCCGAGGCGGTCCGACGCGCGCTCAACGCGCTCGGCGTGGCCGACGCGCAGATCGAAGCGATCAGCTTCGGCGAGGAGAAGCCCAAGGCCCTCGGCGGCGATGAGACCGCGATGGCGGAGAACCGCCGCGCCGACATCGTCTATCAGTGAGGCGAGGGTGACCATGAGCACGCCCCGCCCGACCGCTGCCGCCCGCGGGCGCGTGGGTCGCCCGACGCTGGTCGCGATCGTCCTCGCGGCGGCGCTGGCCGGCGCAGGCGCGCCAGCCGCGCGCGCTCAGCTGTTTTCGGACGACGAGGCACGGCGCGCGATCCTCGATCTGCGCAGCCGCGTCGAGGCGCTGCAGCGCGATCTGTCGCGGCGGGTCGACGAGCTGTCGACGCGGGTCGAACGCCTGGAGGCCACCACGCGCGGACAGCTCGAGCTGCAGAACCAGATCCAGGCGCTTCGGCAGGAAATCGCTACGTTGCGCGGCCAGCTCGAGGTGCAGACCAACGAGCTCGCGCAGACGCAGCGTCGCCAGCGCGACCTCGCCACCGAGGTCGACGGCCGAATCAAACGGTTCGAACCGGTCGCGGTGACGATCGACGGCAAGCCCTACACGGTCGACCAGAGTGAGCGGCGCGCTTACGAGGGCGCGCTCGCGGTATTCCGTGCCGGAGATTTCCGTGGTGCGCAGACCGCGTTCCAGCAGTTCCAGGGCGCGTATCCCCAGAGCCCATACGGCCCCGGCGTGCAGTACTGGGTCGGCAGCAGCCAGTACGCGCAGAAGGACAACAAGGGGGCGATCACCACGCTGATGGGCTTCGCGCAGCGTCATCCCGACCACCCGCGGGTCGCCGACGCGCTGCTGACGGTGGGTAACGCCTATGCGGACGCCGGCGATCGCAAGGCCGCCGCCGACACGTTCAGGACGATCACCGAGAAGTTCGACGGCACGCCCGCCGCGCAGACCGCCCGCGAGCGGCTCGCGGTGGTGACTGCGCCCCCGCCTCAACCTGCGCCGCCCGCCCCGCCGCCGCCCCGCCGCTAGCGTCGCGGCCGGCCGCGCATCCCACCATGACCGAAGCAGACGTCCTGTCGCTGCATCGCCTGGTCGCCTGGTCGGCGTTCGCGATCGCGTTCGTGCTCGGGGCGGTCATGCAGCGCAGCAACTTCTGCACGATGGGTGCGGTCGCCGACGTGGTGAACATGGGCGACTGGACTCGCATGCGGATGTGGTTCGGCGCGATCGGGGTCGCGGTGCTCGGCACTCAGGGCCTCGCCGGCGCCGGGGTGATCGACACCGCCCAGTCGATCTACACCGGCCCGAAGCTACCGTGGCTGTCGGCGATCGTCGGCGGGCTGCTGTTCGGCGTCGGCATGGTGCTCGCCTCGGGCTGCGGCACCAAGACCCTGCTGCGGGCCGGCAGCGGCAACCTGAAGTCGCTGGTGGTGCTGATCGTGCTCGGCGTGTTCGCGTACATGACGATGCGAGGTGTCTTCGGCGTGCTGCGCGTGGGCACGGTCGACCGGGTGGCGATCGAACTGGCCGCGGGTCAGGATCTGCCCAGGCTGCTCGCCGGCGGCGACGCCGCCATGCGCGCGATCGCGCACTGGGCGCTCGCCGTGCTGGTGGGCGGCGGGCTGCTCGCCTTCGCGTTCGCGTCGCGGCACGCCCGCACCGCCGACACCGCGCTGGGCGCGCTCGGCGTGGGTGCGGCCGTCGTCGCGGTGTGGGTGCTCTCCGGTCACGTGGGCCACCTCGCCGAGGATCCGCGCACGCTCGAGGAGGCCTTCGTCGCCACCAACACCGGGCGCATGGAATCGCTCAGCTACGTCGCGCCGATTGCGTACACGCTCGAGCTGCTGATGCTCTGGAGCGACCAGAGCCGCACGATGACGCTGGGCATCGGGTCGGTGCTCGGGCTGATCGCCGGCTCCGCCGCCTACGCGCTCGCCACGCGCAGCTTCCGCTGGGAGGGCTTCCGGGACGCCGAGGACACCGCGAACCACCTCGTGGGCGGCGCACTGATGGGCGTGGGCGGCGTGACCGCACTCGGCTGCACGGTCGGCCAGGGGTTGTCCGGCGTGTCCACCCTGGCGATCGGCTCGCTGATCGCGCTGCTGTCGATCGTCGCGGGCGGTGTGCTCGGCGTGAAGTACCAGGCGTGGCGCGTCGAGCGGATGCTCTGACTCGAGCCGGCAAGCCGGTTTGACCGGCCCGTCGCCGTCCCATAGAATCGAAGGCTTTCCGCAAGAAGAACACGCCCCAAGAACAACAAGACAGAAGAAGACGCTCCGGGGCCGGCAGCAGTACGGGTCGTTAGCTCAGCTGGTAGAGCAGCGGACTTTTAATCCGTTGGTCGCTGGTTCGAATCCAGCACGGCCTACCAA
>Ga0169931_10002068_pt1 | contig 32995 bp, 29 predicted proteins | sample Kivu_15m_20L_FD_129675 | JGI IMG/M metagenome (GOLD analysis project Ga0169931, IMG submission 129675) | Freshwater microbial communities from Lake Kivu, Western Province, Rwanda to study Microbial Dark Matter (Phase II) - Kivu_15m_20L... | ecosystem: Environmental > Aquatic > Freshwater > Lake...
GGGTGTGGAGTCGTTGTCGGGTGTGTTGGGTCGTGTGTCGGGTGAGAACGTTGGTTCGTATGCGATCACGCAGGGCACGGTGGACAACACGTCGAACGGTAACTATGACGTGTCGTTCGTGCCGGCGAACTTCACCATTGATCGACGTCCGGTGACGATTTCGGCGACGCCGTTGTCGAAGTTGTACGGCAATGCTGATCCGTTGTTGACGTGGTCGGTGTCGGGCGGGTCGATGGCGGGTGTGGAGTCGTTGTCGGGTGTGTTGGGTCGTGTGTCGGGTGAGAACGTTGGTTCGTATGCGATCACGCAGGGCACGGTGGACAACACGTCGAATGGTAACTATGACGTGTCGTTCGTGCCGGCGAACTTCACGATCGATCGGCGTCCGGTTTCCATCCAACCCGACGTGCTCTCCAAGACCTACGGAGACGACGATCCCGTCTTCACGTACTCGTTCACCAACGGGAACCTGGCCTTCTCCGATCAGTTGGTGGCTGTTCTCGACCGAGCACCTGGCGAGAACGTCGGCACCTATCTGATTGGACGAGGAACGGCGACGAACGCCAACAACCCCAATTACGACATCACGTTCGTTGGACGCAACTTCACCATCGATCGACGGCCAATCACGGTGACAGCGGGTAACAAGACGAAGAAGTACTCGGCCGCCGACCCGGCGTTCACGTTCTCTGTCACGAGCGGAAATCTCGTCTTCGGCGATCAGCTCGTGGGCGCACTCACCAGAGGTTCTGGTGAGAACGTGGGCGACTACGCGATCAACCAGGGGACCGTCGACAACGTTCGGAATCCGAACTACGACATCACGTTCGCGGCCGGCAACCTCAACATCTTCCCTCGACCCATCACGGTCACGGCCAACCCACAGGAGATTACCTACGGCGATCCCGATCCAGTTTTCACGTATGTGATCGGTGGCGATGGTCTGAAGGCCGGCGATTCCCTCGCGGGTGCCTTGGCCCGGGTGGCCGGGAACAACGTCGGTAATCACGTCATCACACAGGGAACGCTCGCGAACGCGAACTACGACATCGCGTTCTACGGCAACTATCTGACGATCATTCGCAAGCCGATCACCGTGACGGCGAACGATCTCACCATCACCTACGGTGATCCGGAGCCCACCTTGACGGTGTCGACGCCGACGGGTGCACTGGTGTTCGGTGACACCGTCCAGGGAACACCCGTCAGGGTTTCGGGTAACGATGCCGGCACCTATGTGATCAGTGGAGGAACCGTCACCAACACGACGAACCCCAACTACGACATCGATTTCGTCAACGGAACTCTGACCATCAACAAGGCTCCGCAGACCCCGCTGGTGGTTCAATCCACGCAGAAGACCTTCGGAGTGGGTCTGACTCTGTTCCACACCGGTGGCTCGGGCGATGGCGACGTGACGTACTCGGTGCTCGACTCCGGTACGGCGGGATGCTCGGTTGTTGGAACTCTGTTGTCGTCGACCGGAAACGTCGGCTCGACGTGTTCGATCCAAGTGGCCAAGGCCACCAGCCTCAACTATCTGTCGGCCACATCGTCGGCCACGGTGACGGTGATTCCACGAACGATCACCGTCACGGCCAACTCGCCGTCGAAGACGTTCGGGGAGAGCGATCCGCCGCTCACCTACTCCATCACGTCGGGCTCTCTCGCCGACGGAGACTCTCTGAGTGGTTCATTGGCGCGCTCGGCGGGCGAGACGTTCGGTACCTACGCGATCAACCAGGGAACCCTCGACAACACCAACTACACCATTGTGTTCGTTCCCGGAACGTTCACGATCGACAAGCGCCCGATCACGATCACAGCCGACAACGCCGAGAAGACGCTCCCGGCCGCCGATCCGGCGCAGTTCACCTACCAGATCACCTCGGGAAGTCTGGCGAACGTAGGCGACCTGAGTGGGGCGCTCACACGTGTCTCGGGCGAACTCATCGGCACGTACGCCATTAGCCAGGGATCTCTGAACAACCCGAACTACAACATCACGTTCAATTCGGGAACCTTCACCGTCAGAGGTGTTTCGCAGAGTGCGATGACGTTGACGGCCACGACGAATCCCATCGTGTTCCAGGACCAGACCGATGTCTCGGTCGGGGGAGGCACGGGGACCGGTGAGGTGACCTTCTCACTCGTGAGTTCGAGCCCGGCTGGTGCATGCTCGATCACGCCGGTGAGTGGCTCGGCGACGGCCACCGTGGTCGGCCTCAAGGCCGGCACGTGCATGTTGATCGCCGACAAGGCCTCGGACGGAACCTACGAGGCTGCTCAGTCGGACGTCCTGACTATCACCATCAACAAGAAAGCCCAAGCGATCACCTTCACCGCGCCCGTTGACCAGTCGTACTCCGAGACACCGTTGACGCTCTCACCGTCGTCCGATTCGGGTCTGTCGGTCGGTCTCGTCTCCACTACGACGAGCGTTTGCTCGGTGAGTGGATTCCAGGTTCTCACTCTGTTCGCTGGTTTGTGCGAGTTGGTGGCATCGATTGGTCAGAGCGACAACTATCTGTCCGCGACTTCGGGTCCGGTGCAATTCAACGTGAATGCGGTGGCACCGTCGGCCCCGACGATCAGTGCTCTGACTGCGACCGACGACTGGATCGCCATCACGTTCACCGCTGGTTCGCACGGTGGTCAAAGCATCAGTGGCTACGAGTATTCGCTCGATGGCGGAGCCACCTGGGTGGCCTTCCCGGCTGGATCGATCACATCGCCGTTGGTGATCAACGGTCTCGAACGGTCGACCACGTATGACGTGAAGTTGCGCTCAGTCACCACGGTGAGCGCGAGCGCCGAGTCGAACCAGATGTCGGTGACGACGCCAGCCGCACCGGTGGCCACGCAGACACCCGGCGGCGGTGCGGTCGTCGAGTCGACCGTCGTGACCACGACCCCGTCGTCGACCACGGTGGTGACCACGACTGTCGTGACCACCACGGCTCCCTCGACCACTGGACCGTCCACGTCGACGGCCACCACGATCGTCACCACCACGGTTCGACAGACCACGACTCTGTCTCCCTCCACCAGCACGGTCACCACTCAACGCGTGACGTCGTCGGTTGCTCAGACCAGCGACGGTTCGTCGGCTCCTGCGTCCTCGGCATCGGGCTCGTCTGGGTCGTCAGGTTCCTCGGCGTCGACGGGTTCAACAAGTTCGGGTGGCTCCAGCGGTTCGCAGCAGTCAGCGCAGTCGAATGCTCCGGCGACCGTGAGCGAAATGTCGCCAGGTACATCGTCGATGACACGCGACGGCGAGCCCACTGCTCTCAGTTGGGCGCCGGCTTCTGACGGTGGTGCGGTCGCCGGCTGGAACGACGTCGAGATCCAAATCGTTGCGTCGTCGGATGGAAGTCCGCAGCCGCTGATGCCTGACGGAACGATCTGTGTTGAAACAGGAAAGGTGATCGAGGTCGAGGCCGACGGACTCGCTCCGTCGTCTTCGGTCGATGCCTGGCTTTTCTCCGAACCGACCTTCCTGGGTACTGCGACTGCTGGAAATGACGGCAAAGTGTTGGCGGAGTTCGTGGTCCCCGAATCGGTGGAGATCGGCGGCCACACTCTGAAGTTGCAGGTGACCGAGTCGGACGGTACCGAAACCGAAATCGCGGTCGGCATCGTGGTGTTCGACGCCGAAGCAGCGGCCATGAATCGCGCTGGCGAACTCGACGAGACCGCCACAGCGTTGTTGGCCGCACCCACCACGGTGCGAGCGGTGTCGTTGTCGTCCGATCACTCGTCGCTCGTCGTTGTGTGGCTGATCCTTCTCCTGATCCTGTTCGTCGCGGTCGGTCGCGTCGGCCAGATCCGTTACCGACGCCGAACCCCCGACGCAGTGTCGGTTCTCATCGATGATGCCGAGTGGGTCCATCGTCTCGGCCTGGCGCGATGGCTGTTGCTGATCGTGGGCTTCGTTCTGGGTGCATGGGCGTCGTCGTCGACGCAGGCGACCCCGGTGACGCCATCGGCATTGCTGATGTTGATCATGCTCGTGGTGTCACTTCTCGATCCGTTCGCCGCGGCCGCTGCCACCTTTGCCTTCGTGACCGGTGTGGTCGTTGGCGGGGGTGTCGAATCGGCCGATGGATTACGGGCGCTCGTCGTCGTGGCGGCGATGTGGATCCTGCCGGGTCTCCTTGGATCGACGGTGAGTCGGATCACGTCCTCACGCGTCGTGTTGATCCCGGCCGCGGTACGAGCAGCCGTGAGCACATCGATGTTCGTGGCACTCGTCGAAGTTCTGCCGGTGTACACGCGGGTGGAAACCACCACCAACGAGTTCGTCACCGAGTTCGCGTGGGTCGTGGCGATCGTGTCGATGCTTCGAGCTCTGCTTGATTCGGTTGCGGCCGGTGAGGCTCTTGACGAACGCCGCACCCCGCGTCGCAGTGCCTGGGCGTCGTTGGCTGGCCTGGGAGCGGTGGCCTTCATGACACTCACCGATCGCACGGTCAGCACTTCCACTGTCGTTGGTTTCGTCGCTCTCGGCGTTGTCATGGCGCTGCGGTGGGCTGTTCACCACCGCGATCGGTGGGCGTCGTACGCCACCGGCGCGCTGGCTTCGATCGTGGCGCTGGCCATCGGGCTCTCGGCCATTTCGTGGGGCCCGTCACCGGTACCGAACGAGACGGTTGATGGTGACGCCGAACTGTTGAGCGAGGGAGACATCCCGCTCGAGAACGTCATCGTCTACGTCGACTCGTATCCCGAGGAGTTCCGGGCAGTCGTGACGGCCGATCATCGAATCGTCGTCGGACACGACGACTTCGGCGTGGAAATGGCCGTTGCGTCGCGTCTTGAATCCGGCGAGTTCGTGCCGGTACGGGATGGTCGTCCTCAGTTGGTGGTGGGGCAGTCGGTCGCACTGATCGGAACCGGTTTGGCGGCGCGTTCGCCGATCGAAACGTGGATCTATTCGGTTCCGCGTCAGCTCGGTGTGAAGGAGACCACGCCACAGGGACGCGTCGACGCGGAGTTCGAAGTTCCGGCCGACCAGATTCCGGGCGCCCACGATCTGCGTATTCGCGTGGTGTTGTCGAATGGGCGGTCGGCCCTGATCTCGATCCCGGTCGACGTGGTAGTGGCTGTTCCGGAGATGACGATCTAGTTCTCGGGCAGTTGCCCTAGCGGCGGGCGAGCAGTTCGCGTGCGGCTTGTTCCACGCACCACTTCGGTTCGGCCAGAGACTTGGCTTCGCCGAACGATTTCACGAGGTCGATCACTCCGCGTGTGATCATCGAATGGTCGTCGGCGTCGTGGGCACTCGGATGCACGCGGCCGACGATGGCGGCGATCGGAACTCCGTTCTCGTGAGCGAGTTGGGCGACTCCGCCCACCACCTTGCCTTCGAAACTCGTGATGTCGAGTTGGCCCTCGCCGGTGATCACGAGATCGGCACCTTTGAGGTGTTCGGTGAGTTGCACCTCGTCGGCCACCATCTCGAATCCGGGAACGAGCGTGGCACCGAGCGCCACCAATCCACCGGCGAGACCGCCGGCCGCGCCCGCGCCTTCGATCGCTGACACGTCGACGCCGTGGTTCTGCTTGTACATCTGCACCAGTCGTTCGAGCCGGCCTTCGAGCATGCGCACCTGTGCGGGTGACGCGCCCTTCTGCGGTGCGAAGACACGCGCGGCATCCACGAATCGCGTGTCCACATCGCAGGCGACGATGAACTCCACACTGCGCAGTCTCGCGGGCGCGTGGATTGCGCGCACCGCGCCGAGGCCGCCATCGGTCGTGGCCGATCCGCCCAGACACACGATGATTCGTTCGGCTCCGAGGTCGAGCGCCTTGTCGATCAGTTCACCCGTGCCGGTGGTGGATGCGGCAACGGCGTCATTCGCTTCGGGCCCACCCACGAGAGTGAGTCCGGATGCGCGTGCCATTTCGATGATCGCGGTGCCACGGTGGAATCGCCAGGCCGCTTCCACCACGTCGCCGAGGGGCCCTGTCACCGGCGACACTCGGTTGGCGCCGCCGAGAGCGTCGAGAGTTCCCTCGCCACCATCGGCGAGTGCGATCTCGGTGCAGTCGATGCCGAGATCCCAGCAGGCGTGGCCGATCGCTTGGGCGGCGTCGTGTGCCGACAACGTTCCCTTGAACTTGTCGACCGCGGCCACCACACGCACTGGTCCAGTCTGTCGTGCCGCGACTACGGTATGGGCTACATCTTCTTTCTGAAAGGGAGTCGTCGTGATGGTTCGGTCTCGAGTTGTATTCGGTGTGGCAGTTCTCGCGTTCAGTGCGGGTGCGACGGCCTGCGGTGGTGGCTCCGAGCCGAGTGGCGATCAAGCCGCGGCAGCCGAGGCGTACATCCGCATCTATTCACCGTCGAATCCCGACTGCGTGACCAAGGAGCACAAGAAGGTCGACAACGAAACAGCGACACTTCTTCTTCAGGCGTACGAGGCCTATGAGGCGTACGACTACGCCAAGGAAGACGAGGCGTACGCCGCCATCGACGACTCGGTCGAGCAGAAGCTCACCGGTGCGTTGAACAAGTGCGCCCTGGGTTGATCAGTCGGCGCTGATTATTCAGGGTTGGTGAATTCCCGACTCGCTCGGTAGGGTTTCGTGCATGGCCGTCACCGTGCGCATTCCCACGACCCTTCGTCCGCTGTCTGGTGGCAACGCCACCGTTCAGGTGGAGGGTGGCACTCTGAGCGAGGTCCTCACCGCCCTCGATGCGACGCACCCCGGCTTCAAAGATCGCTTGTTCGACGAGCAGGGAAATCAGCGCCGCTTCGTCAACTTGTTCGTGGCTGACGACGACGTGCGTTACCTGCAAGGCCTCGACACGCCGGTTCCGGCGGGCGAGACCGTGAGCATCATCCCGGCCGTCGCCGGCGGCTGAAGCACCAGCACGCTCCGCTTGGGGAACCAGACCGGCAAATTTGCCGGGGTTTCGCGCCCAATGGTTAGGCGGGGAGGAGGTCGAGGAATTGGGCTCGCTTCTTCGGGCCCATCGGCACTTCGCTCGGCCGATTCTCTCGGTCCTGCCACACCATGAACACGCGGTTCATCACCTCGGTGTCCTTCATCAGCGCATCCGGAGTCGACAACAAGTTCATGTTGCGCATGAACGCCCGCAACACCACCGGGTCGGTCCGCAACGCGGGCAGCAATCCCTCGCGCAACACCGAGCGCATCATCGTCTTCGGATCACTCGAATCATCATCGGGATCGTCACCGCGCAACAACGCCGCCGCCACACGACGCGCTTCGGCATCCTGCTGAACACCCGACTCGTACCACGGCTTGATCTCGCGATTGATCGCCGCGTCGTACTCCACCGCGATGTCGAACAACTCACGGCCCGTGCGCGGCTCGCGACCGGCCAAGGCCTCGCTCATCAAATGCGCACCCCAGTAGCCCGTCGAACATCCGCGTCCGTACAACGGATTCGTGCAGATGACGGCGTCGCCCACCGGCAACAGACCGAGCACCAACGGCACACCGTCGACCACGTATTCGCGATGACGATTCAGCAATCCGGCCATCACGTGTACACCGTCGTGAATCGGCTCGGCGCGACCGTCGAGATACGGCTCGGTGGCCACGAGTTGACGGCAGGCATGATCGAACACCGCCGGATCGGCCAAACGTGTACGTAGCTCGCTGTCGTCGGTGGGTGCGGCCAACGTGATGGAGAACGTGTCGTTGTCGCCCACGAACACGCCGTACTTGATGTAGCCGAGGTCGCCACCGATGGGGCCGTTGCGCGGCGGGTACTTTTCGCCCTTCTTCAAACGATAGAAACGCGACGCGTACACGATGCCGGTGTCTTCCACGAACTCGCGCACCGGCCCGACGCCCATCGCTTCGAGCCACTCGGGGAGTGCCGAACGTCGACCACTCGCGATCACGACCAGATCGGCCCTGCGAACCGATCCGTCTTCGAGTGTCACGCCGGTGATGCGCAGCAACCCGGTCTCGTCGTCACGTTCGTGTGTGAGTCCGTTCACGCCCACACCGGTGGCGAAGTGAACGCGACCTTCGTCGAGCACGACGCGACGCAACACCCACTCGAACGTGGTGCGCCGGCACGTGAGCATCGTGAGTTCGTCGTCGGAGGCTTCGCGCTCGAAGCTCACCATGGTGGGCGGAAGGTCGTCGCCGAAACGCAGTTCGGCGGCTCCGGCGGCCATGAGGGCCTCCACCACGTCGGGCTCGTTGGCCTTCAACAGACCCACCAGGCGGGCCAGGAAGGCGTGACTGTGGCGTACCTGCGGGGCGCCCCGGCGGTCCCACGCGAAGGCCTCGTCGGCCGAGGCCGGCATGGGGGTGTCGTCCCGCTCGACCACGGTCACGGCGTGGCCGTGACGGCTCAGTTTGAGGGCCGAGGACAGCCCGGATACTCCGCCTCCCACCACGATGACCTGCATGAATGTGAGGGTAGAGGCCGGTCGGGCTCCTCGGCGGGTCGAGCGTCCCGGCCCGGAGTGGCGGTTGTCGTATTAGCACTCGCGAAAGTAGAGTGCTAGCACTCAGTTCGCCCGAGTGCGAACACCTCCCCAGCAGTCAGTTACCGAAAGGGATTCACGATGCCGAAGATGATTGCGTTCGATGAGCAGGCCCGCCGTGGCCTCGAGGCCGGCATGAACAAGCTGGCCGACGCGGTGCGCGTCACCCTTGGACCCAAGGGCCGCAACGTCGTTCTCGAGAAGAAGTGGGGCGCCCCCACGATCACCAATGACGGTGTGTCGATCGCCAAGGAGATCGATCTCGAAGATCCGTACGAGAAGATCGGCGCCGAACTGGTGAAGGAAGTCGCCAAGAAGACCGACGACGTCGCCGGTGACGGAACCACCACGGCCACCGTTCTCGCCTGGAGCATGGTGCGCGAAGGTCTGCGCAACGTCGCTGCTGGCGCCAACCCGATGAGCCTGAAGAAGGGCATCGAGGCCGCCGTCGCCGCAGCCGTGGCGTCCATCAAGGCCCTCGCCAAGGAAGTCGACAACAAGGAGCAGATCGCTCAGGTCGCGTCCATCTCGGCCGCCGACAACGAGATCGGCACCATGATCTCCGACGCCATCGACAAGGTGGGCAAGGACGGAGTCATCACCGTCGAAGAGAGCCAGACCTTCGGCATGGAGATGGATCTCGTCGAAGGTATGCGTTTCGACAAGGGCTACATCTCGCCCTACTTCGCCACCGACATGGAGCGCATGGAGGCCGTCCTCGACGACCCGTACATCCTGCTCGTGTCGTCGAAGATCTCGTCGGTCCGCGACATGCTTCCGGTCCTCGAGAAGGTCATGCAGAGCGGCCGTCCGCTCGTGATCATCGCCGAAGACGTCGAGGGCGAAGCACTCGCCACTCTGGTCGTCAACAAGATCCGCGGCACGTTCAAGTCGGTGGCCGTCAAGGCCCCGGGCTTCGGCGAGCGCCGCAAGGCGATGCTGCAGGACATGGCCATCCTCACCGGTGGTCAGGTCATCAGCGAAGAGGTGGGTCTCAAGCTCGAGAACGCCACGCTCGATCTGCTCGGCCGCGCCAAGAAGATCATCATCACCAAGGACGAGACCACTCTCGTCGAAGGTGCGGGCGATGACGACGACATCAAGGGTCGCATCAACCAGATCAAGGCCGAGATCGACAACACCGATTCCGACTACGACCGCGAGAAGCTCCAGGAGCGTTTGGCCAAGTTGTCGGGTGGCGTGGCCGTGCTGAAGGTCGGCGCCGCCACCGAAGTCGAACTCAAGGAGAAGAAGCACCGCATCGAAGACGCGGTGAGCACCACCAAGGCTGCCATCGAAGAAGGTGTCGTGCCCGGTGGCGGAGTCGCGTTGCTCCGTTCGCAGGCCGCGGTTCTCGCCGCTGTCGAGAAGCTCAGCGGTGACGAGGCAACCGGCGCTCGCTTGGTCGCCAAGTCGCTCGAGGCTCCGCTCAAGCAGATCGCCGAGAACGCCGGTCTCGAGGGTGGCGTCGTGGTCGAGAAGGTGCGCAACCTCAAGGGCGCCGAGGGCCTCAATGCGGCCACCGGTGAGTACACCGATCTCGTGAAGCTCGGTGTGATCGACGCCGCCAAGGTGACGCGTTCGGCTCTGCAGAACGCCGCGTCGATCGCCGCTTTGTTCCTCACCACCGAAGCCGTGGTGGCCGACAAGCCCGAGAAGGACGCCCCGGCCATGCCCGGTGGCGGCATGGAAGACTTCTGAGTCTTTCTTCTCACAGCAGTACACGGCAGGACCCCGGGGCGACCCGGGGTCCTGTTGCATTGGTGACCTCTCGCGCGGCGTGGGGGATCGACGACGACATGCCGTTGTTGAAGGCGGCACTCGACGACGTCGGTATCGCGTGGCGCGAACTCGCGTGGGACGACGATCTCGACGATGCCACCTGGTCGTCGTGTGCGTTGAGCGTGGTGCGTTCGACGTGGGATTACCACCGCCGCCTCGACGACTTCCGCGCCTGGATCGATCGCGTCGACCGGCTCAGTGTGTTGGCCAACTCGGCGGCCGTGTTGCGCTGGAACACCGACAAGCACTACTTGCTCGAGGCCGAAGCGGCTGGATTACCCATCGTGCCCACTGTGTTCGTCGAGCCGTCCACGGATGATTCGTGGGTGTCGCAGGTCGAGGCACTTCTCGCGTCGGGTCACGTGGTGGTGAAGCCGTGCGTGAGTGCCGGCAGCAACGACACCGAACGGCACGACGAAGTGGCATCGGCGGTTCGGCACGTGCGCGACCTCCTCGATGCCGCGCGCAGTGTGATGGTCCAGCCGTATCTGTCACGGGTCGATTCCGACGACGAAACCGGATTGGTGTTCATGGGTGGCGCATTCAGCCACGCGTTCGCCAAGGGCCCGTTGCTCTCGGCTCCGAAGGACGTGGCTGGCGATCTCTTCGCGCGCGAGCGAATCGACCCGCGCGAGCCGTCATCGGCCGAACTGGCTCTGGGCGAACGTGCGATGGCCTGGCTCGATCAGCGGTTCGGAACGTTGCTGTATGCGCGCATCGACTTGCTACCCACCGACGACGGTCCGGTGATCGTCGAACTCGAACTCACCGAGCCGAGTTTGTTCTTGGCCATGCATCCCGCCGCACCGTCGAACATCGCCCGGGCGATTGGTGCCGCGCTCAGCGCAGGTTGAACAGCGAAAAGCCCGAGACGGGTGCGGTGGCGATGTTCGCGTCGCTCCTGATGATCCAGGCGGCCAGCATCGGTTGATTGGCGAACTGGCGTCGGTTCATGACGATCGACGATTGACCGAGTTCGAGTGAGTCGATCACCGCACCCGTGCCATCGGGGAGGGTGTAGGTGGCCAGTCGGTCGGTGGTGGCGATGTCGATGACGACCACCACATCGCCCTCGATCCAGGCCAGTCGTTGACCGCCGTCGTCGATCGCGAACGCGCGTGGGCACACGTCGCAATCGTCGTACGTCTCGGCCAGACCGAATGGCGTGGGCTCGAGCGACTCGGCCCCGTCGATGGCGAGGAACAACGGCGAGTGGCTGCTGACCGTTCGAATCTCGCCGACCACGTTTCCGTTACCGAGTGAGAGTCGACCGAGTTTGGTTTCCCATCCGCCGATCTCGCCGAACGAGATGTCACTTCCGCTCGACACCCCTACCAGCCTGATGCTGATCGTGGTGTCCTCGGGGCCGGTGCCACTGCGCGCGGAGATCAGCGCGAACCAGTCACCACCGCGACGGATCACGTCGTGCAAGGTGAGCCACTCGTCCACACCGGGTTCGGGTGCGATGACTTTCTTGGGTACGGCGTCACCTTCGACGAGATAGATGCTCGTCTCGTCGGGGTCGACGGCGGTGTCACCTTCGGGCTGCACGAGGAACGTGTCGTTCGAGAGTGCGAAGGCCCGCTCGTACGAACCGTCGATCACTCGCGTCTTGCCGGTCGGGTCGACCGCGTACACGCCATCGGGTCCGGCGGTGAGAAGTGAGTCGGCGAGGGGAGCGCCGGCGATAGGTGCGATCGTCGTGGTGGTGCGATTGGGAGCTGTTGTTGCGACGAGTGAACTCGGTGGGGTGGTGGCGGGCTGGGCGGCGGCCATGGTGCTCTGTGGACCGAACGACAACACCGGAGAGGTGATGGGTGTTGCTGCTTGTTGTCCACCGTCGAACACCAACACCAGAACCAAGCCGACGATCACCATGCCCACGAACGACACGAGTCCGACCATGAAAGGCGTGCCGCTCGGTCGACTGGGCCGATTGAGGCCACGTGATTCGTCGGATGCTCCGAAGAGCGCTGCGGGATCCGAGCCAGTGACGGCCGATGACGGTGGTTTGGCGTAATGAACCGGGTTCATCGGGACTGTTGGCTGACCCGAAGGACGCACGAGCTCCCATGAGTCGTCCGGTTTCTTCTCACTGTCCGCCACGAGTCGAACCGTAGCCTTGGGCCCATGGCTCGGAAGCGGACCGACACGGTTCTCGTGGTGAAGATCGACGGTGATCGCGATCGCCGCGTGCCCGACCAACTCGTGGTCGAAGAGCCCATGACCATTCAGCTCGATGGCAACGTGGTGGCCACCACCATGCGGACTCCCGGCCACGACTACGAACTCGCTGTTGGCTTCTGCCACGGCGATGGACTTCTCGCCGGGTTCCCGGTCACTGGTGTTCGTTATTGCGCCAACGGTTCGGCCGTCGACAGCAACTTCAACGTGGTCACGGTCGAAACCGGCGGTCGGGCTCCGGTGCCGACACCGCGACTCGGCAACACGTCGTCGAGTTGCGGCGTGTGTGGATCGCAGTCGATCGACGACTTGAGTGCTCGTTTGGCCCCACTCGAATCGGGCTCGGTCGTGCGCATCAGCCAGAGCGTGGTCCTGTCGATTCCCGATGTGGTGTTGGGCGATCAGGCGTTGTTCAACGAAACCGGGGCGGTGCACGCGGCGGCGGCATTCGATGCGGCGGGCAACGTTCTCGTTGTGCGCGAAGACGTGGGCCGACACAACGCCGTCGACAAAGTGGTGGGCCATCTTCTGCTCGACAAGAAGTTGCCGGCCGGTGATCTCGGCTTGTTCGTGTCGGGTCGGGCGAGTTTCGAGATGGTGCAGAAGGCCTGGGCGGCCGGATTCGGCACGTTGATCTCGGTGAGTGCGCCCACCGCTCTGGCGGTGCAGACCGCCAAGCGCGCCGGTTTGGTGTTGTACGGATTCGCGCGCGGCCCGCAAGCCGTTCGCTACAGTCCGGGCTGATTCACGCGCAGCGTCAAGGTGCGCTGACGACTCCGATTTCCGTTCGGTACACGGCCTTGCCCGAGTCGTCGAATCCGAAGGTCACGAAGGTGGCGATCGATGGGTCACCGTTCGGGCTGAGAGCCAAGAGTCGCGTTGGCCCGTTGTAATCGATGTTGAGTCCGGAGGCGATCAACGCGGCGCACTCGTCGAATGTGATGCAGGCCGAACCGCCGCGACTGGTCGGGATCGCTTCGTTCATGAAGACGAGTGCGTCATCCGACTGGGTGGCCAACGACGACAGCGCGATGAGGTTCACACAATCGACAGCGGCGGTCGCCAACGGGATCGGCGCCACATCGGGCTCGGCGAACGGGTTGTCGTTCGGACCGAGTGGAGCGGGCGGTAGTTCGAGTCCGGCTTCTTGCAGAGTTGCGTACAGGTCATCGAAGCCAGCTGCCGCGTCGACCGCGACCCCGGTGATCGCCGCTCGACCATCGGTTTCCATGATCGGATCGGACGACAAGTCGGCGCGGGCCAGCGCGTCGTTCACGACGACCGTGGTATCGGCGAAGGTCGTGAGAGTCGTCGACAGGAATCTGGCACCGCTCTCTTCGTCGCCGATCAGGGTGACCACTGATCCATCGGTCAGAGTCGCGACGTCCTCGGAGTAGTCGTCATCGCCGGGGTCGTACTGGATCTCCGACACGATGGCGATTCCTTCGAGGCCGAGGGCGCGACGCACGTCGGTGGCGAAGTCGCGGCCGAAGGGATCGTCGGGATAGGCCAGCACGCTCGATCGAATGCCGGTGCGCGCCACCTCTTGGGCCATGGCCAGAGCTGCGAGCGAATCAGAAGGGCTCGTGCGCACGAACATTCCGCGGTCGGGGAAATTGGTGAGCGATGCAGTGGTGGCCGCCGGAGAACACACACCCACGTTGGCGGTGAGCAGAGTGGGAAGGGTCGACAGCGCGACCGACGACGAGAACGGGCCGATCACGGCGTCGACCGAATCGCCGGTGATCAGATTGTCGATGGCCGCGAGTGCTGTGGCCGAGTCGCCGCCTTCGTCTTCGACGAACAGTTCGACCGGTACGCCATTGACTCCACCGTTGTCGTTGATGGCGCGCACGGCGGCTTGGACGATCGCCACGAGAGGTTCGCCGATGGTCGCGCCCGGACCCGATCGTGGAACGAGGAGTCCGACACGAAGGATCCCATCACTCATGCGCGGCGCGATGGTGGTGGTGCGAGGTGGCTCCGAGTCGACCGGGGCGGTGGTGGTGGTGCCACCACAGGCGGCCATAGCCACGCTGCACGCGAACGCCGCGAGAGAACACCGCATCGATCGACGCATCGGGCCCAGCCTACGACGGCCGTCATCGAGCCGAGTCGAATCCAGGTCTCGGGATCGGCGACACTGTGACATGGCTGGATTCGAAGGTGATACCGACCTCGTGTACTTGCGTGACGTCGATCTGCGGGAGTTCGACGCGGCCGTGGTGGGTGTGGACGGTTCGTCGGTGGCTCTCGATCGCACGGCGTTCTATCCGACCGGTGGCGGTCAACCGCACGACACCGGAGTCCTGGCTGGTTTGCGGGTGGTGAACGTTCGTAAAGGCGCGTCACCCGATGGCGAGTTCTCGTGGGTGTGGCACGAACTCGACGGTGAGGTTCCGGCGGTGGGTGCCACGGTGTCGGGACGAGTGGACGACGAGCGACGCTTCCAACTCATGCGCACGCACACCGCGATGCACATCTTGTGTGGTGTGATCTGGAACGAATGGAAGGTTCCGGTGACCGGCGGAAACATGGAACCACTCAGCGCCCGGATGGACTTCGAGTTCGACCCCGTACCGGAGGGATTCGCACAGCGCATCGAAGAACTCGTGAATGTCGAAATCGCATCCGATCGCCCCATTCGTGTGGAGTTCCTCCCGCGGGACACCGCTCTGCAGGATGCCGATTTGATTCGCACCAAGGTGAGCCTCATTCCGGAGTCGGTGCCCGAGATCAGGGTGGTCGACATCGTCGGTCTCGACAAGCAGGCCGACGGCGGCACACACGTGCACTCCACGAAGCACGTGGGACGGATCAAGGTCGTGAAGGTGGAGAACAAGGGCAAGGGCAACAAGCGGGTGCGCGTCGAGATCGTCGACGCCTGAGCGCGGTCGTCGGGGCCGTTCGGATTGACCTAGGGTTCGCGTGTGGCTGACGGGGGAGTGAACCACGAGAAAGGATCGGCGCGTGCTCCGGGTCCGACGCTGCACGAGCAGTTGTTGGCCGATCCGACGCGGCCTCCGTGGCCGTTGCTGGTGGAGGCGCCGGCGTATCTCGGGGACGACGACATCTCGTACTCCGTGTACACCTCGGAGGAGTACTTCCGGGCCGAGTTCGATCACATGTGGTCGAAGACATGGCAATGGGCCTGTCACGTCGAACACATTCCGGAGACCGGTGACTATTACGTCTACGACGTGGGTCCGCATTCGGCGCTCATCGTTCGTGGTGAAGACGGCGCGATCAACGCTTTCTACAACGCGTGCATGCATCGAGGAACGCAATTACGTCCGCCGGGCTCGTGTGGCTTCGCGAATCAACTGAAGTGCCCGTTTCATGGTTGGACATGGTCACTCGATGGTGAACTCGTCGACCTGCCCGACCGCTGGGACTTTCCCCACGTCGGCGACGACACGCATTGTCTGCCTCGGCTTCCGGTGGCAGTGTTCTCCGGCTTCGTCTGGATCAATTTCGACCCCGATGCCGAACCTCTCTCGTCGTACGTCGGAGTGTTGGCCGATCATTTCACCGAGTTCGGCTTCGAAGATCGCTACATCGAAACTCATGTCCGCAAGAAGTTGCCGTGCAACTGGAAAGCGGCGATCGAAGCGTTTCTCGAGGCCTATCACGTGCGCGAGACCCACGCGTCGGGCCAAGTGGGCGACGAGGTGACCACTCAGTACGACGTTTTTCCTCCGAACGTGAGCCGGTTCATTCACACCATCGCGCTCGATTCGCCGCAGCGACCCGCACCGCGAACCGAAGAGGAGATCTTCGCGAACATGTTGCGTGGCGTTCCGGTCGAGTCGCGACCGAAATTGCCGGACGGGATGCGGGCCCGTGACGCCTGGGCGAAGATCGTGCAGCGCGACATGAGTTCGCGCTACGGTCACGACTTCACCCATCTGAGCGAGTCGATCACTCTCGACTCCATCGAGTACTTCTTGTTCCCGAACGCGTTCTTCTTCCCGGGTCTCTCGTTGCCGATGGTGTATCGGTTCCGACCCGACGCCGACGACATCGACGTCAGTTGGTTCGATTTGCTGATCCTGCGGCCGCGTCCGGCTCACGGCGAGGTGCCGCCTCCGCCCGAAGTGATCGAACTCGACGTCGACGACAGTTACACCGTGGCCTCCGGCCTCGGTCCGTTGGGTCGGGTGTACGACCAGGACACGTCGAACATGAAGGCCCAGACTCGGGGGTTCCGGTCGAGCCGCAAGAAGGGTCAGACGCTCGGTAACTACCAAGAGGTACGAGCCCGGCATCTGCAGCAGCGAGTGCGGGAACATCTGCGCGCGGGTGGCTTCACCGCCGATCCCACATGAACGACGTCGAACTGGGCGATCTGACCGATCTCCGTGACGGCACCATGCGGGTGTTCGCCGACGTCGGAGAGCACGGCGTGGTGGTGTGTCGCGTGAATGGTCAGTTGCACGCCTTCGATGACAATTGCTCGCATCGCGATGCGCGACTCTCCGAAGGCCGGTTTCGCGGAACCACCATCACCTGCCCGGTTCACGGCGCACAGTTCGACGTGCGAACGGGTGAGCATCGCTGTGCGCCGGCTATATCGCCGATCGTCGTGCGGGTGGTTCGTGAATCGGGTGGCCGAGCCTTCGTCGAGTCAACAGAGGTCTGAAACCGAGTGGACGAGTACTCGCAGAGGTTGTTCGACGCGTTGAGTGCCTCACTCGAGCCGTGGTTGCGAGGTTCCTTCGATCGTGTCGTCGACGAACAAGGGCTGAGCGCCGGAGTCGATGCAGGTCGACGTGACGCGGTGGTTGCTGACGCGGCCCGCACGGCGATCGAACGTTTGCACCAGCTGTTCGAGACCGATGTCCTCGAGCAGCGCCACAACCCGCTGCAGATCCTGCGTTCGGCGACCGACCCGGTCACCGTCGCGCTCCGTGACCTCGGTGCGCAACCAATCGAGCGCGACGAGTTCCAGCAGCGCTCGTTCCCCGACGACGATTTCGGGTTGTGTCCGGCCGCCTGGATCGACATCGACGAATCTCTCGCCGAGGTGGGTCTCGAGTGGGGAGCCTGGAAAGCGGCCGCGGTGATCACCCGCCGACGCGAAGCAACGTGACCGATGTGACCCATGCCGGGCCATCGTGACGAATGACGCGGAGCCCGACATCCCGAAGCCGCCCGGGTGCTAGTTCGATTGTGAAGTGCCTCGTCAGCGCCTCATCTCGCATGTCGTCATCGCGCTAAGCGTGGTTCTTCTGGCATCGGCCTGCGAGACCTCCAATCCCTCAACCGACGAGCGGCTGGAGACGTGGATGACCGAGGTCGGCTCACCGGCGCGGACTCTCGCGTACGGCCCCGACGACGAACAAGTTCTCGATGTGTACACGCCGGCCGATTGGTCGCCCAGCGATCGTCGTCCAGTGATCGTTCATGTGCACGGTGGCGGTTGGCACGGCGGCTCGCGTCGTGAGGCGGCGTACTTGGCACAGGCTCAAGTTCGTCGTGGCTGGGTCTTCGTCTCGGTCGACTACCGACTGACTCCGGGCGTCCGTTTTCCTGATCCGATCCGTGATGTCGATCGTGCGGTGCGATTCGTCCGGTCGCAGGCTTCCTCGTTGGGCATCGATCCGAGTCGCCTCGTGATGTCGGGTCACTCGGCCGGTGGTCATCTCGCCGCGGCCGTCGCACTCGGCGACATGCGACCCCTCCTGGTCGATCCGACGCTGCCGCCCGAACTTCGGGCTCAATCGTCGCGTCCGGATGCGGTGGTGACCATTGCGGCAATTCTCGACGTGACTGCTTTCAGCGACGATCCGTGGTGGGCCTCCGGCTGGATCATCAATTTGTTGTACGGGTGTGAGTCATCCGATCCGTTCGTGCTCGCGTGTTCGGTTCCGCAGATGCGCCAGGGCTCGGTTCTCGACTGGCTCGATGCGCGCGACCCGGCGGTGTACGCGATTCATGGCGCCGACGACGACGTCGTGTTGGTGGAACAGGCGTGGCTCCTGCGAGCTCGTGCCGCCGAGGTGGGTCTCGACCGGGTGAGCCTCGACATCGTCGACTCCGGTCCGGCTCGGTACCGTCGTCATGACCCCGACTTCGGTGCCAATCTGCGTGAGCTCGAGGCGTTCCTCGATCGAGTGGCCGCCTGAAGTGTTTCGCCGGTGTGAATTCACGCCGGATCCCATCGATCCCGTGGCGTGATCACGTTGATCGACGGAAAGAATGAACGTATGGCCCGGCGCGTCGTTCTCGATGATCTGTCGTTGCGAGGAACCCGCTTCACGCGCGAACTCTGCCGTGTGACCGATGCGTGGCTGGCTGAGGTGTGGTCGTCGGCCGCGAGTGATCAGAAATTGTCGAAGCGCTGTGCCCTCGTCGCCCTTGGGGGATACGGACGCGGTGAACTCGCTCCCTTCAGCGATCTCGATGTGGTGTTGCTGCACGATGGAGTGAAGAACATCGACGAGATCGCATCCAAGATCTGGTATCCCATCTGGGATGCGGGTATGAAGCTCGGTCATTCGGTCGGAACCGTCAAACAACTGTTGGAGGTTGCGAAGTCCGAACTCGACACGGCAACGGCGCTGCTCTCGGCGCGCCACATCGCGGGCGACGAGGAGCTCTCGCGAGAACTCCTCGATGCGGCGACGCGAGTCTGGAAGACATCCAAGGATCGTCTTCCCGAACTGATGAAGCGAGTTCGATCGCGGCAGGCCGAGAACGGCGAAGTGGCGTTCCTTCTCGAGCCCAACGTGAAGGAGGGCTACGGCGGCCTTCGAGACATTCACGCACTGGTATGGGCCGAGGCCGCGGGGGTGGAGATCTCTCGCTCCGATCGCGCGTCACTCGACGCTGGTCGTGACGTGTTGATGTCGATTCGAGTGGCCCTGCATCGACACGCCGGCCGTGCGGTGGAGGTCCTTCATCTCGAAGATCAAGATGCGGTCGCCGCGGCCTGCGGATACCCCAACGCCGATGCGCTGGCTGCTGCTCTGTCGAACGCCGGTCGTTCGGTGTCGTGGGTGGGTGACGAGGTGTGGGCGCGAGTGTCGGCCACGGGCGCGAAACCCGAACCCGATCGACTCCTCGCACCGGGTGTGATCTTGCGAAACGGTGAGGTCCACCTGGCCGACGACGTCGATCCGGCATCCGATCCGTCGTTGTTGCTCCGCGTCGCGGCGTCGGCGGCACGCCAACGCACGCGGATCGATCGCCCGACTCTCGATCGTTTGGCTCAGTCGAGTCCGGCCATGACCACACCGTGGCCGGCTGGCGCGGTCGACGACCTCGTCGGCTTGTTGCTCTGCGGCCACGACGCTATTCCGGTTCTCGAATCGCTCGACCAACGCGGGCTGTGGGTGAAGATCCTTCCCGAGTGGGCACCCAACCGCAGCCGCCCGCAACGCAATGCATATCACCGCTTCACCGTCGATCGGCACTTGTGGGAGGCCACGGCCAACGCGAGTGATCTCGCGCACCGTGTGTCGCGACCCGACTTGCTGGTGCTCGGCGCGTTGTTCCACGACATCGGCAAGGGGTATCCCGGCGATCACACCGACGTCGGCGTCGAACTCGTTGCTCGCATCGGTCCGCGCATCGGTCTGTCGCCCGACGACGTCGTGATCGTGCAGACGATGGTTCAACATCACCTCACGCTGGCCGATGCCGCCACTCGTCGCGATCTCGGCGATCCGGCCACCGCGAAGTTCGTCGCCGAGGCCGTGAAGTCACCGTTGGTGCTCGACCTGTTGCACGGGCTCACCGAGGCCGACAGCTTGGCCACGGGCACGTCGGCGTGGGGATCATGGAAGGCCGAATTGGTCTCCGAACTCGTCAGCCGGACTCACGCGGTTCTCGGTGGCGATGACGTCGACGATGTCCAGTGGCGGCTGTTCCCCGACGCCGATGTGTTGGCTTTGATGGCCACGGGCGAGATTCGTGTTGCCACATCGGCTGACGCGGTCACGGTGGTGTCACCCGACCGACCCGGAACGTTCAGTCGAGTCGCGGGAGTGATGGCGCTGCACGGCCTGGGAGTTCTGGGTGCGCAAGCGCACTCCGACGAACAGGGCATGGCCGCATCACGCTTCACGGTTCAGATTCCCTCGCATGGGCCGATCGAGTGGGACCCGATCGCGAAGAATCTCGAGCGAGCGTTGCGTGGAGAATTGGCGATCGAAGCGCGGCTCGCCGAACGCTCCCTCACGTACAAGCGTCGTCGTCGCTCGGCGGGCGCCCTCGCGGCGCCGCGAGTCACCTTCTTCGACGAAGCGTCGTCGAACGCGACGGTGATCGAGGTGCGGGCACCCGACGAACTTGGTGTACTGCATCGCATCACGAAGGCCATGGCTGAGGTGGGCCTTGACATTCGCCACGCGACCGTGCAGACGATCGGCGACGAAGTGGTCGACTCGTTCTATGTGCGCACGGCGTCGGGGACGAAACTCGTCGACACCTTCCATCGATCCGAGGTCGAGCGGGCAATTCTGCACACCGTGTCGCCCTCGCCCGAGCGCTGAACCAGTAGTACCGTGTCGGTATGTCCGACGCGATGCCCACCGACTTCACGCGCGATCTCGTGCGCTGGAGCGAGACGTTGGCCGGTATCGCGCGCACGGGTATGGGTTTCACCCAGAACCTGTACGAACGCGAGCGTTACGAAGAAGTCCTGCACGTCGCAGCCGACATCAAAGCCGCCGCCGACGAAGCACTCGAAGTTCGACGAGAACAAGACCATTTCGTCCAGGAATGGATGGAGTCGATCGGTGAAGGCGTTCCGGGGTACGTGACGCCGAAGGTTGCCATCGGCGCCATCGTCGGCAACGACGCCGGTGAGATCTTGCTCGTGCGACGACCCGATTCGGGTGTGTGGTTGTACCCGACCGGTTGGGCCGATGTGGGCTACTCGCCATCGGAAGTGGCCATCAAGGAAGTGCAGGAGGAGACCGGCATCGAATGCGAGCCGGTGCGATTGCTCGGAGTCGTCGACGGCCAACGCATGGGCTTCAGCCGCTTCGGTATGTACATGCTCTTGTTCCACTGCCGCGCGGTGGGTGGAGATCTGCAAGGTCACCCGCTCGAAACGAGCGGTATCGGCTGGTTCGGTCGTGATGCGCTACCCGAGCCGACGGCGGGTGCTCAGTGGTGGGGTCCGATGGCCTTCGCCGCCATCGCCGGAAGCAGTGGGCCAGCCACGTTCGATCCGCCACGTTCGCCGGTGTGGCGCAACGGCGAACACTGACGCCGCGCGCGAATCAGTCGTCGCGCTGACTGCGCAAGAACTGCTCGACCTCGGCCATCAGCGCGTCGCTGTCGACGGGTCCGTCGGGTAGAGGAGTGTCGTCGCGCGGACGATCGTCGGGTGGGAGTGCGGCGTCGCCGTCTTCTTCGTCGATCAAGAGTTCGATGTCGTCGTCATCGTCGTCGAATTCGTACTCGTCGTCATCATCGTCGTCACCCATCGCTTCGATCCGCTCGAGATAGCGCGTGAGCGAAGGATCGTTGACGATGAGTTGATCGATCTGAGCGTCGTACGTCTCGACCGACTCGACGAGCGACACCGTGGGCAGATCGACGTCGAGAATCTCGCTCAGTCGTTCGACGAGAGCGAGGGCGGCTTTGGGCGAGGCGATCTGCGCGGCATAGGCCGGCACGGCTCCCCACAACGAGATGCTCGACATGCTCGCGCGATGGCAGGCATCGCTCAACACGCCAACGATGCCGGTGGGACCCTCGTACTGACTGCGACGAAGATCGTGGCGATCGATCGCGGCTTGGTCGGCGGCGGTACCGAGGACCTGTGTGGGGCGACGATGCGGAACGTCGGCTAACAGTGCACCGAGCGACACGATGGTGCTCACTTTGTACGTCTGCGCCACGCCCACGATCTGCTTGCAGAACAACTTCCACTGGAGCGCCGGCTCGGGACCCAGAACGAGAATGAGATCACGATCACCGGCGTCGGCGGTCCACATGCTCACGGTCGGCCACACGATCTGACGATTGCCGCCGTCGTTCAGGCGCACGTGCGGGCGTATGGTGGCGAAGTCGGTGAACTCCTCCGGGTCGATCTCGGCCAGCGGCGTGGCGTTCATCGACTCGACGAGATGTTTGACGGCCGAACTGGCGGCATCAGCGGCATCGTTCCAACCGGTGAAGGCCGCGACCATGTACGGGCGACGCAGTTCCGGTCGACGAATCCACCGGACGTGCTCGAGCTCGGCCATTGGACCGAGGCTACTCGTCAGAGTTGCGGACGGACGAGGAAGGCTCCGAATCCACCGGCGTCGAGGACGTCGTCGAGCAGGTTGCTCTCGTACACCTCGTTCGGACCCTGCATCAGATCGTTTTCCGTGGCACCTTGCGCGGTCGTGACGAGTGTCCAGGCCTGACGCTTGTAGGTGAGATTCTTCGGGTGCAGACGGTGTGCTTCGCGCCACCATGAAATGGCGGCGTCGTGGCCGACCGTGCGACGCAGATGCTCGCCGAGTTGGAAACACGCGGCCGCGCGGGCCTCGTCGTCACCGTGTGGTTGGCTCCGCTCGATCACTTCGTCGGGCGTGAGCGCGAATTGACTATTGCCACCGTTGTCGACCCAATCGAGGATGGCGGCGCGGTACGCATCGGCGTCGTCGGGAATGGCTTTCACCGCGCGGTACATCGCGTCGAGGCGCTCGGGAAGCCCGGGCGGAACCTCCATGTCGCGTAGGGGGCTGCGTTCGATGGAGGCCGACTCGGCCGGCCGCACGAGGTTGCCGTTCTCGTCGATCCAGACCGCCATCGGAATGTTCGTGAATCCGAAGAGCGAACCAGTGGCGTGCGTGGTGTCGACGACGCACGGATGCGTGGGCTGACCGGCCTGCGACCACGGACGCGCGTGATCGGGTTCGATGTCGAGCGCGACGGTGACGACGACGGCGTTCTTGCTTTCGATTTCGGTGTGGAGCGCCTGCCACCCGGGCAGGCTGGTGCGACAGCCTCAATAACTCGACCACGCGACGAAGACGATCTTCTTGCCGCGTAGTGACGAGAGTTTGAAGTTGTTGCCAGAGAAGTCGATGAGATCGGGATCGGCCGCAACGGCAGTGGTGAGTGCGCGACCTCCGAGCGCGGCCGGGCCGAGTGACCACACACCGTGAGTTTCGTCATGGACGAGTGGCATGCCGAGTCGAGCGGCAGCAACCTTCACGTCGACGACGTCGCCGTCGAGAGCACCGGGTGCGGGAACGCACACTTCACCGCGGCACAAGCCTTCCGGTTTGGGATCCCATCCGGTTTTGCGCGCGAAGTCGGCGCGAGAGGTGGTGAGCGACGTGAGGATCATGCGGTCAGTCTGACAGGTTCGGCGTGTCAGCGTCGCTTCGCAGCCTCGGCCAACTCGTGCGGACCCGAGGCGGGGTATCCCTTCATCTGCTGAACGGCGCGGCTCCAGGGTCCGAGGATCTCGATCAACTGGTCGAAGTCGGAGCCGATGGCCGTGAGAGCTGTACGCATCTGGTCGTCGGTGTCCACTTCCACCTGTTCGCGCAGGGCGCGTCCGGCCGGGGTGAAGTCGCCGTTGGCGAGCAGTCCGCGCGATTCGAGGCGATCGATCGCGCGCGTGTAATCGTCTTCGCTCCACCCACGAGTGCGGCTGTACGACTTGAGGGGGAGGCCCCAGTAGAGCTCGGTCAGGAGTCCGATTTCCGTGGCGTCGAGGCCAGCGGCGATCCAGGCCGCGGTGTGCGAGTCACCGCGGAACTCGCGCAGCATGTCGCCGAAGTGCCAGCATGCGCCGAGGTCGGTGGACGGAATCGATTGGCTGAGTGTGCCGGCGAAGAGTGGGCGGCCTTCGGGGCGCAGCACGTCGACGGCTCGTTGAAGAATCGCGCGCGCTTTGGCGACACCACCGGGCTTGGCGCCGAGGATGCGTTCGAGTTGTGCGATGGCACCATCGCGGCGGGCACCGCAGATGGTTGCGGCATCGGTGATCTTCCATCCGGCTTGCACCGACGGGACGACGACGACCGGATTGAAGACGGCGAAGGCGGCGGCGACGAGTTCGCCCGGGACCTGGCCCATGAGTGATCCGCGGCTCGTGAAGTAGGCGACACCTTCGGGGAGTGCGACGCCATTCATTTCGCCCGGGCTCGGTTGGAATCCGAGTGCGACGTAATTGGCGTGACATTCGGGTGAGAAGTACACCTGACCGATGACGGGTTCGAGCGCGGCGCCGAGTGCGCGGCCTTTGGCCGAGAGTTCCTGTTGATCCATGGGGCGAGGGTACGGGACGTGCGACCTACACTTCGGGTCGAGGAACCAATCGATGCCTGCTGACGTCTCCGTGTGCCGTGAAGTGACCGATGAGGTCGTGCAGGCGTTCGACGTTCTGATTCCGCAGTTGTCGCGGTCGAATCCGGCGCCCACACGAGCCGAGTTGGAGGCACTGGTGTCGTCGGAGGCGTCCACATTGTTCGTGGCTCGGGTGGACGGACGAATCGCAGGGTCGCTCACGTTGGCGATGTTCCGGATTCCGACGGGTGTGAGGGCGTGGATCGAGGACGTGGTGGTCGACGAGGCCGCGCGTGGACACGGCGTGGGGGAGGCACTCAATCGAGCGGCGCTCGATCATGCGCGGACGAATGGAGCGATCACGGTCGACCTGACGTCGCGGCCATCGCGCGAGGCGGCCAACCGGCTGTACAAGCGGATGGGGTTCGAACAACGCGACACCAACGTCTACCGCTACACCCTCTGACCATCGGTGACCCAGTTGATGACCGTGGTGGCGAATTCGTCTCGTGTTTCGCGGATCATGGCCGCCAGTCTGATTCTCGGTCTCGTGTGCTTGGTGGGGGTGTCGTCGGTTGATGCATCGGTCCCCCCGTCGTCAGAGCCGACCCCTCCACCCGATCCGATTCGCGATGCCCCCGTTGTGACATGGCCCGGTCCGGGACAAGTTGCGTTGACGTTCGATGACGGTCCGCACCCGACGACGACCAACCGCGTGATCGACATCCTCGATCGCGAACAGATCCCCGGAACGTTCTTCGTGATCTGTCGCTTGATCTCGAAGAACCAGAGCGTGGTGTCGAGGATGGCCGCTGGTGGGCACAGTGTTCAGAACCACACCATGAATCATCCGTACCTCGTACGTATCAAGAGCGACAAGGTGACTGCCGAGTTGTCGTCGTGTTCGAGTGCGATCGAAATGGCGACGGGCCGGAAGCCGACGACTTTTCGACCACCGTATGGATCACACAACGATCGTGTGAACACAATCGCTGCGGCGCTCGGGCTCCAGCGTGTGATGTGGAACGCCACGGCCCCGATCGACGAGACGAATCCGAAGGAGATCGCTCGTCGCATCCTCGGACAGATCCGTTCGGCCGAGGAAGACCGCCGGGGACTGGTGATCTTGCTCCACGATGGGAGTGGATCGCGCGCCGCTCAAGTAGCGGCGCTCGGCCCGATCATCCAACGACTCAAGTCGAGTGGTTGGCAGTTCGTGAAGATCGGCTAGCCAGCACCACCGGAACCTTCAACGATCAGTCGGAGAGGATGCCGGCCGAGACGGATTCGGTCGTGTCGACTTCGTCGATCTCGGCCAGGAGCGAATCGACTTCGGACTCGAGAGTCTCGAAACAACCAGACTTGGCCCTCAGGATCACGATGCGATCGAGGATCCGCTCTTTCACGGCATCGGGAGCGCCCGACGAATTCATTCGCTCGACGACGCAATCGAAGCTGGGCGGAAAGTCGGATGGATTCCCTGAACCCTGTGACGTGGGCGGGGTGGTGTCACTCGGCCCGATCGAGATCAGGAACGCTCACCGTAGAGGCGACGGGGATCAGGTGCCGCAGAAGGTGGCGTAGCCCTCGGTGTATTCCACCGGCGCCGGTTCGGCGTACCGCGCCATCCGCTCGTCACCTTCGAACCGCTCCGTGAACGGATCGGCCAACACGTCGAGCAACGTCGACAGCGCTGACAAGTCACCTTGCGTCGCGGCCGCCAACGCCTCTTCCACCAAATGATTGCGCGGTACGTACACCGGATTCACCGAGTCCATCTGTGCCGCGACGGTCCCTGCATCTCCGCTCACACGCGCCCGCCAACGTGGCATCCACGCGAGCAATCCCATGCGGTTGGGGAACAGGGCATCGAGGCGCGATGAATCGCCGCGCAGCGAACGCGACAACGCACGGAAGAACGACGTGAAGTCGACCCGCTCGGCGTGGAGAAGCGCCAGTAGATCATTGACGATCTCGACATCACCCTCGTGCGCATCACGGAACCCGAGTTTCGCGCGCATACCAGTCAACCAGTAGCCGTGGAACCTCTCGTTGAACGACACCAAAACATCGGTGGCCATCTTCACGGCTGCGTCGGTGTCGTCGTCGAACAAGTACACGATCGCTTCAGCGAGCCGAGCCAGGTTCCACTGCCCGATCGTCGGCTGGTTGCCGTAGGCGTACCGACCCTGATGATCGATCGACGAGAAGACCGTCTCGGGATTGAACCCGTCCATGAACGCGCAGGGCCCGTAGTCGATCGTCTCGCCGGAAATCGTCATGTTGTCGGTGTTCATCACACCGTGGATGAAGCCGATGTTCATCCAACGCGCGATGAGAGCGGCCTGTGTGTCGACCACACGCTCGTAGAACGCGATATACGGATTGTTCGCACCGGTCACCTCGGGGTAATGACGGGCGATCGCGTAATCGGCGAGTCGTTTCAGAAGTTCGCGGTCGTGTGTGGTGGCGGCGTATTGAAAGGTGCCGACACGCAGATGGCTGGACGCCACTCGTGTGAGGACTGCGCCCGGCAGCAACGACTCGCGCGCGATCGATTCACCCGTCGCCACGACCGCGAGAGCCCGCGTGGTCGGAACGCCGAGCGCATGCATGGCTTCTCCCATGATGAACTCACGCAGCATCGGTCCGATGGCGGCCTTACCGTCGCCGCCACGCGCGAATGGCGTGCGACCCGAACCCTTCAAGTGGATGTCGCGACGCCGACCATGAACGTCGATCACTTCACCGAGCAATAACGCCCGCCCGTCACCGAGCCGGGGTGAGAATCCACCGAACTGGTGGCCGCTGTAGGCCTGGGCGATCGGCTCGGCTCCCTCCGGCACCACGTTGCCGACGAGCACCGCCACACCGTCGGGCGAGCGGAGGAACGACGGGTCGAGTCCGAGTTCGTCGGCCAGTTCGTCGTTGAAGGCGAGTAATTGCGGATCGGCCACCTCGTTGGCTCGCCACGCCTCGTACAACCCGCCCAACTCGCGCACGTAGGTGTTGTCGAACGTGAAGTGCGAACGCTCGACCGTCGTCATGAAGTCAGGCTACGGCGAGCCGTGGGGGAGCGCGTTACCGACGACGAGCGACCGAGTGGCAGGATTGCCGGTGTCGTCGGCGATTCCGACGCAGGGGGTTCTCATGTTGTTCAACGTTCGCAAGATCGTCACGGTGGTGGAGGAGATTCACCACGATCTCGGGCCCGCACCCGAACGTCCGGCCGTCAAAGGTGCGGTGGCTGCTGTCGTGACCAATCCGTACGTCGGTCGGTACGTCGCCGATCTCTCAGCGGCGGCCGACGAACTCCGTGCGCTCGGCGAGCGACTCGGCACCATATTGATCGGCCATCTCGGCGGTGACCGATCGGTGATCGATGGCTACGGCAAAGGAACCATCGTCGGGTCGGCCGGGGAGATCGAGCACGGCGCGATGTGGCACATCCCGGGTGGTGGTGGAATGCGCGCTGCACTCGGCAAGGGCACGGCGATCGTGCCGTCCACGAAGAAGGTGGCCGGAATCGGTGCGCGCCTCGACGTGCCGATCACCCATCTCGAATGGAGTTACGTGGGCAGTCACTACGACGCGATCGAAGTCGGAGTGCCCGACGGACCGAAGCCCGATGAAATGGTGGTCATTCTCGCCATGGCCATCGGCGGACGAGTTCACGCACGATTGGCCGGTGGTTTCACACTGGCCGATCGCGGCCAGCCCGGAGTTCCGGCATGAGCCGCTCGGTTGCCGTGATCGGAATCGGTCGGATGGGATGGCACATCGCTGCGCATCTCGTGGCCAAAGAACATCGCGTCGCGGTGTGCGATGCCGTGCCCGGAATGGCCGATCGGTTCGCGTCCGAAGTGGGCGGTCGAGCGGCCTCGTCTCCAACTGATGCGGCGCGTGACGCCGACGTCGTGATCACGTCGTTGCCAGCCGATCGTGAGTTGCTCGCGGTCGCCGATGAGGTCGCGTCGGCCGTCACCGCTGGGCGCGTGTGGGTCGATCACTCCACCACCTCGGCCCAAGCCGCGCGCACTGTTGCCTCGCTTGTGGCCGCGATCGGCGGATCGTTCCTCGACGCACCGGTGTCGGGTGGGGTCGACGGAGCTCGCAAGGGAACACTCACCGTGATGGCGGGCGGCGATCAACGCGCGTTCGACGACGTCGAATCCGTGATCGCGTCGTACGCGGCGCGCATCACTCTGATGGGTGAATCGGGAGCCGGCCAGATCACGAAGATGACGAATCAGATCTGTGTCGTGGGCCTCTGCCAAGCCCTGGCCGAAGGTCTCGACTTCGCCGAGAGTGCGGGCCTCGACGTGACGAAGGTGATCCACGTGATGTTGCAGGGATCATCGGCGTCGTGGCAGATGGCCAACCGTGCCGAGAAGATGCTCGCCGGCGAGTACGACTACGGCTTCTCCACCACGCTCATGCGCAAGGACATCGGTTTGGTGCTCGAAGAAGCCGAAGCGATGAACATTCCGCTGCCCGTCACCGCGATGGTGGGTCAGATGCTTGCCGAAGTGACCGCCATGGGTGGTGCGCAGTGGGACTGGTGCAGCCTCATGGAGCGTCAGCGTCGCCGACGCGCCTGATCGTTACTGCTGCGAAACGTCGCGGGTGGCTCGGAGGATCAGCAAGGTGGACAGGGCGAAGAAGCCGGTGGACCACGCGGCGAACGAGCGCACCGTGCCGTCGAACGTGGAGTTGGCGACGCCACCGAGTAGCGCACCACCGGCGGTGGTGATGGTGGTGATGACCGACGACGCGGTGCCGGCGATGTGCGGCAAGGGGGTCATGGCGGCGGTGTTGGCGAGAGGTCCGAGGCCCTGGGCGACCGGGATGAGCAAGGCCAGGGCGATGGCGAAGATCCAGAAGTTGGGCTTCCCTCCGTTGGTGAACGACACCAGGACGAAGGCGATGGCCGCGACCGATCCGAAATACACCGACCGACGCAGGTGGTGATAGAGGCCGACGTTCTTCACTCGTCGTGCGTTGTTGAGCGAGTTCAAGGCGAAGAACACTCCGAGCACGCCGAAGAAGAGCGGGAACAAATCGCCACGCTCGTAGACGTCTTCCATGATCACTTCGGATGCACCGAGGTAGGCCGTGAGGATGGCATACGTGAACATGTTGGCGAACATGAACGACAGGGTCGTCCGATTGCGGAACACCTCGCGACTGGCTTCACCAACCGCACGCCACGTGAAGGGACGACGACGTTCGACCGGCAACGTTTCGGGTAGTCGCAATGCCCACACGGCCATGAGTACGGCGATCACGACCGGGGCGACGAAGACCGATCGCCACGGGAAGATCTCGATGAGTCCGGCACCGATGGCCGGCGCGATGATCGGGACGATCAGGAACACGGCCATGATGAACGACATCAGTCGTGCCATCACATCGCCTTCGAAGCGATCGCGAACCATCGCGTTGGTGAGTGTGCGCGGGCCGGCGGCACCGATGCCCCACACGAACCGGGCGGCGATGAGAAGTGGCCACGAACTCGCGAGGGCCGACAGCAATCCTCCGAGGATGTAGAGCGCGAGACTCGCGAACAACATCGGTCGACGACCGAATCGATCGGACGCCGGACCGAAGAGCCACGGACCGACGGAGATACCCAAGAAGAACACGGTGATGACCCACGTGACGTGAGTGGAATCCGATGGCATCGAGAATGCTTGGCGAACCTCGGGGAAGGCGGGCAGTACCAAGTCGATCGCGATGGCGATGAGCGCCATGAACACCGTTACCTGGGCCATGAACTCGCGTTGGCTTGCTTCGCGCCGCAACGAGTGACGTGTTCCCAGTGATTCGGTTGAAGTCACATTTCGACAGTAGACGGTGAGCGCTCGAACCCAGTCGGTAGATTCACTTCACTGTGTCGGAAGTCGTGGATGTTCGTGCCGAGGCGGCCAGGCGCCGCACCATCGCGATCATCAGCCACCCCGACGCCGGAAAGACCACACTCACCGAGAAGTTCTTGCTGTACGCCGGCGCCATTCAAGAAGCCGGTGCGGTGCATGCACGCGGCGATCGTCGTGGCGCCACATCCGACTGGATGGAGCTCGAGCGCCAGCGCGGTATCTCCATCTCGTCCGCGGTGCTGCAGTTCCCGTATCGCGACCATGTGTTCAATCTGCTCGACACTCCGGGTCACCGCGACTTTTCCGAAGACACCTATCGAGTACTCGCCGCGGTCGACGCGGTGATCATGGTGCTCGACACCGCCAAGGGCATCGAGTCACAGACACTGAAGTTGTTCCAGGTGTGTCGCACGCGGCGCCTACCGGTCGTCACGTTCTTCAACAAGTACGACCGAGCCGGCCGCGATCCGCTCGAGCTGCTCGACGAGGTGGAAGAGCAGATCGGCCTGCGCCCCACCCCGGTCACGTGGCCGGTCGGCATCCCGGGCGACTTCCGTGGTGTGATCGATCGTCGCAACGGTGAATACATCCGCTTCACGCGCACGGCGCGTGGTGCGTCGTTGGCACCAGAGGAGTTCGTGAGTCGCGAGCAGGCCGCTGCCGAAGAAGGCGACGCCTGGAAAGTTGCCCTCGATGGTTGCGGCCTTCTCGATGCGATCGGCGCCGATGTCGACGAACCGTCGTTCCTCACCGGCGAGTCGACGCCCGTCTACGTGGGCTCGGCCCTCACCAACTTCGGCGTGCGCATGCTGCTCGATGCCGTGGTCGACTACGCGCCGCCGCCATCGCCGCGCCTCGACGTGAATGGTGAAGGTCGACCGATCGATGCGCCATTCGCCGCATTCGTGTTCAAGGTGCAGGCCAACATGGATCCGAACCACCGCGACCGTCTCGCGTTCGCACGGGTGTGCTCGGGCGAGTTCGAACGCTCGATGGACGTCACCAACACCCGCACCGGCAAACCGGTGGGGACCAAGTACGCCACCACGGCGTTCGGCGCCGAACGCGAGACGATCGAGCGGGCCTATCCGGGCGACATCATCGGACTCATCAACGCCGCCGGTTTGCAGATCGGCGACGCGCTGTACGCCGGACCCCGCGTCGAGTTCCCTGGCGTCCCACGCTTCGAGCCCGAGGTGTTCGCTACCGCACGTCCGATCGACACCGGCAAGTACAAGCAGTTCCGCAAGGGTCTGTCACAACTCGACGAAGAGGGTGTGGTCCAGGTGTTGCGCGATCCCGACATGGGTGACGCCGATCCCGTCCTGGCGGCGGTGGGGCAATTGCAGTTCGAAGTGTTCGCGCATCGCCTCGAACACGAGTTCAACGCACCGAGTCGCATCGAGCCGGCGGGTTACCAAGCCATTCGCCTCACCGACGAAGAGTCGGTGGAGCGTTTGCGCCGCATCGGCGGCATTCGAATCCTCAAGCGGGGTGACGGTGAACTCGTCGCACTGTTCGAGAATCGCTATCGCTTGCAGCGTCTCATGAGCGACGAGCCCGAACTCACGCTCAAGCCCATTTTGGCTGGCGTCGAGAACTGACGTCAGCCGAGGCGGTCGAGGAACCGACGCGCCGCTTCGGCTGATTCGACGCGCCAGGCAGTGACGATGTCGTCATCGTCGATGGTCTTTTCCAGACCTCGGATGATGCCGTCGACGATTCGCCGCTGCTCTTTCAGCATCGCGGTCTGCTGAACGGCCACCTGGCGACCGATCTCGAGTTTGAGCAGCAACTCGCTGCGGAGATCGCGTAGATGCGGAACCGGCAGGGTGAGCCAGGCGTTCAGTGCGGCCCGCCCCGAACGAGTGATGCGCACCGCCGTGCGCTGGCCGCCGGCGAGCCCGGGCTCTTCACCGCGGGTCTCGATGTATCCGCGTCCGATCAGTTGATCGATCGCGCGGTAGGTGAGTGGTCGCGACAACGACCAGATGCGGCCCAGGTCTCCGGTGGGGGCCAACCGAGTGGCCACCGCGAAACCATGGCTCGGTTTCTCGGCGATGACTCCGAGACAGGCCCACTCGCCGAGCAGGAGTTCGCTCGCGCTACGCGACGCTCGGCTCACGACAAGTCTCCGAGCAACTCGTGTACGTACGGCGTCGCGGGATCGGCCGCGATGGTGTCGAACGTTCCGCTCTGCACGATGCGACCGTTCTCGATGATGATCATCCGATCGGAGAGAACGCGCGCATCACGAGGATCGTGGGTGACGAGGATGCGAGCACTGTCGACGGCGCCGAGGAGCCGTGACAGATCGGAGCGCACCGAGCGGCGAGTGGTCACGTCGAGCGCAGCCAGTGGCTCGTCGAGTAACAGCAATCGTGGTGACACCGCCATGGCCCGCGCCAATGCCAC
>Ga0169931_10002069_pt1 | contig 32991 bp, 24 predicted proteins | sample Kivu_15m_20L_FD_129675 | JGI IMG/M metagenome (GOLD analysis project Ga0169931, IMG submission 129675) | Freshwater microbial communities from Lake Kivu, Western Province, Rwanda to study Microbial Dark Matter (Phase II) - Kivu_15m_20L... | ecosystem: Environmental > Aquatic > Freshwater > Lake...
AAAGTCTTTTCCCGCGGCGTGAAAATAGCAGTCGGCTCCCATCCGCACCTTGCCGCCCAGCAACTGGTAGACCGGCATTCCGGCCCGCTTGCCCTTGATGTCCCAGAGCGCGATGTCAACCCCGCTCATGGCATTGAAGAGCACCGGGCCATTCCGCCAGTAGGAACTCATATAGGACGACTGCCAGATATCTTCGATCTCATCGACGTTGCGTCCGACGAGAAAGGGCTTGAGGTACTTCTCGATCGCCGTCTCCACCACCAGGGCCCGCTGGGTGAAGGTCGCACAACCCAGACCATACAGGCCCGGCTCGGTCGTCTCCACCTTCACCACCACCAGTCTGATCTTGTCCGGTGCGGTCAAGATCGTCTTGATGTCACGGATCTTCACCGGCGCGAGCCCGTTCGTCGCCTTGGGCTTCTCCTGGGCTCCCGCCCGCTCCCCCAGGATCGGAAGCGCCGCCACACCCCCGGCGGCGCCCGCCGAAAGCATTCGAATTGCCTCTCTGCGTTTCATCTTTCCTCCACGGAAGAGAAGTGGGACGGAGTCGCCCCCCTCCCCCAAAAGTTGAGCTTCAGTCTGGATCGCGCCTACTGGCCGCCCCCCTTGTCTTGGAGGCGCTCAAGCACTTTTCTCCTATGCCGACCGTTGACCAGCGCCTGATCGCCGACCACCGTCAAGATCGGTTCCTCTGATCCATCTCCAGTCGATCCTCGCTCACGGATAATATGCATCAGTCTCAAACGCGACCAAGAAAAGATTTTTGATCGCAGTTGAAGGCGCACCGCTGGTAGATCTCCCGATTTTCCCAGCCCCACCCATCGTTTGGAAGGCCTGCACCAGTTCAGGCCAACGTATAGATCTTTGGCCATCTTGGCAAGCGCAAGCGGATCGGAATCATCATCTTTTCCTCCCCCAATGTCACCACTGACCATCCCGATCTGCCCTGGCTGGGTCACCGCTCCAACTGCGGCGCCCTGCCGCAACAAGGAGGTACCTTCGCGTCAAAAAGCCAAAAAGAGAAACGCGGAGTGTCGATCCTGGATCGACACTCCGCGTTTCGGTTGCTATCAGGAATCAGGAGGTACTCTTCCTGATCAGTTTACCGCTGGATCATCTGGATACTCATTCCGCCGACATTCTCTCCCACCCGGAATCGAGTCGACTGAAAACTCGCACTCAGCAGCGAGACCAGCTCCGCAGTGGACTGGGTCGCAATCGATCCAATGAAGACTGAACGGCTCGACGGTGGATAGGGGAGAGGCAGTGTCGGTAGCGTCAAAGCGAAGAGTGGCATTCTGCCAAGCATCTCGGCCGCTCCCCCGACCGCTGGGTTGCCTGTCCGCAAGACGTGCCCACTCAGGATGGGATCGTCTCCCGTTGTATCGAAGCTGAGCGAACTGATGAAGAGCTGGACAGAGTCTTTTATCAGCAACAACCCACCCTGATGACCAACTTCCGCTCGGGCTGACAGGAGATGAAAGCCTCCATTCCCAACGGGCAAGACAATCGGTTGGCTTCGCCGGTTGGCGGGACTGATCGACCCGACAAAGATCCCTTCCGCCTCGGCGGTCCCCATCCACTGCTGGCCAAAGGTGAGGGTTGTTTGACCTGAATCGGGAAAGATCGTCATTCCTTCAGAGGGAAGAACTTCATTATTCGTCTTCGCGGCGTTATTGCTCAGATCGGGGTCCTGGGTCCCCGCACCAGGGGAGACGATCGTCTCGGTGCTCAGCGATCCTTTCGCCGACAGCGAGACTCCGGCCACCATCCTGAAGGTCACATTTGCAGCTGCAGCCAGATCGACGGTAGCCGCGACCCGGCCCGTTCCGCTCAAGGTCCCACAGGTCGCTCCCGCGCCAGCGACGCAGGTCCACTGTGGGTTGGTGAGTTCAAGGGAGATCATATCTTCTATCCTTGCTCCTATCGCCGGATCGGGGCCTTGATTGCTTACCGAAATCGTGTAGACGACCTGCCTCCCACTGAAGAGACGCTTCGGACTCCCCGTTTTGGTAATCTTCAAGTCCGCTCGTGCGAGCAGCTGGTTGGTGGCGGTCGCGGTATTGTTGCTGGGATTTAACTCTACCGCACCGGCTGCCGGAGAGACGACCACTTGATTGGAGACTGAAGAGGCCGAACTGATCGGTCCCAAGGCCGCCGTGACCGTCAACACCGCCACCCCGCCATTGCGAAGATCCAAGGTCGTCATCAGGTCGCCCGTGCCCCCGGCATTCCCACAGCTCGACCCCGTGGTTGCCTGACAGGTCCAGGACTTCGAGCTGCCGACAAACTCGGAGGGGAGAATGTTACTGACAGTTGCCCCGTAGGCGTGGTTAGGGCCGAGGTTACTGACTGAGATCGTATAGGTTGTTGGAACACCAGGGCTGAGAAACGGGTCAGGATTGCTGATGGTAACGGCCAGGTCACTCGCAGTCTGACAGAATGGGATGGAGCCAACCGACGTTATGACCTGTCCAGAGGCTCCACTGGTTGCCCCATTCGATGGAAACTCTGTCAAAGAGGGCGACTCGGTCAGCCCACCCGGTCCACCGCTGACATCAGTGTTGATGCTTCCCCCCGTGTAGGCGATGAAACCTCCACCGCCGCCGCCTCCTGGCCCCTGCGACTCGAATGGATTGGGCTGAAGGGGTTGCCGCTGAATCCCTCCCCGACCTCCACTTGCCGCGGCGCGAAGGCCGCTTAACGAGCCGGTGAGCAAGACGATCGTTCCCCCGGCTCCTCCTCCTCCAGCGCCATCCCGGTTCTCAAAATGGGTGTCTTCTCCGGCGGCGCCATTGGCGAGCAGCTGGCCATTGCCGCGAAGGGTGTTGGCCACCAGGTAGATGATGCCGCCTGCCGCCCCCCCCGCTCCGCCAGAGAGGTTGTTCTGTGCGCCAGCTCCCCCGCCGCCTCCCATAAACAGGCGACTCGCTGGATCCTGGGGCATCGGGCGGCCTCCCAGTCCCCCAACTTCGCGTCGTTCATCTCCGCGCCAGGCCGCGTCCCCCGGACCGTTGACCAGGGCGTCCGCATCGACCTCGGCGTAGGTGTATCCCCCTCTTCCTCCCCCAGACGATCTCGTCAGTTGGCCGCCGGCTGCCTGGTACCCCGGATCGAGGGTCCACGCCGAACCGCCGATGACGGTGCCGTCCATGACCCCCTGGCCTGTCCAATTCTGTCCATTCTGACCGTTGGCGCCGCCGCCTCCGCCAGCGTTGTGGGCCGTACCGCCACCCCCACCATTGGCGCCAGCGCCGCGACCATATCGGCCACCCAGGGCGTCGTAGGTGGTGGCGTCACCGGCAATTCCTTCTCCCTTTTCCCCACCATTATTGGGATCCCCGGAGAGGTAGTCCACGCGCCCCAACCCACTGCCCAAAAGGGAGTTTTGTCCTCCACGGAATCCACGCCCACTCACATCGATCTGTCCGTCGATGACCGCTTCCCCGTCAACGATGGCGGCGACGATCCCCCCATACCTCCCATTCCAAGCCGGAGCCACGATCGACCCGCCCCCCTCGATCCGCAGAGATCTGTATCGGGGAACTCGAATCACCTGTGTCCGACCGCTGGCCTGGTAACTATTAAGGGTCCCTCCACAGGGAGGACGTACCGTGATCAACCCGCTATCGACGCGGCTGATCGTCAAGTACTCGTAGAGGCCAGACTGCTTGTAATCGAGCACTTCGCCAAAAGTCGCACTGTCTCGGGTGTCGATTGTCGCACCTGCCATTTGAACCACCAGGATCACATCCCCGGCGGCCAAATCACTGGGCTGCAGTCCATCAACTCCACCGGGATAGGTAACCAAAAGACTTGAGGCACCCGCCGCCACGTCCGTCGCCAGGATGGCGTACCGATTGATGACGGTGCCCGGCTGCGAAACAATGAGGTCTCCATCCCGAGGTCCCGTCTGAAGCAGCGAAAGCGGAGCAACGGTGCTTCCGCCGCCTCCGCTGGCCGACACTCGTTTGAGATAGGATCCCTCAGGCATCATTCCCACCGACGCCAGGGCAAATAAGCAGATTCTCAAGAGTCTCTTCATGTGTGTATTCCCCATTTTTGATGATCCCCTGATATGGAGGGGAGTCTTGATCGTCTTTTCCAATGCAACCGTTCGCCAGGGGGATGACGCACGGCCAGAGGAGTGTGTTGCCAACTGCTATTCAATTGCGATCCACAGGAGGCCCTCAGATGAGGCTGAATTGATCCTGTCTGGTCACCTCGAGTCAGCAGGGGGTAAGAGGTGGGCACGTACCGTCCCGCTGCGGCGGTTGTTCAACAAAAGCCCCTACTCCCCCCACATCTCCGGAATTCGACTGCTGGTCCGGGATCCATTCACCACGTGCTTGAAATCTACTCCGCAGATCAAGGATAGACTCTGCTGTCGCCAGTCGTACCGATTTCCAGCGCCAGCTTCGGATCACGCCATAACAGATTCCTGCACCGGCTTCTCACAACTTCTTAGAACTTCATGTAATGGGGGAGGACTAAATTTCGGGAAAGGGTGGATTGATTCTTGCCCGAAGAGTACGTGGTACGAGTAGTTGGCACCGACTCCAGTGAGACACCACGACACTTCTGAGCCTACTGTATTTCCAGGCACCTGTCAAACATGAAGCCCCCCCTCCAGTTTTTCGCTGCGAAGTACCTTTCGTCGAGACGATCTGAACGGTGGGCAGATCGTCGCCCTTGCCAGACCGTGACTTTCGCGATATCAACGAAGAGAACACCAGAGAGGCGCCGTCTTGTCCGATGGCCACGGCGGCACTTCCAGTTGCGACCCACAACAGATCGGAAGGGAGCGCCAGCTTGGAGATGGAAGAATCTGATGGAAAGAAGGGCGGCCCGGAGGCAATCCGGCTCTCCAAATTGATGGCGAACAGGGGGGTCTGCTCACGCCGTGAGGCCGACCTCCTCATCTCTGAGGGAATGGTCGTGGTCGATGGAGAGGTGGTTCAGGAACTGGGGACCAAGGTGCCCCAGGACGCCCGGGTTGAACTCCTCCCCGCTGCCCAACGTCGTCAGGCGTCGCAGGTGACCCTCATCCTTCATAAACCGATTGGGTATGTCTCGGCACAGCCAGAGCCTGGCTATCGACCGGCGATCTCGTTGATTACGCCTGAGAGTCAGGTCGAAGGTTCCAACCGGCGCCTTCATCGTTCCCACTTCCCGGGATTGGCAGTCGCCGGGCGGTTGGATATCGATTCACAGGGGCTGCTCCTCTTTACCCAGGATGGGCGGCTCGCTCGCCACATCATCGGGGAAGAGCGGAAAGTCGAGAAGGAGTATCTGGTACGGGTGCGTGGCCCGTTCGACGAGGCCCGCCTTCGTTCTCTTCGCCACGGTCTCTCGCTCGATGGCAGGCCGCTCCTCCCAGCCAAGGTTGAGCCGCTCAACGACCAGCAACTCCGGATTGTTCTGCGGGAGGGGCGCAAACGGCAGATTCGTCGCATGTGCCAGATGGTTGGACTTGAGGTGATCGGGCTCAAGAGGGTCCGCATCGGCCCGATCCGTCTTGGTTCTTTGCCGGAAGGTCGATGGCGATTTCTCCATCCGAGGGAGGTGGACGACCTCCTCTCCGCCTCCGTGAGGAGGGAGTAGGCGGGATGCCAGCCAAGTCCTTGCCGCCTCCGATCAGCCTGCCTGGGAGCTGGTGCGGTCTTTCACCAACTGTTCGATTCGACCCACCGCCTCCTGTAGCGCCTCCAGCGAATTGGCATAGGAGATCCGCAGGTACCCATCGACGCCAAAGGCAGATCCAGCGGTCAGAACGATCCCATATTTCCAAAGCAGCTCATCCGCCAGCTCTTTCGAGCTCGCGAATCGACATGCCGCCATCAGCCCCCGCACGTTTGGAAACGCGTAGAAGGCGCCTTCAGGCATGCTGCACTCGATTCCAGGAATGGCGTTGAGCGCCGGGACGAGCCAGGCCCCACGTCGTTGATACTCGATCAGCATCTGGGCCACTGATTCCTGGGATCCCGTCAATGCCGCAATGGCGGCGCGCTGCGCGATCGAGGCCGCATGGGTTGCCGATTGACTCTGAATCTTGATTACCTCCCGCACCCACTCTGACGGGCCGAGGGTAAATCCGACTCGCCATCCAGTCATGGCGTAGGTCTTCGACAAGGAGCCGGCAATCAGAACCCGTGAGCGCAGCTCAGGCGGCAGGCTCGCCGCCGAATTGACCGCATGAGGAGGATAGACGAGCTGGAGGTAGCACTCATCTGAAATGACCCATAAGCCCTGCTCGACAGCTGCTTCGACGATCTTGCGGAACTCGGACGGATCGATTACCCGCCCTGTCGGATTGGAGGGGGAGTTGACGATCAACAACTTCGACTTTGGCGTGATGGCTTGCTTGACCATCTCCGCCGTCAGGTGAAAATCGGTCGCTTCCGTATCGATCAGGACATTCTTTCCTTCTGCGAAATGGACGATCTCCGGGAAAGAGACCCAACACGGATTCTCCAGCAGCACCTCGTCGCCGGGGTTGATCAGGGCGAGAACCGCATTGAAAATTCCCTGCTTTCCTCCCAGCACCACACAGCATTGGTCTGCTTCGTAATCGGAGCCGAACTGGCTGTTGTGGTACTCACAAATCGCCTGACGCAGCGGCATGATGCCGCTCGCCGCCGTATACTTGGTAAAATTCTGGTCGAGCGCCTCTTTGGCTGCTTCCTTGATGTGGGCAGGTGTTGGGAAGTCCGGCTCTCCCACGCCGAGGTCGATGACCCGAACTCCCTGGGCACGGAGCTTGTCAGCCGCCATGACCACCGCCGCCGTCGAGGAGAGGCTGGTCAGTTGCGCTCGAGTAGAGGAGGGAAAAGGGGGCGTGGTCTGGTTCATTGTTCTGCTCATGCGCGTTCCTTCATTCGTTTCAGGACAGGATCAGGGACAAGCCCCTCGATCGATCCTCCAAGACGGAAGACCTCCTTGAGAAGACTCGAGCTGATCCCGGAGGTCTCTTCCGAGGCGACCAGGAGAAGGGTCTCCAGGTCGGGATCGAGCCGACGGTTCATCCAGATCATCGGCCATTCATATTCGTAATCTTGACTGGAACGGATCCCACGAAGGATCGTCTGTGCCCCCTGTCTTCTCGCATATTCGACAAGAAGGCCAGAAAAACAGTCGACACGGACTCCGGGAAACTGCGGATAGAGTACCTCCTCCAGCAACGCCCGCCGTTCCTCGATCGAAAAAAAAGGCGCCTTCCCCGGGTTGATCAGGATGGCGACAATCACTTCATCGAAGAGGCGGGTCGCTCGTCTGATCAGATCGAGATGGCCATTCGTCAAAGGATCGAAAGTTCCGGGAAAGATCGCTCTCCGCATCCGCCTCTCCTTTTTTGACCACCTTCCCACTCGACACCGTTGCCGGGGAACGTACACTCAAGCAGGATTGAACCGGGCCTCTCCCAGTCTACACTGGCGAACTTCTCGCCTTGTTACCTCTTTCAGTTCCTTCTCCTCTCCCATTTGCGGGTTCTTCTCGGAGGGATGGAGGTACGCCAGAAGAGGTCAGCCGGGATCCTTTGCACCGATACGAGATCCTACCACGCGTTCCTGACGGTACAAAGTCACACGGATCTCGCCTTGGACAATTTCCCGAAAAGGGCGAAGGGATTGTGTCGTGGGCAGCAGGGGATGGGATCGATGGTGTTCCACCAGCAGGGTTCCCTCGGGAGCCAGCAGCCCCTCCTGGTCAATGGCCTGGATGACGGGCTCGTAGAGTGGACTGTCGTAGGGAGGGTCAAAGTAGATCAGATCGAAGCTTCGGCCAAGGGGGGCCAGGGAGCGCAGCGCCGGGAGAACCGGTCGCTGCAGGACGAGTGCCTCTTCCCGAATCCCGCATTGTCGGAGATTCTCCCGAATTACGGCAGTCGCCCGGGCGGACTGTTCGATGAGGACCGCTTCGGCGGCTCCACGCGAGAGCGCCTCAATGGCAACCGCCCCAGACCCGGCGCAAAGGTCCGCCACCCTTGCTCCTTCGATCTCTGCCACCAGAATATTGAAGATCGTCTCCCGGAGCCGATCCGTCGTTGGTCGAACCGACACCCCGGGCAGGGTTTTCAGTCGTCGACCTTTGTAGAGGCCCGCAATGATTCGCATGGTTGAGTGAGAGTCCTGAGCTTTCTGGCTCTCTCCCCCCTCACTTGGGTGTCCGATATCCTTCCGGGTGGGCTTGGTACCAGCGCCAGGCAGACTCCAGGATCTGGTCAAGCTCGCTTTTCCGGGGTTGCCAGCCGAGGTCTCTCATACAGCGATCCGCACTGGCAATAAGGATGGGGGGGTCACCTGGCCTCCGCGGAGAGGCCTCTGTCGAGATCCAGCGCCCCGTTACTTGCCGGGCCATCTCGACCACCTCTGCCACGGAGTAACCGCTCCCATACCCCAGATTGTAGACGCCGCTTCGCGTCTTCACCGCCGACAGGGCGAGAAGATGAGCATCGGCAAGGTCCTCGACGTGAATGTAGTCGCGGACGCACGTTCCATCCGGGGTATCATAGTCTTCTCCGAAGATCGAAACGGCCGGCGCCAGCCCAGCTGCGACACGAAGGATATTCGGAATCAGGTGCGTCTCTGGTGTGTGGTCTTCACCACATCGCTCGCTGGCGCCGGCCGCGTTGAAATACCGGAGTCTGATCGACCGGATCCCGTAGGCCTGCTCGTACCAGGGCAGCATTCGCTCGAAGGCCAGTTTCGACTCGCCATACGGATTGGTCGGGCAGGTCGGCACATCTTCCGTGATTGGAATGGTCGATGGAACCCCGTAAACGGCGGCAGTGGAGGAAAAGACCAGCTGCTCAACCCCAGCCTCTCTCATTGCCTCCAGGAGTTGGAGCCCCCCCCCGACATTGTTCAGAAAATAGAGATGGGGGTGTGCGACCGATTCGCCAACCAGGCTGAGCGCGGCGAGGTGGATCACCGCTTCACAATGGAAATCCTTCAGCGCCTTGACCAGGCAGTCACGATCCGCCAGATCCCCTTCGACCAAAACAGCTCCGGGAGCAACCGCCTCCCGATGCCCTTTGGAGAGATTGTCATAGACAATGGGGGTGTTGCCTGCCCGGAGGAGCCGCTCCACAATGACGCTGCCAATGTATCCAGCCCCTCCCGTAACGAGAATCTTCATCTTGCGATCAACCTCACCTCCCAATGAAACGCTCTTCCCAGGATTCTCCCATCCGGATGAACACAAGAACGGAGTGTTAGCGTGGGCAGGGAACAGTCGCCCCGTTTGGTCCCCGGCAGAGAATACCCGGCGTCAGCCCACCCCAGCAGCGCCCGTCGATCATGACTCCCCCTGCCTCGCACTTTGGCGGGGGGCCACCGCCACGGGTCGTCGCTTCAAGTGCCTGTGGACTGACAAAGCCACCTGCCAAGACTGGAACAGTGGCGAAAAAGAGGCTGTGATCGTAGTACTCGATTCCAAAATAGCTCCGAAACATTCGATCTTTCTTCCGGCTGACAACCCCAATGATCGGGCGTTGATCACGATCCCCATTGAACGTCAGCTTACTACCATTTCCAGTTTGTCCAGGAACCGGTGGCATCGGGTCGGGTGGCGTGAAGGTTCTGGTAGTAGGGTCAAGACCTGGATTCCCAGCCATGGCAACTTCAAAATCGCCATTCCCATTTGAGCTATTGGAAGGCGCCCCTGACATCTGCGCGAACGTCACCAGGGCGGCGGGAGGTGGAGGCAGAACCTTCAGCCCTTGTTGTTGCGTTTTGATGTATGCCTCGAGCAACTCGCGAACCAACGGGTCTCCAGCGTGAACCATTCTCCAGTTCGACTTACCGGGCTGGCAAGGCATCATTGGATCGCAGATGGCCGAAGGCCGCATAAACCGAATTCTTCGAGCCCCCTGCTCAACCCCTTGCACCAACTCATTGAGGTTGACCGGGTACTGACCATTCCGGGATGCCGCGTATCTCGTCAGCCCCATCGCCACCTGCTGTCCCCGCCAGAGCATCTCCTCCTCTTTCTCTCGCTGAATATCCAGGTGGATCTTGGGGGCTGTCGCGGTGGTCAGAACCAGTGAGAAGAGCATGACCCCCATGATTCCCACCAAGGCATAGCCCCTCTCCTCCCGACGCTCTCCACGTTTCGGCGCGATGGCCTTGATCCTTTTGGCGGGGCGGGGTGGGGCGAATCCGTTCCCCATCGGCAGGGTTTGAGGAGCAGAGGGCGAAGAGGCCCCCGCTTCCGACCGGAGCCATCCCCCGCGTGGAATTCGTACCTCTGATTGGAAGATCTGGCGAAGATTCCTCATCAACATTTCCTCAGCCTCTCCACTGTCGATCCTCTGCCTCACCCTGTTCGGTTACATGGTGTCCCCGGTGAGATGCTTTCCCCAGGAAAGTTCAATCAGCCAGCGGACTTGGACGGTTGTCCCACAATTCCCAGTCGACTGCAGACTGTCGGCAATGAACACCAACTCTTCAAACTACCAGAGCCTCCATTGGTTCCATTAATCGTCGGATTGAATGAAGCACGGAGGGTCGAAGATCCCAAAGGATCAGGGTTTGCCATCTTCACCAGTGTAGTTGATGGTGTGAGTGACTTGAATCTCGGTATCCTCAACGGTCACCATCTGCGGAGTAATGCTGATCATCTTCCATTTCTCCTGCCCCTGTTTTCCAAATCGTTTGTTGATCTCGACGTTGATGATCGACTCCTCGTCAATGGCTTTGAGGATCGCCACTTTCTTTGTCCGGGTGACAATCAATCCGATGAACCGGTAGAGAGGTGGGGGGGGCTCGGCGACATTGAGCGTCATCATTTTCGAGAAGAGTGCGGGGTCCTGGGTGCTGCGAATCTGGACACGCAGACTACCCGCGTTGCCAATGGCCTCAGCGGGAACTGTGACCGTGATCTCGCTCGATCCCTTGACTGTTCCCTGGTAACGCTTCCCGTCGATGATGATCGAGGCATCCTCGGGGATCTTCTCTCCACGCGCCGTCAGTTCGAACGCTTTGGTTCTGGCGATTACCCCATCGGGGCTTAGACTGACCAATTGTATGGGAGGGGGCGGCGGCGGCGGAGGCGGCGGCGGTCCAGGGGGCGGTGGAGGCGGCGGGGGGGGAGGAGTTGGCGTAGGGTAGACAAAGATGTTGCGACCAGTCCCGCTATTCGCGGCCCCCTTGTTGGCCATCGATCCGATATCGAGCGGCTGCGAGACGATCGGAGCCGAGGCGACATTCCCACGTCCCGCAGGGCCTGGCCGGGCGGTCACCTGGGGGCGGGAGGAGGCGGGTACGACAGGAACCGTCGCCGTCGACCCTCCAACGGGTCCGCGTTCCTCTTCTACGAAAAACTGCAGGTAGAGAACTCCCGCCAGCACCAGAAAGAGGGCGCCGAGGAGAACCTTCTTGCGGGTCTCTGTCGACTTCTCCGGGGGATTCGCTGTCGATTGTTGGGCCATGAAATTCAGATTTCCCAGGAAGCTGATGGTTCAGCGGATTGCTGTCGCGTTGACCGATCATATCGATCGACTGATTGTTCTGGAGAGGCTGCTCAATCCCGGCCGGAAGCCAGCTTTCCCGCCAGGTTACCTGCCTCAGTCCCTTTATTCTGCCTCGTACCTGTCGCTCGCGTCTCAGTGGAGGGTGAGTTGGCCTGCAGGGTACCTTCGAGCGGCGCAGGCCGTTGAAAGTAGGTCTCCAACTCAATCTTGAGGGAGACAGGAATCGAGTCGGGGGAGCTGAGTTCGAGTCGAGAGAGGCTCGATGGGTTCCCTGCGGCCTGACGAACCCGGTCTGCTTCTCCTTGAAAGGCAAGCGCGTTGAGGATGACGAACTGCTGACTCTTCTCGAGATCCGCGAGAAATCGACGGAGATTCGGGTAGTCTCCAATGACGGTTGTATCGATCCCCATCTTGGGATAGATCGTCAGTTTCTTCTCCTGGGATCCCTGCTGGTTGGGAAGGGGGTTGCCTTCGGCATCGGTCAATGGAGTGGCTTGATCGAGGCGATAGCTCGCGTCGCCGACGAGAATGCGGTGGGTCTTGCCGAGCTGATCGATCTCATTCATCAGCAGGGTCATTCCGCGCTGATCGGGCTTGAGGGAGTTCTCGAACCGATCAAGGCTGGCCAGGATGGCCTCAGCGTTGGCGACTTGGTCCTGTTGTTGCTTCTGCTCGCGACTCTGCTGATCGATGAGGACCTTCTGATCTTTGATCTGATTCTCGAGAGCGGCGATCTCCCCGGCAAGCGGCTGCACCTGGAGCAGGTAGTAGAGGGCGACCATTCCACAAAAGAGAAGTCCCACTCCGAGAAAGATGGTCTCCCGCTGGGAGAGGTGGAGGTGCCGACGCAGACTGGACGCCGAGAACGCGTGCGAAAGGGAAGAGAGGATGGATCGCCAGTTCATCTCTTCTCCTCCAGGGTAGGGCGACGAGATTGGGTTGATTGCGCCAGGGGCTTGGAGCCGGAGGGGATCGCTTGCCTGCCTTCTGGGGAGAGAGAAGGAAAGTAGTCGACTTTGAGAGTGAACTCGACCTCCTCGGTGCCTTCGATCGGCTTCTGGGTCAGCGGCGAGACGCGGAAGCGGCGCGAATCGTGGAAGCGGTTGATCATCTCTGTGACTTCCCCGTTGGTCTTTCCAATGACGTCCATCGTCAGGGTCGCCGCGCTCTCGGGGCCGCCGAAGGATCCATTCTTTTCAGCGGGGACAATGGTCGAGACCCCGACGCGGAGGAGCCGGACGCCGGCGGGGAGGTTCTGCTCGAGTTCGTTGAGCAAGCGGGACCAGGAGAAGGATTTCCGGGCCAGCAGTTCACTGGCGGCATAGATCTCCTGGTTCTGCTCAAAGGAGATGGCTGGACCGATCCGCGTTGGAGCCATCTTTCTGTCTGCCTCGTTCCGCTCAGTCCGCTGGAGGACGGTCCGGAGCCTCGCCAGTTGGCTCTCCCGGGTCACCTTTTCCTGAATCGCGAGTTGTCCAGCATAGGCGGGAGCGAGAAAGAGCAAGAGGACGCCGCCCCAGAAGAGGCGCCGGTTTCGGAAAGGTTCCGCTGCCAGGTTGACCAAAGGTTTCATATCGACAAGGTCTCGATGCAGATTGTCACAGGTCTGTCTCCAAGGTCGGGTGGAGGGGTCGGGTGGAGGGGAGAGACCACTCACCAGCGTTCCCGAACGCATTCCCGAGAAGAGATGCGGGCCCTTTCTCTCTGGTTGCTCTGGCCTGCTGTCACCAAAAAGCAACGAATGACCTCAACGCCCGTCAAGTCGAGCACTATACCATGGAAAACGTCGAGGTGTGAGCCAGGGATGTCGACGAGCGTTGAGGCGACCTGCCTCGATTGGTTTCCGTGACAAGGGGCAGTGGGCGCGGACGAGTTGCCAGTCCATGGCGATCCTTGGTAGGGTGAAGGTCAACTTGTGGCAACAGCGAGAGCAGAGAGGAAGAGCAGCGGATGAAATTGCGCGGAGAGAGAAAGCCAGGGAGAGGACCCAGGCTCGAAGTGGCCAGGGGAACCGGGGGGGCCCGCTGGCAACTGCCAGACTGGGAAGAGGCAGATCCCGCCGCACGGGAGAGGCTCCGGTCATTTGCCAAAGAGATCGGTCAACCGGAAGTGGTCGCAAAGTGCCTGTGGAACCGGGAGGTGACCGACCCTGTGCAGGCACGGCGGTTCCTGGCTCCCAATTTTCCTGGGCACCTCCACGATCCCTGGCGGTTACGCGATATGGAGCGAGCGGTCGATCGGTTGCGCCAGGCGGTGCGGGACCAGCATCGGATTTTGATCGTCACCGATTTTGACGTCGATGGGACGACTTCCAGCGTGATTCTGACGCAGACCCTGCGGCTGCTGGGCGCGGGGAACGAGGTCTCCGCCTATATTCCGGACCGCTTTACGGAGGGGTATGGACTCTCGATTCCGATCGTCGAGCGGGCGGCCAGGGAGGGATATCACGTCATTTTGACGGCTGACATCGGCATCAAGTCGCGAGTCGAAGCCGAGCGCGCACGCGAGTTGGGGATCGACTTGATCATCTGTGACCACCATCTGCCGGATGGGGAAGAGATCCCCGAGGCGGCCTATGCCGTGCTCTGCCCCAAGGGAGCCTCCGGGGTAGGGTATCCGAACAAGCATCTCGCCGCCTGCGGGGTGGCCCTCAAGCTGGCGTCCGCGCTCCTGCGAGACCATCCAAGAGGGGAGGCGATCATCGTTTCCCTGGCCAAGCTGGCGGCAATTGGCACGATTGCCGACCTGGTCGACCTGGCGGAGGAGGAGAACCGGGCGATCGTCGCGCAAGGATTGCGGGGGCTCCGGGAGAGGAGCCACAACCATGGTCTGCGGGCGCTCTTCGATATCTCGCGCGTGGGGGACCCGGTGACCACCTATGACATTGGTTTCAAGATTGGTCCGCGGATCAACGCGGCTGGAAGGATCGCTCACGCCAATTCGGTGCTCGCCCTCTTCGAGGCCCGCACGGAGGAGGAGGCGCAAGCCCTTGCGCTGCAGTTGGACGAGCTGAACGCCGAGCGCCAGGCGATTCAGCAACAGCTGCTCGACCGGGTGACTCAGCGGTTACGGGATGAGACGCTCGGCTCGATCCTCCTGCTCGAGGGCTTGGAGACGGAGGGGTTTCATCGCGGGGTGGTGGGGATCGCCTGCTCCAAGGTGGTCGAGCTGACGGGACGGCCGACGCTCATCTGCGCGATCAACGAGGAGGGCATGGCCCACGGCAGCGCCCGTTCGATCGAGGGCTTTCACCTGGTCGAGGCGCTCGATGCGGTCGCGGATCTTCTCGTCAAATATGGCGGACATCCGATGGCGGCCGGCTTCACGGTACCCGCCGGGAAGATTCCGGAGATGCGGGCGCGTCTGCAGCAATATGCCGCCGGGTGTTTGCGTGAGGAGGACCTGGGCCGCGTGCTCCGGGCAGACGCGGAAGTCGCCCTCGCCGAGATCGACCTTGACCTAGCCCGCTCCCTGGCGCGATTGGAGCCCCACGGCATGGGCAACGCTCCCCCGCTCTTCTTTCTTCGGGGAGCCGAGATCGAATCGGTGCAGGTTCTCAAGGAGAAGCACCTCAAACTGCGGATTCGGCGTGATCTTGGAGGGCCATCGCCCGATCGTGGGGACCAGGCACCCCTTGAGGCGCTCTGGTGGAACGCGGCCGAGCAGGCGGAGCGGATCCGGCAGGCCACGACTCTCCACCTCCTGGGAAGGGTCGAGATCAACACCTGGGGGCGAAGGGAGACGTGTCAATTGAAGGTGGTCGATGTCGCGGTTGCCTCGTGAGCCGCTCAGGCGAGGACCGACCGTTCACTGGCGATAGTGCCCCGCCCGCGCGTAGGACTCGTCGAGCAGGTCGACGACGTGGACCACCTGACAGCTGGCGCCGTGGAGTCTGACCCCGGCGGCGAGTTGCATCTGGCATCCCGGGTTGGCGGTCGCCAACACAGAGGCTCCGGTGGAGCGGACGTGTCCGATCTTCTCGGCGAGGATCCTGCCGGACATCTCGGGCTCGCTCAGGTTGTAGATGCCAGCCCCGCCGCAGCAGTCCTGGCTGCCGGTCAATGGCCGATAGTCGAGACCAGGAATCGCCTTGAGGACCGCCTCCGGGGCCGTTGTCACGCGCTGCGCATGGAAGAGGTGGCAGGGCGCGTCGAGGGTGACTGAATGGTCGAGCGCAGCCCCGACGGCCGGGCCGCGACGGGCGAGAAACTCCGTGACGTCTTCGACGTGTCGAGAGAAGGCGGCTGCCCGTTCGGCATAGTCAGGGTCGTCCGCGAGCAGCTTCCCGTACTCTTTGAGGAGCGCGCCGCAGCCTGCGGCGTTGATGATGATGGTCGGTCGCTGGGTCAGGGAAGGGCTCGCCGGCTGCCGGTGTGCGTGGAGAAAAGTGTCGAAGGCGTCGATGTTGCGACGGGCGAGCTCACGAGCCTGCGACAGGTCGCCGGCGTGGGCGTGGAGCGCGCCGCAGCAGACCTGTGTCGGAACCTCGACGGGTTGGCACTGGTTGACCGACAGCACGCGGGTGGTCGCCCGGTTGGTGTCGCGGAAGAGTCCTTCCATGACGCAGCCGGTGAAGACGGCGACTGGCTGGCGCTCTCCCGAGGGGGTGGGGGCGTTCGTCCCGGATTGGGCGCGGTCCCGCCGCGCCATCCAGGCCGGGGGGCGGGTGCTCGCCAGCAGCGAGAGGGAGAAGTCGATTGGGGCGGCGAGGCGCCGCAGCCAGGATCCTCGCAGAAGTCCATCGATCAAGCGGCTCCCGCGGACGATCCGGAGGAGGCCAAAGACGGCTCGCAGGCGTGCCGGGTAGGGGAAGACGTGGCCGAGGGCGAGCGCCAGCAGCTTCTTTTGCGGCTGGAAGCCACCGATCGCCCCTGTCTTCTCCTCTTGTTCGCGAAGAGACTCCCGCGCCGCCTCGAGTAGATGGCCATAGTCGACTCCGGCCGGGCAGGCCGTCTCACAGGCCCTGCATCCCAGGCAGAGGTCGAGGTGGCGGGTGAGGGCTGGCGCTTCCAGCGACAGGTTCCCCTCCGCGACCGCGCGCATCAGGTAGATCCGTCCTCGCGGGCTGTCGTTCTCATTGCCGGTCTGCTGGTAGGTCGGGCAGGCCGGCAGGCAGAGACCGCAGTGGATGCAGCCGAGGATCTTTTCCATCTCTCCGGAGAGGGCCTGGTGAAGTGGCGTCGAGGCGGGATCCGCCGCCGCCCCCTTGGCGTGCGCGCGGGGGGAATGAGCATTTGTCGTCGGAGCTTGAACAGCCACGTGGTCTCTCCTGCGGTCGGTCAGGTTCAGTCTTCGAACCACCCGCCAGATTCAAAGTCCCCCGACAAATCGGCCAGGGTTGAGGCGGGAATCGGGATCGAAGGTCGTCTTGAGGGCACGCATCAACGGGAGGCCCGCACGCGGACTTCCCCAGGTGTCGAAGTGGTCCCCTCCGGTGGGGCGAAGCTGGATCAGCTCTCCCCCTCTTGCCTGGATCCAGTCCCGAAGAGCCTGTCCCGCGGCGAGTTCCCCGGAGGGCCAATCCGGAATATCCCAGAACTCGTCGCCGGCGCCGGGCCAGAAGAGACGGACGATTCCGCTTGCGGCATGCGCGCGCCAGCGGACTCCGGGAAGTCGCCGTTCCACCTCCTCGACAACGATCGGGAGGTCGGATGGCAGCATGGTCAATCGCCAGGAGCGGCTCAGCCCGGGGGCGGTTTCGCTGGCCGCATAGCCATTCCAGAAGGCGCTGGCCTCCCCTTCGCTGAGCCGCGTGTGATCGATTCCCGCGGCAAGTTCCGCCGCGGAGGCGATCTGCGACGCCACCGCCTCGGGTTCGTGGAGGAGTCGCACGATCAGGCAGTACCTTGTCGCGTCGAGGGGGAGGGTGGTCGACTGCCCCGGCGAGAGCAACTCGAGCGCGGCCGGTTCGATGAAGGCCGATCGAAGTCGCGCGACAACCCCGATGAGAGGGTCTGGACGAGAGGCGTAGAGGGCGAGCGTCGCCTCGGCGGGTGGCAGCGATCGCAGTTTGAAGGTGGTCTCAGTAATCACCCCGAGGCTGCCCAGACTTCCCGTGTAGAGCTTGGCCAGATCGTATCCGGCGACGTTCTTGACCACCTTTCCCCCGGCGCGAACCAGTCGGCCGTCGATCCGCGCGACCCGGATGCCGATCAGCCAATCCCGCGGTGTTCCATAGCCGCAACGCAACGGCCCGGCGCTGGCCGTCGCGATCGTCGCTCCGATCGTGCCAGCTGGGTCGCCAAAGGGGTCGAGCGGAATCCACTGCCGGTGCTCGCCGGCGATCTGGTTGAAGGCGGCGAGGGAGAGGCCGGCCTCGAGCGTCGCGGTCAGATCGGCTGGCTCATATTCGAGGAGGCGATTGAGTCGCCGCGTCGAGACGACCAGGTCGAAAGGGGCGGGTCGGTTCCCCATCTCCAGCCACGTCCCGGCCCCCGACGGAATCACCCGCCATCCCTCTTCAGAAGCGCAGCGAAGACTCTCCGCCATCTCCTCCTGCGAGTGCGGCGTCGCCAGGACGTGGCCGCCCTCTCCGCCTACGGAGAGGGAATTGTCGTGCAGCAGCTCGACCCGGTCCGCGCCGATCATTTCGCGAAGCCGGTCTGCGACCCGGTTGGGGTCAATTCTGGGGGACTTGGACGCAATCATCGGTCGAGTGCCTCTCTCTCTGTCGACTCGGTCGGGGGGCCCGCCGCATTGGGACAACCTGCCAGCGCCGCCCGCAGCGCGTCGATCGCCAGCACGGAGCAGTGCTCCTTGTTGCGCGGCAGGGGCTGTAAGGCCTCGGTGATGTCACGTGGCCGCAGCCGCTGGAGCTCCGCAATCGTCAACCCCTGGATTCGTTCGGTGAGGACCGAACCCGCCGCAATGCTCGGGGAACATCCCTCGGCGAGAAAGCAGGCCCGCTCCACCCGCCCCTCGCTCAATTGAAACGTCAGGATCAGTCGATCCCCGCAGACCGGATTGGTCGCCTCACCGCGGGCTGTCGGGTTGGCAAGCTCCCCCCCGTTCCGAGGATTGGCGAGATGGTCGAGCACGGCTGGGCTGTACATACGACTCCTGACGCGATCACTTCCTGACCGAAGAGACTCCTCGATGGATTGCCGACGGATCAATCTCCAAGCGCCTGGGCGCCTGGGCTCCCACGGCTTGCGATTCGCGAGCGCGTGGGGAGATCTGCCGCAGCTTCTCGATGATTCCTGGAAGGGTCTCGAGGACCGCTTCGACATCTTCCCGGCGGTTCTCTTTGCTGAAACTGAAGCGGAGCGATCCGCGCCCTGTCTCCCGGTCGTGCCCGATCGCCACCAGGACGTGCGAGGGCTCCGTCGATCCGGAGGCGCAGGCGGACCCCGTCGAGACGGCAATTCCCTTCAAGTCGAGCGAGATCTGCAATCCCTCCCCCTCGACAAAATCGAAATTGAGATTGGCGATGTGGGGAACACGCCGGACCGGATCGCCGTTCCGGGAGGTCTCCGCGACCCGCCGCATGAGCTGCTCTTCGAGGAGATCCCGCAATTGCCGGACCGATTCCATTCTTTCCGGCAACGCGCCCACCGCCAGCTCGATCGCCCTGGCCAGCCCGACGATCAGTGGGACGCTCTCCGTCCCGGCGCGCCGATCCCGCTCGTGGTTCCCTCCGTGCATCTGCGATTCGAGACGCACCCCGCGCCGGACGTAGAGGGCTCCGATCCCTTTCGGTCCGTGAATCTTGTGGCCGGAACAGGCGAGAAGGTCGACCCCGAGGGCCTGCACGTCGACGGGAATCTTGCCGAGGGTCTGGACGGCGTCGGTGTGGAGAAAGAGGTGGGTCTGGCCCGCCTCCCGCCGCTCCCGCACCACCTGCCCGATCTCTCCGATCGGTTGGATCGTCCCAATCTCATTGTTGGCGTGCATGATCGAGATGAGCACCGTCTCGGGCGTCAGGGCCGCCCGTACGTCTTCCAGCCGAACGATCCCTTCGCGGTAGACGGGAAGGTAGGTGACGTGCCAGCCCCTGGCCTCGAGCTGGGCGCAGGTCGCGAGGACGGCCGAGTGCTCGAATCGTGAAGTGATGAGGTGGCGTCCCTTCTCACGGTAGGCTTCCGCGACCCCCTTGATCGCCAAATTATCGGCCTCGGTTCCGCCGGAGAGAAAGGTGATCTCGCCGGGCTGGGCATTGATCGCCTTGGCCATGCTCCGCCGAGCCTCCTCGATGGCCTGGCGCGCCGGTTGTCCCCACTGATGCGTGCTCGACGCGTTGCCATAGATCTCTGTCCAGTAGGGGAGCATGGCCGCCAGAACCTGCTCATCCATGCGAGTTGTCGCGCTGTTGTCGAGATAGACTTTCCTAATCATGCTATTGTTGATCACGTCGCAGATCGAAGAACGCCCTATCGGGAACCTCTGGTCAGGAGTCGCTGGTCAGGAATCCCTGGTCGAGGTTCCTTTAGTCGAGCATTCCCTGGTGGCTTCGATTTTCCGGTGATCCCCCACGGCGGCCTGCGCTGCTTGCCAATCGGAGGCGGGGCGGCCGGAGGAGGTGACCACACATCAAACCACGGGTCCCGCAGGATAGCACGGCCCCTCCAGTCTCTGAAAGAGTGGTGGGGGGAGGAAGGTCGGAGAAAAGGCTGCCTCTTGGCCGACAGCCCTGGTTGTCTGACTCATTCCGGGAGAAACGTTTGGCGCCATCGGGAGGTCATTTGTCAGAGAATGGATGGGGAATGCCGTTGATCCGATCCTGTCTCGCGCTGGATCGGCGGGTACAGGTGATGGGCATTCTCAATGTCACGCCGGACTCCTTCTCCGACGGGGGAGCCCACTTCGATCTGGAGCGGGCCGTGGCAAGGGCGCTGGAGATGGAGGCGGAGGGGGCCGACCTGCTCGATGTCGGCGGGGAGTCGACCCGGCCCGGCGCTCCGCCGGTCTCGCGGGAGGAAGAGGCCTCCCGGGTCTTGCCCGTCCTCGAGCGCCTGCAGGGACAATTGCGGATCCCGATCTCGATCGACACGACAAAAGCCGAGATTGCGCGCGAGGCGATTGCCAGGGGAGCGGAGATCATCAATGATGTCAGCGCGTTGCGATTCGATCCGAGGCTGGCCGAGGTCGCGGCCGAGACCGGAGCGGGGCTGGTTCTGATGCACTCCCGCGCGACTCCGGCGACCATGCAGCTGCTTCCGCCGCTTGTCGATCTGGGTCGCGACCTCCTCGAAGGGCTTGGAGAGGCCCTTCGGTTGGCCAGTGCCGCCGGGGTGGCCAGGGAGAAGTTGCTGCTCGATCCAGGAATCGGATTTGGCAAGACTCCCGAGCAGAACCTCTGGCTCGTCAATCGCCTCGATTGGCTGACGGCGCACTTTTCGCTGCCGATTCTGCTCGGGACGTCACGAAAGTCGTTCATTCCCCGCACGCTCGACCGTCTGCTCGGCGAGGGGATCGAGCGGGATCTGGAGCGCGAGCGCCTGGCGGGAACTGCCGCCAGTCTGGCGATCGGCGTCCTGCGAGGCGCGCGTATCGTCCGGGTCCACGACGTCGCCGAATCGCTCGTCGTCGTTCGGTTGACCGAGGCCCTGCTCGCCTCCCAAACTGAACCTGCCGATGTTTCGTTATAGAGAAAGATAGCAAGAGAGTGATCAGGAAATAGCAAACAGGAAGAGGATAAAAGGTAGGACGCGGCTTGTGTCGATCTGCGAGACGAGGAAAAGATCCAGACAAGAGGGCAGTTCAAGACAGACCAGGAAAGGATCGCAAGATGGAGAGAAGAGCGGAGAGTGGGAGTCAGCGACGCGAAGAGAGAAGGGCGGGGCAGTCGAAGTTCGGAACTCGGCTCGTGATGGGGGCCGTTGGACTCTCCCTGATCCTGGCGCTCTGGTTGCCCCGTCTTCTGGCGCGCGAGCCGGGTTCTGAGCCCCTCGCCTCGCTGGATGTAGGAACCGTGCGTCGCCTGTTGCAGCGCCTTGGTGGGGCCGATTTCGAGACCAGTCAGGTCGAGATCCGCAAGATCAGTCCCGGGATTGGGGGGGAGGCGATTGTCGAAGCGCGGATCGAGACCGCCTACCGCTTCCGCAAACAGGACGATGACTGGGAGGTGGCGGAAATTCGCCTTGGCGACAGACAGTGGGAGTCGCTCGAACTGGTTCGGGAGGGAGTCCGTCGCGAGAAGGTGCGCCGCACCCGCCTCCAGCTGCAGGAATTGACCACGGCCCTTTCTTCGTACTTGACCGCGAATGGATCGTATGTCGAAGCGCAAACGGTCCAAGGGCTCCTCGATGGGTTGACAGCCGCCCATCTCCGTGTCCCACAATGGTTCGATCAGTGGGGGACGCCTCTCCTCTATCGGGGAGGGAAGCAGGAATATTGGCTGCGGTCGGCGGGGCCTGACCGACAGTTCGATACCCCGGACGATCTGGTCGCGGACAACGCCGCCCAGGCCCCACCCAGCCGATGAGGCGAGCGCGCCTCCCTGTCGAATGGCGCTCCCCATCGGACCGCCATTCGGGATGGTTCTCAGTGAAGACCACAGATCAAGTGAAGGACTCGTCTATGCCAGCAACGCCGGAACCGCAAAGTTTGATGAACAGGCCCTATCGAAGGGCACAGGGAGTCCTGGGAGGCTTGCTGCTCGCCGTCCTGGGAGCCTTGGTGATTGGTAGTCAACGCTCTCCTGGGGCCTGGAATCCAGCGTTCGACACCTGGACACGTCCGATCTATGGGGGCGCGCTGGTGCTGGGCTTACTGGTCATCATGACGCGACGGCTGGTCTTCTCTCCATTGGTGATGCGGCCCCTTTCTCGACAGGGTGGGGAGGTCGTGTTGCGGGCACTCACGGGGATGACGCTGGTGCTCGGCGTGGTGGCGGCGGTGGTCGGAATCGGGGGGCCTCTTTTTTATCAGAAGACCGGGGACGCCCAGTATCTCTGGCGGCTGGGGGGAATTGGCCTGCTCCTCCTCGTCTACAGCCTGCCCCGACGCGCCGAGTGGGAGCGGGCCATTCGCGACGCAGGGGAGGGAGGCGACTGATGATCCTTCTGCCTCGCGGGCCCGCTCCAGTCGGCAGGAAGAGCCGCAAGATCTGGCTGGGGATCGGCTGGCTGGTCATGCTGGTCTCTCTCCAGGCATTGCCTGGCTCGGCCCAGGCGGTGTCGAGTCCCGAGGGGGCCCGGCTGGAGGCACAGCTGCGTTACTTCGAGGCCTTGCGACTGAAAGCGGAATCACAGGCGGCACGCAATCCGAGGTTGCTCGAGGAGTCGGTCAAGGCCTTCGAGGCGGCGATCCGTCTCGACCCGCAGGCGGTCGAACCGCGGCTCGATCTCGCCGAACTCCAGTTCTTCTTTTTGTCGCGACTCGATCTGGCCGAACGGCTGGGGCAGGAGGTGCTCCAGCTCGATCCCAGGAGCGCCGACGGCCATCTTCTGCTTGGGCGCCTCCTCCTGGCGCGGTTGCGGGAGACGGAGGCGGAAGCGGACCGGCCAGCGCTGGTCGACCAGGCCGTCCAGCGCTTCGAGCGCGTCGCGGAACTGGATCCAAGGCGGGCGGAAGCCTGGGCCTTTCTCTCCGAGCTCTACCAGATGCGGCGAGAGACCGACAAACTGATCGCGGCGCTCGAGAAGTGGGCGTCTGCGCCTCCACCCAATGACGAGTCGTTCTACCGGTGGATCACGGACCAGGAGTTGATCCCCGCACAGGCCCATTTTCGCCTCGCTCCGCTCTACCTCCAGGCAGGTCGCAAGGCCGAGGCACTCGCCTCGGCTCGGCAGGCCTACGAGTCCAACCCAGCCTCCGAAGAGTACGCCTCCACCCTCGTCCGTGTGCTCGCTGTCGCGACCTCCCTCGAAACAGAGCTGGCGCTCTACCGCCAATTTGCCCGGGGCGGAGCTGGTCCCATGCTCCAACTGGGGTTTGGAGGGGCACTGCTTCGTGCAGGGCGCTACGAGGAGGCGGTTCTCCTCTTACGGGAGGTCGTTCGTGCGACCCCGGAGAATCCGCGGTCGCTGGCCCTCCTCTCGATCGCACAGCGGCGGACAGGGGATCGTCAGGCCGCAGTGTCGAGCCTCGAGGCCGCGATCCGTCTGGAGGAGGAAGAGGAGCGCCGCGACCTGCAGCTGCAATTGGCCGAGACCTTCGAGGAGATGGGGCGGGACGAGGAGGCCCTCGACCGCTATCGATCTCTCTTCGAGCCGTTTCTCTCGAAAGGCGGGCTCACGCCAGCCGGTCAACCCCTCTTCGAGGAGGTCGTCAGTCGCTTGATTCGACTGTACCGTCGCCTGGGCCGCTCGAACCAGGTCGAGGCGACCCTCCGTCAAACCCGTCAGGTTCTGGATGAGCAGAGTCCGCTCCTCGATCTTCTCGCCGTCGACCATCTGCGCGAGCAGGGCAAGGACGAGGAGGCGCTCGCCCGCGTGCGGACCGCCAGTCGACGCAACCGAGGGAATCGCTCTTTGATCGTTCTGGAGTCCCAGATCCTTGCCGCTTTGGAGCGGTATGACGAGAGCGCCGAGCTGCTCGACCCTCTCGTGCAAGGGATCCCGGAGACGGCGGAAGAGGACGCTCCCATCTATGCGCTCAAGGGGAGCCTCTCCCTCCAACGGGGTGATCTGGAGAACGCGGAGCGGTTGGCCCGACGGGCCGGCGAGCTGGATGGGGGGCTGGTCGGGGCCGTGCTGCTGCTGGCCTCGGTCCTCGAGCGGAAGACGGAGTTTGGGGAAGCCGAGCAGACCCTGCGTCAATTGATCGAGCGGGATCCGGGCAATGCCACTGCCCTCAACAATCTGGGCTACTTTCTTCTCGAACGCGAGACCCGCTTCGAGGAGGCGACGGCGCTGATCGAGCGTGCGCTCCGGGTCGAGCCGATCAATCCCAGTTTCCTCGACAGCCTTGGGTGGGCCCATTTCAAGCTCGGCCGGCTCGAGGAGGCCCGTCAAGTCCTTCTCCGGGCCCTCACCTATGACCCACGCAACGCGACCATCCACGAGCACCTCGGAGACGTCCTTCACGCTTTGGGGCGTGGCCGCGAGGCTGGGCGCTCCTGGCGCACCGCGCTGCAACTGACCCGTAATGCCGCGGAGAGGGGACGACTCCAACGCAAAATCGCTTCTCCCCCAGCCCGCTGACCGACCAGGACCACTCGCGCCCGGCCGGATCAACCGCTCCGGTGCACCGGATGGTTCGTTTTTTGACCTCACAGAATTACGGAGCCACAGAGGGGAGAGGGACCGATCCCGGACCGTCCCCCCACGCTTTCGTCTGCATTGTCGACGACCATTGTCCCAATTTCGCTCCCGTGCCTCTCCGTGGCTCCGTGAGGTCACCTGCCAGGGACAGAACTTGCCCCATACGGGTCGGCCTGACCTCTCACTCTTCCCTCCTCCCCCTCAGGATCGAGACCAGCCCCCCACCGAGGGGCCAATCTCCCGGATTAAAATTCGGCAGGAAGCACTTTTATTGGGAATCGGTCCGGAAGCCTTGGTATACTACCCGCGAACTACTACAACACTGTGACGTTCCCGGGAGTCCCGGTCTTTCTGATGGCGGGGAGGGCGACCCTCCAGGCTGACGAGGCAGGCTTGTCAGGGGGGATCTCAGCGGCAGACGGAATGGGGAGGGAGGGGCTTGAATGGGCAACCCGAATGGGAGAACGATCGGGCTGCAGGGCGCCAGTCGCGCCATCTGAGAGGAGTCCAGGAATGAGAAGGACTGACTGGACACGGATCTTTGGTTGGATCATCCTGATGCTGGCTGTCGGGGCCACCTGGGCGGATCGTCTGCCCGCGCGTGGAGAAGCCATTCACCGACAATCGACGAGCCAATCCAGGCTCGACTCGGTTCTGGGGAAGGTTCCCGAGGGGGAGGTACGCGTCAGGGCTCTGCGCGCCTACGCCAACCTGCCCCTGCGCTTTGAAGAGAACCGGGGGCAACTTGGCGATCACGCCCGGGACGTCGCCTACTTCGCCCGGGCCGGGAGCTACGATCTCTTCCTGACCCCAGCCGATCTGGTGCTCCGCTTCCCGGTTGCACGCGGAGAGGGAAGGGCGGGGAAGGACGATCGATCCCCTGTGGAGCCAGTTCTGCGAATGGCCTTTCGTGGCAGCCGGAGGGCGACCCTTCGTGGGGAGGAGCGACTCCCCGGCGAAAGCCACTACCTGATCGGGAGCGACCCCGCCGGTTGGCGAAGAGAGGTCCCTGCCTATCGACGTGTGCGGGCGGCATCGGTCTATCCGGGGATCGATGTGCTCTACTACGGTGAGGAGGGCAACGGTAAATCCCTCGAATACGACCTGGTTGTGGCTCCCGGAGCGGCGCCATCGTCGATCCGGATCGCTTTTTCAGGTGGAGGCCCTTTGACCATCGGTCCAGACGGGGCGATGAGCCTCCCTCTCGGCGGCCAGTCGATCCGGTTCAGCGCGCCCGTGGCCTATCAGGAGGCCAGTCCGTTATCTGGAGCGGCCGACGAGGGGAGACGACGAGTCCCCTGTCGCTTCCGACTGCTCGGGCCTGACGAGATCGGCTTCGAGGTCGGGCCGTATGACCCGAGCCGGCCCCTCGTCATCGATCCGGTCGTCGAATATGCCACTTTTCTAGGGGGTGCGGGGAGAGAGACGATTCTCGACCTGGCGCTCGACGCATTTGGCGGGACCTACCTGACCGGCTGGACCTCCTCGCCAGACTTTCCCATTCGGCCGACTGCTCCGAGTGTGCGCCCCCCCGTCAGCGAGAGCGGGGCGGCTTTCATCGCCAAGCTCGACCCAACCGGTACGTCCCTCGCCTATTCGACCTACCTTGGAAGTCAGGGAAGTCGCGGAGTCAGTCTGGCAGTCGATCTGCTCGGGTCTGCCTATGTCGCGGGAAATACCCGCGATGATCGCTTCCCCACAACTTCTGGAGCCTTCCAGACTCGCCCGCAAGGCCCTCCCGAGTGGCCCTTTGTCTTGAAGCTCGACTATCGAGGAATCGACCTGCAATACTCCACCTTTCTGACCGGACTCGAAGGGGCCCAGGTGGCGGGAATCGCCGCGGATCGGTTCGGTTCCGCCTTTGTCACGGGGCTGGCGAGGGCGGGATTTCCGACCACTTCCGGGGCGGTTCAACCCGAGTACCGGGGCGGCCTTGGCGACGCGTTTGTCGCGCAGCTCGATGCGCAGGGCAGTCGACTGATCTATGCGACCTACCTTGGCGGGGCGGATCTCGATCAAGGGCGCGCGATCACGGTCGATCCAGCCGGCAACGCCTATGTCACCGGGGCGACCGTGCGATCGGTCGTCTTTTCGATGGAGCAGGAGGGGGCCTCAGGCCCAGTACTGACCTCGAATTTCACCAATACCGCCGGATTTCCCGTGACGCCAGGAGCGATTCAGGCAGTTCTGCGCGGGCGATCCGACATCTTTGTCGCCGGGATTCGCCCCGGGGGCGGTGACTTCCTCTATTCGACCCTTCTGGGAGGAAGCGGGCAGGAGACCATTCCGCCCGAGGAGTCTTTCTCCGGCCGTACCATCGCGGTCGACCCCCTGGGTCAGGTCTACCTGACAGGAACGACCACCTCGTTCGATTTCCCGACCACACCGGGAGCCTACCGCCGGGAACTTGGCGGGGAATCGGACGTGATGCTGGTCAAATTCCAGGCCGATGGATCGCGACTGCTCTATTCGACCCTCCTCGGGGGCAATCAGCGGGAGAGTGGTCGGGCGCTGGCGCTCGATCCGGATGGAAATGCCTTTGTCACCGGCTGGACCAGCTCTCCGGACTTTCCCGTCACCGGGGATCAATTGACGCCCGCTCCGCTGCCGACGACGCCTCAACCGGCCGCCTTTCTCACCCAGGTCGACGTGACCGGCTCACGGGTGCTCTCGTCCACCTTGCTCGGAGGCAGCGGAGTGGATCAGGCATTCGGGCTGGCCATCGACCGCCTGGGCAACGCCTACCTGGCGGGAACGACCACTTCGGCCAACTTTCCCATCGTCCGACCCGCCCTGCAGCAGTCGCTGCAAGGGAGTCAGGATGGGTTTGTCGTCAAGTTGCAGCCAGGCGGAGGAGGAATGGCCGTCGACTCGATCCACCCGACGGTCGGCGGGGACGGCGGAACCGTTACGGTCCTGCTGCACGGCCGGCAGCTTCGTGATGGAGCGTCGGTCCGGCTGACTCGGCAGGGGGAGGCCTCACTTCTTGCGCGCCACGTCTACGCCGGAGCGGATGGCCGCACCCTCGGCGCTGTCTTTGACCTCCGGGGTCGGCCGAGGGGCGTCTGGACCGTCACGGTTGTCAATCCGGATGGGGCGACCTCCCTGCTCCGCGACGGGTTCCGCGTCGAACCCGCCAGGGAAGGGACCATCCTTGTTGATCAACCCTGGGGACCGCACGCGATCCGGACCGGCCAGCGCCAGCTCTATACCGTTGGCTACCGCCACACGGGCAACAATGATCTCTACGGGGTCCCGATCTGGGTCAAGGTCCGGGGAACTGCCACCCTGCGGGTGGTCTCGGCGCTCGCGTTGCCAGGAGATGTCCCGGGAGAACCGGCCCTCAACTGGCCTGAAGTGGTTCCCTCGATGGGCACATCTGACGGAGGAGCGACCACCGCGTTTCTTCCCGCGGTCGTTCCCCCGGAACGGACCGGCTATGTCACGGTTGAAGTGACCGGCCCACAGCAGGCCAATTCGATCCTGACACTGGAGGCCTGGGCCTATCCTCCCTCGATCGCTTCCCTGGGATCCCCGGAGGATCCGGCCGCCACCGTGGTCGAGTGTTACCTGACAGTGGCGAAATTGACCGCGCAGCAAGCTGGCACTCCCGCCCACGAGCGGTGCGACAGCCGCGTGCGGGAGGTCTGGCGGTCCCTTCTCGCCACCGCTGTCCGGGAGACCCATCGAACCCCCGACAGACCAGGAAAGGTATTCTCGCTCTCCCAGGTCACGCAAGCTGTAGCCATGACGGCCATGCGCTGCATGGGGGCGACTCCGACCTTGTCGCAGGTCAGCAACGCCGCGAGCCGCGTGCTCGGTGCGCGAGACGAGATGCGCATCTGCTTCGACCGAAAGGTCTCTCCCGTCTTTCGTCTCTTGACGTCGGTGCGGTCCTTCGATCAGAACGATCTTCGCGGAACAGTCGGCGTCGGTCCCAATCAGTATCTTCCCGGGGGGCGATCCCTCCACTATGCCGTCTATTTCGAGAATCTCCCGGCATCGGGGCTTCCGGTTCGGGAGGTGGTCATCGCCAGCCAGCTTGACCTGGCGGCGATCGATCCGAAGACCTTTCAGTTTGGCGCGATCTCCATTGGAACCTACCTCGATCTTCCGCCCGCCGGTCTCCACCGCTACACTCGGGAGGTCGACCTGCGTCCTGCCCAGGCGCTGATGATCCGGATGGTCGCCGACTTCGACTCCCGGACAGGACTGGCCACGTGGCGATTCTTTTCGATCGATCCCCTGACCCGTCAGCCGGTGACAGATCCCCAGACGGGCCTCCTGCCGCCCAATCAGACCTCTCCACAGGGAGCGGGAAGCGTCCTCTTCGCCGTACAGCCCCGAGCGGATCTGGCCTCAGGCACAACGGTGCGAAGTCAGGCGGTCATCTATCACGACGACCGACCACCGATTCAGACCAAGCCCTGGAGCAACCAGATCGATACCGCCAAACCGGTCAGCCGCATCGAGGCCGTCCCCGTCGTGCAACAAGAGACCCGCTTCAACCTTCGCTGGTCAGGCGTCGACCATGATTCCGGCATCGCCCATTACACCATCTTCGTCTCGACCAACCGGGGGCCCTTCCAACCCTGGCTGAGCGAGACGACGACTACGTCGGCCACCTTTACTGGACAGCTGGGCTCCCAGTACGCCTTCTACAGTGTGGCGCATGACCGGGTGGGGAATATGGAAGATCCTCCTCCCACCCCCCACACCTCGACTGTGCTCCAGCAGTTCGACTTCGGAATTCAGGACGATCGAACCGGGGACTTTCTCCTCTTCAACTCGCTGACGGGAGACTACTATGTCACCCAGTGTGGCCCGTTCGGTTTTACGGCCACAGGCCGAGGCGCCATCTCTCGCCGGGGGCATATCGTCAACCTCTCCGCTCAACTGGTGACGGCGCAGGTCGAACAGGCCCATTTTGGGGCGTCCACCTTCTTTGGAGAGGCCCGGGTCCGTCGTTCAGCCGTTACCGCACCCTTTCCGATCGTCGATCGGACGCTCAGTAACAACACTTGGCGCTGTCCGGAGTAGGTTCGACACCGCCCATCTTGAATATGGCAGCAACAGAGATGACCCTCACTCTACCCTCCTTCGCCAAGATCAACTGGACGCTCGAAATCCTCGGAAAGCGTCCGGATGGCTATCACGAGTTGAGGACTCTCCTCCAGACAGTCGACCTCGCCGATACGCTCCACTTTCGCCGAAGTGAGGCCGGGACCGTCCTCACCTGTAACCATCCTGGAGTTCCCCTCGGGGAGGAGAATCTTGTCTCCCGGGCAGTCTCCCTCTTCCGGGAGGTGGCTGGCGTTCAAGAGGGCGTCGAGATCGAGATCGAGAAGCGGATTCCGATGGCCGGTGGGCTCGGCGGCGGAAGCAGCAACGCGGCGGTCACCCTCCTGGCGCTCCAATCCCTCTGGCGGGTCTCTCTTCCTCCCCGCGATCTCTTTCGCCTGGCCAGCCGCCTCGGTGCCGATGTCCCATTCTTCCTGCTTGGTGGAACCGCTCTGGGAGTCGGTCGCGGCGACGAGGTCTATCCGATGCCCGAACTCTCCGCCCCCCTGCTCCTCCTTGTCAATGTCGGTCTCCCCGTGCCGACGCGCGAGGTCTATGGCGCTCTGCCGCCCGAGTTGACAAGGCCCGGCCCCATCAGTATGATGCCTCTTTCTTTTGAGGTGGCGTATGTCTCGCAGGCTAACCTCAATGATGAGAGTCAGGGCACAGGAAGAAGCATTGCCCATTGGCTCTACAATGATTTGGAAAGGGCAGTCTATCCCCAGTATCCCCTTCTGCGAGAGGTGAAAGAGTCGCTTCTCGCTTGTGGGGCATCCGGGGCGCTTCTCTCGGGAAGCGGGTCATCATTGGTGGCGATCTTTGACAATAACCCAGCTCGCGAAGAAGCGATTCGCTTCTCTCAACAATCGGGTTGGTGGCACACTCCGGTGTCGACGCTCTCCCGGGATCAGTACCGAAGATTGCTCCCACTCGCGACGTAAACTCCCGGTTGGCCCCTGATACGCCCGCACTAAATGGCACAGGAACTCAGCGCCGCTGATAGAAGAAACCACTCGTTCTCAGCGCTCTTCGTGGAATGACGCTTCAGGCAGGCAAGCAGCGTCAAAACCAGGGCGGGATGATACGAACCAGATACTTGTGGGCAAAAGGGATTGAGCGGTCCCAGCTCTGAGCACTTCTCGCAACCCTCGAAATTCAGTGTCAGCCTCCCGATCAAGTTCGCGAAAGTATTCCTTCTCGCGTCTTCCACGATCGAAAGTGCTGGGATACAAAACCCATCGCAAACTGAAAGAGCGTCCAATCGTCTGGATTCCGTGTTGGGGAGTCGCCAAGTGGTAAGGCAGCGGCCTTTGGAGCCGCCATTCGTAGGTTCGAATCCTACCTCCCCAGCCACCCTTCTGCGTAGAAAGCAGGAAAGACCCTCTCTCCGAACGCCTCTTCCCTCGGCCTATTTTGTCGAAGGCAGAGCAAGTTTTTGGAGGGATTTTCATTTTTGCTTCGCGCTTGCGGATTGAACCAACGTGAATACCCTACAACTCTTCTCTGGCAACTCCAACCGGGCTCTGGCGGAGGAGATCTGTCAGTACCTGGGATTGCCCCTGGGACGAGCCAACACGACGCGCTTTCCGGACGGAGAGTTCAATTTTCAAATTCTTGAGAATGTGCGTGGCGGTGATATCTTTATCATTCAGTCGACTTGTCCTCCCGTCGATTCCCACTTGATGGAATTGCTGATCATGATCGACGCCTTTCGTCGATCTTCAGCTGACCGGATCACGGCGGTCATTCCATATTACGGGTATGCCAGGGGGGACAAGAAGGATCGGCCGCGCATTCCCATCTCCGCGCGACTTGTGGCGAATCTGATTACGACTGCCGGGGTGAACCGAGTTCTGACCGTTGATCTGCACGCGCCGCAGATTCAGGGCTTCTTCGATATTCCGGTCGATCACCTCTACGCCGCCCCGGTGATGATCGAGTACCTCTCCGCTCATCCAGTGGAGAACCTGGTCGTCGTCGCGCCGGATCCTGGTGGGGCGGAACGCGCTCGGGCCTATGCCAAGCGGCTCGATGCCGACTTTGCGATTGTCGACAAGCGGCGGGACAAGTCGACGCCGGGACACTCGGAAGCGCAGGTGATGAACGTCATCGGCCAGGTCGAAGGGCGCAACTGTCTGATTGTCGATGATATGGTGGATACCGCTGGAACCCTGACCAAGGTGGCCGAAGCGCTTCACCAAAAGGGCGCTCAGCGGATTTTGACAAGTTGTGTTCACGCCGTCCTCTCTGGGAACGCGATCGACCGAATCCGGCAGTCACCGTTGGAGAAGGTGCTCTACACCAACACGCTCCCGGCGCCCAAAGGTTGTGAGCCGTCGAGGTTCGAATGCCTTTCGATCGCTCCCCTCCTGGCAGAGGCGATCAAGTCGATTCACGACGAGACGTCGGTCAGCCGCCTCTTTATCTGAGAGACGGTCTGGCGCGGAAGCGAGCAAGGACCGGCGCGTGCGCCCGGTGAGTCCGATGACTTGTTGCTTCCCTCCCTTTTGTGATCACCGAGTCGGGAGTGGGACCTGTTGAATTGCATAGTTGAATCGCATAGTTGAATCGCATATTGGATGAAATAGTCAGACGATCTGAAAGAGCAGTGGAGAGGAGATAGTGCGACATGAGTCAAGCTGAAACGATTACCCTGAAGGCCACCTCGCGGGAAGAGAGAGGGAAGAACGCGGCGCGGCGTCTGCGCGCGGCGGGGCAGTTGCCCGTCACCGTCTATGGCGGTGGTCAGGAGCCCGCGGCGAGCACGGTGGCCAAGCGTGAATTGGCGGCGCTGATTCGTCACCACGGTCGTGCCCAGGTCATCACGCTCGACCTCGATGGGAGCCCCGTTCCGGTCAGGATTGCCCAATTGCAGCTCGACCCGGTGCGGGATACCGTCATTCACGCCGATTTCATTCGCGTCTAGCCGTCGAGGGCCTTCCTAAAGAATGCTTCTTTGGAAAGTACGGTCTGTAGCAGGGCAGAAGAGATAGGAATCTCCGTTGTGTGGTTGATCGTTGGCCTTGGAAATCCAGGTCCGAAATACGAGCTGACGCGCCACAATTATGGATTCCTGGTGGTCGATGAGCTCGCGCGGCGATTGGGCAAGCCGGTCCGAACTCCTGAGTGTCAATCGTTGACCTGCCAGGGGAAGCTCGAAGGGCTTCCTCTGCTACTCACCAAGCCCCAGACGTTCATGAATCTGAGCGGCGTAGCGGTTGCCGCGTTGACAGCCAGGCATCCGATTGTCTCTCCAGGACAGGTTCTGGTGATCAGTGACGATCTGGCGCTTCCCTTCGGGCGGCTCCGGAT
>Ga0169931_10002070_pt1 | contig 32975 bp, 28 predicted proteins | sample Kivu_15m_20L_FD_129675 | JGI IMG/M metagenome (GOLD analysis project Ga0169931, IMG submission 129675) | Freshwater microbial communities from Lake Kivu, Western Province, Rwanda to study Microbial Dark Matter (Phase II) - Kivu_15m_20L... | ecosystem: Environmental > Aquatic > Freshwater > Lake...
ATTTCGCGGCAACGTCCCCGTGACGGCTTGGGTGCAAAAGTACGCCCCGAGCTACGACTTGCCGCACGTGTACGTCTCGAGCTCCAGCGACGGCTTCAATCGCAACGTGGTGCTCTCGCGCTTCCCACTCGCGGATCGCAATGGTGACGGCAAGAGCACGCTGGCCGACATTCCGTCGGTCACGGCCAGCGCGTGGGCTCCCGGTGGCAATGGCGGCATCCGCGGCTTCCTGTTCGTCGAGTTCGATCTTCCCGCGACGAGCTACGCGGGTGATCTCGTGCTCGGTGGAGCGCACCTGAAGGCCGGGAGCAACTCGAGCGATCACACGCAGCGCGTGACGGCGGCGCAGAACGTGTCCTACGTCGTGCGCTATTGGTGGAACGGCAACGGCGGCGCCACGCCCGATCCGCTCGCGCGCATCGCCGACTCGCCGGCGGCGACGAGCGTGCTGGCCGCGAGCACTCCGGTCGTGCTGGTCGGCGACTGGAACGAGGATGAGCTGCAGAACGGCGCGACGCGCGGCCCGGTCGACTGGCTCTCGCAGGCGCAGACGAGTGGGGGCGTCGCCGACGGCACGGATCGCGACGGATCCGACATGACGGTCGACGCCGCGGTGAACTACTTCAGCGGCAATCGCCAGACCATCGGGACGAGCGGCACCAAGTTCGACTACATCGCATGGCAGGACAGCATCGCGACCCTGCGACTCGCGAGCGTGTTCGACTCGGCCGCGAATCCCGCAGGGGCGCAGCCGCCGGAATTCAGCGGTGTTTCCGGCGGTGCGACGGGACTCACCGCGCGCGCCTCGGACCACCGTCCCGTGTTCACCGACCTCGTGCTCCCGTCCCCGATCGTCGACTGCAATGGCAATGGCGTGTCCGACGCGAGCGACATCGCGACGGGCTCGTCCTTCGACACCAACGGCAACGCCGTCCCCGACGAGTGCGAGCCTTGCACGAGCGTGATCGCCTACTGCACGGCCGGCACGACCTCGAGCGGCTGCCTACCCGCGCTCGCGAGCCTCGGGACGCCGAGCGTCGCGGCGACTTCTGGCTTCATGCTGCGGGCGAGCGGCGTCGAGGGCCAGAAGAGCGGGCTCCTGTTCTATGGCACGAGCGGACCCAAGGCGGCGGTGTGGGCGCCCGGCAGCTCGAGCTTTCTGTGTGTGAAGTCGCCGACCCAGCGCACCGTGTCGCAGGCGAGCGGCGGCGCGAGCGGGGCCTGCGACGGGGTGCTCTCGCTCGACGTGCGAGCATGGCTGGCCGCACATCCGACGGCGCTCGGCATGCCGCTCGGAGCGGGCGAGATCCAGAACTGGCAGGCGTGGTTCCGTGATCCGCTCGCTGCGGGCACGACCAACCTGACGAATGCGCTGCAGGTTCGCTACTGCCCGTGAGCTGAGCACGGGGCGCGCGCGCGTCAGGGCACGCGGAACTCGACGTCGGCGGAGTCGAGCGCGAGCCCCATGGGACCCGCGGGCAGCTCGTAGCTTCCGAGCGTCTCGGTTCCGACCGTGACGCGGACGCGCCCCGTGGTTGCATCGCGAGATGCGGAGATGGTCCACCATCCGTCGGCATCCGGCGAGCCCTTGAGCGCGTGGACGCCGAGGACTTTCCAGCTGCCCGTCCAGCGATCGATGCGCAGCTCGCGACCGGAGTCGATCACGGCGATGGTGTGGTCCGAAGCTGACGTGAACTGCACGAGCAATCCGGCGCGCCAGCGGCCGCCGTGCAGGGGGCGCAGGCGCGCGGAGTGGCTCGCGACGCTCTCGCGCGTGCGGCACGCACCGACGACGCTGGCCGTGCCGCGCAGGTGCCCGGCGCCAAGGCTGTCCCACTCATTGAAGAGCGACACGTACGGCTGCTGCACGCTCGGCAGCCACTTGCCCATGGCGTCGCGAAGAGCGTCGCTCTTCAAGCCCGCGGCCTTGAGCAGCGCTTTCGCGTCGGCGGCTTCACCCCGGTCGAGTCGCTCTTGCAGCGCGCGGAAGCCGCTCGTCGGCTTGCCCTTGGCCGACGTGGCGAGCCAGCGCACGAAGTGCATTTGCGCCGGTCGATCTTCCGGCGCTGTCGGGAGCGCTTCCCACGCGAAGCCGTCGCGCGCGGAGCTCGCGAGAGCGCGCGCGGGATAGTCCTCGAGCGAGACGGGTGGGACCACTGCGAGCCGCAGCTCGCGGCCATCCCATGTGTGATGCGCGAGGTGCTCGACGACGCCCTCGCCCCACCACGTCGGCGGCGGCCCCTTGCGATTCCTGCTCGTCTCGCCCGCAAGCCAGTGAAACTGGTGTGCAACTTCGTGGATCAGCAGCGCGCGCGTGTACCAGCGCGTCGGCTGCCGAAACAGAAACGCCGTGCGCGACACGGGGCAGTAGTAGCCGCCCGGACCCGGTGGCGGCGGACTGCCTCCGCCCGCGCGAATGGCCTCCGACATCGTGTCGAACGATTGGTGCAGCGAGACGCGCAGCCGCGCTCCGTCCGCGAGCTTCGGCTGCGCGCCGAAGAACTCCACGTACTGCGGCCACGCGGCCTCGAGCACCGCGAGCGCCTCGTCGGCGTCTCCGCGCCGCACGAACCACTTCTCCTCGGACCTCGGCGGCGGCGAGAGCGCCGGCTGGCTCTCCGGAATGCCGTGCACTTCGATCTCGTAGTGCTCCGAAGTAGAGCGGAGTGGAGCGCTCGCGTCGGTCGCTTGCAGGAGCGCGAGGAGCAGCGAGAGCATCAGCATTTCGGGGCTCGGTTCAGACGGAGCGCGCGAGGGTGCGTGCAGGACGCACGAAGGCTCTAGCGGACGGCTTCGGCGCGGCGGCGGATGATCTCGAGGATGTAGGACTGGACGTCGGACATGATGAAGTCGGTCCAGAGCGTCGCGTAGAAGTTGAAGTGCGTCGAGACGCGGTGGCGCGAGCGCAGGTGCAGCAGGACGGCGCCATCGGCGAGAGGCTCGAGCTCGTACTCGCCCTCGAGCACGTCGAAGTGCGGGCCGCCGACGGTCACATGCTGGTCGAGCGTGTGCGGCGGGATCGTTTCGGCGTCCGCATGGATCGAGAAGGTCAGCTTGCGCGGAGGATCCCAGTGCGTGACGGTCTCGAGGAAGAGCACGTTGCCTTCGAAGGTCGCGTGGCGCACGCCACCGACGCCCTCGTGCGAGAGTGTTGCCTCGAGCGGACGCGGAAAGCCGATTGCGTGACTGAGCGCGAAGTGGTGCTCGCTCTCGTCGAAGCGTGGCACGCGCTCGATCTGCTCCCAGATTTCCTCGGGCGTCGCGTCGATGCGGACCACGTTCTCGATCGTGCGAACCTGCTGCTCGGTGGCGAAGCGCGCTTCGATCGGGCCCGCGAGGTAAGGGAGCAGCGCGATGCAAGGGAGCGACGCGCCGCTGCCACCCTTGCCGGAGCGGCGGCGGACGTCGGCGATCGCGCCCGCGAGCAGCCCGCCGAAGAGCGAGAGTCCGACGTAGAGCGGGAACCAGAGGAAGATGCAGATCAGGCCTTCCCACGCGAGCGCGAGGGACACGGCCAGCGCGAGGATGCCGGAGACAACGGCCATGGAGAGGCGCGGAATCCACGCCAGGGGGCCGTGCCGCTCCGCGAGCGCGACGGTGACGAAGCCGAGCGAGAAGGGGACGGCAAAGATGAAGCTCGCCGTCATCACTTCGAGGAATCGCGAGGTTGCGTCGGAGCCGAACAGCGCGCGCGCCATGAGCCCGTGGCCTGCGCCCACCGCGACCGGCAGTACGAAACGCACCAGCACTTCGCCCAGGCGGCGCCGCTCGCGCTGACGGTTGTACGCGTCGAGGTCCTGCTCGCTCATGGAAGCGGACGGTAGCGCGCGCACCCGCTAGGATCCACGCGATGCTGCGCCTTCCGTTCGTCGCTTGGCTCGGGCTGCTCGCGATGTCTTCCAGCCTGCGGGCCGGAGATGGTGCTGCCTACCCCACTGCGTCCAGCCGAAAGGGACTGCAGGTGCAGATGGTCGACGACGCGCTCGAGCTCGGCGTCGCGCACGCGGCCCTGAACGTCAATCTCGCGCAGCTGCACACGCGCGCGACGGATGCGTCGAGCCTCGAGTTCGAGCATGCGGGCCGCACGTGGCGCTTCGATCGCGCCTACCTCCAGTCCCTCGACCGCGACATCCGGCCACTCTCGGAAAAGGGCGTGCTGGTCTCGCTGATCCTGCTCTCACTCGCGAGCGGCGATGCGGACAAGGACAGCTTCCTGCTCGACGCGCGCCGCGACGCGAAGGCGCCCAACGGCATCTGCGCTCCGAACCTCGCGACTCCTGAGTCGCGCGCGTGGCACGCCGCGGCGCTGGCGTGCATGGCACGTCGCTGGAGCGGGACGTCGCAACATGGCAGCGTGTGGGGCTGGATCGTCGGCAACGAGGTCAACTCCCATCACTGGTGGTTTCACATGGGGCCTGCGACGCTCGAGCAGGTCGCGCGCGCCTACGAGGACTTCGTTCGGCTCGTGCACGACTGCGCGACAGCCGAGCGCACGCACGCGCGGGTCTACGTCTCGCTCGAGCATCACTGGTCGATTCGCTATCCGGCCGCAAGCGAGTCTCAGGGCTTCCCCGGACGCGACTTTCTCGCGCGCTTCGCTGCTATCGCGCGCGAGCGGGGCGACTTCGCGTGGCATGTTGCGTATCACCCATATCCCGAAGATCTGTTCGACTGCGCCTTCTGGGACGATGCGAGCGCTCCTGACGAAGACGACGCCGCGCGCATCACATTTCGCAATCTTCCGGTGCTCGCGCGCTTCCTGCGGCGCGACGAGCTGCTGTTCGCAGGCGCGAGTCGTCGCGTGATTCTCTCCGAGCAGGGCTTTCACCGGGCGGATGGCGATGCGGGGGAGACGCTGCAGGCCGTCGCCTACGCGGCCGCGTGGCACGCCGTCGAGCTCGAGCCCTCGATCGATGCATTCCTGCTGAGCCGTCACGTCGATCACGCGCACGAGGGCGGGCTGCGCTTCGGTCTGTGGACTCGCAAGGCGGACTCCATCTGCACGCCGGAACGGCGCACGGCGCTCTACGGGGTGTTCCGCGACACGGCAACGCCGCGCGAGGCCGCGGCTCACGCCATGGCGCTGAAGACGCTCGGGATCGAAGACTGGAAAGAGCTTCCCGGTCGGCTGGGCCACCGCGCGGCGCGCGAGACGCGCTAGGGCGCTGCGGCGGGCACGGGCGTCCGGGCTCCAGACCGGGTGCACGTCGCGTCGACGAAGGAGCGTCTCGGATTCACGCGCGCTCCCGTGCGGAGCGACCGGGACGCCCCCCCAATGTCCAATCGCAAGCTGTCCGGCTTCACTCTCGTGGAGCTGATGATCGTCGTCGCCATCATTTCCGTACTGGTTGGCTTTGCCGTGCCGCGTTTCCTCGCGGCGCGCCGCAGCGCCAACGAGACCAGCGCCATCACCGTCATGCGCTCAATCGTCGGGGCGCAGGTTTCTGTGCAGTCCGCGGGCTCGATCGACACGGACGCCGATGGGCAGGGTGAGTTCGGATACTTCGGCGAGCTCTCCGGGACCCGCCCCGCGCGCATGTCCGTCAGTGGCACGGCCGCGGCCGGCATCGCGGGCACACACGAGCTGAGTCCCTCGCCGCTCTTGCCGTCGATGGGGCAGGTGAGCCAGTCCGTGGTCACGCACTCGGGCTACGTCTTTCAGATCTGGCTGCCTGCCTCGAGCAACACGCCGATCTCTGGGATCGCCGAGGATGTGGACGGCGGCAAGCTCGCCGGCCCGTTCCCGGACTCCAACGCGGGCGAGACGCGTTTTTGCGCCTACGCGTGGCCCGTCCGCGCGGGCTTCACCGGCTCGCGCGCGTTTTTCGTGAACCAGGAAGGCGTGATCCTCGAGATGCCCAACCGCGGCGCGACGCCCTATTCGGGCATCGGCAACGGGCCCGACTACGACGCCGCATTCGCCACGGCCGGGGACATGGGCGCGGGCTTCGCTCGCGGCGTTGCCGCGGCGGACGGCAACACGTGGCGTCCCGTGCAGTGAGCGCGCGAGGCGCGACCGCTATGCTCGCGCCCTCGTCGCCGCTCGACGCGTGCGGGTGACGGATCAAGTGGGCGCGAGCACGGCGAAGCACAAGTTGCAGGGCATCGAGGCCGCGCGCGGCGTCGCGGCAGCGCTCGTCGTTGTCTACCACGCGGCGCGCCATCTCGACGCGAACGGGCTGGGATTGCCGTGGGCCGCCGGACTCGAGAGGTTTGGCCACGCGGGTGTCGACTTCTTCTTCGTGCTCTCGGGCTTCATCATCCTCTTCGCGCACTGGGGCGACGTGGGGCGGCCGGACGCGCTCCCGCGCTACGCGGAGCGTCGCTGCACGCGCATCTTCCCGCTGTACTGGCCCGTGTTCGCCGTGTCTCTCGCGCTCGCGGTGCTCGGTTCTCGCGCGCTGCGGCCGGACGCGGGATCTTTGCTCGCGAATTTCCTTCTGCTGCCGACCGCGGAGCAGCCGATCCTCGGCGTGGCGTGGACGCTCCAGCACGAGATGCTGTTCTATGCGCTGTTTGCCGTGCTGCTCGTCTCGCGACCGCTCGGGCTCGCGCTGCTCGTGCTCTGGGTGGCGTGGGTGTTGAGCGTCGCTGGCGGCGCGCTCGAGCGTCCCTTGGGTGGCTTTGGGCGCGTGGCTCTCTCGGCCTACAACGTGCAGTTCGCTCTCGGCATGGCGTCGGCATGGATCCTGCGTCGCGCGCGAGTGCCAGCCGCTGGCTGGGTTGCGCTCCTCGGCGCCTGCGCCTTCTTTGCGACGGGCCTCGCGGAGAGTCGAGGCAGCGTCGATGGCTACGGAGACTTCGCGCGACTGCTGTACGGCGCGGCCGCGTGGCTGTTCATGCTCGGCATCGTCGAGCGGGAGCGAGCGACCGGATTCCGCGTGCCGCGACTGCTCGCTGTGCTCGGGCAAGCGTCCTACGCGATCTATTTGGTGCACCTCCTCTGCATCGGGCTCGCATTCAAGCTCTTCGAGCGCATCGGCGCGACGGCGCTTCACGCGCACGTGCAGCTCGCCCTGCTCGTCGCGCTCGGCATCGCGGGCGGTGTGCTCGTCTCGCGCTGGATCGAGCTTCCGATGACGGAGCTCGCGCGCCGTTCGTGGGCGCGGGCGACCGGGCGCGGCAAGGCGGTAGCCTCGTGAAGGCGTTGACCCTGCGGCCGCGCACGCTGCTCGTCGTCGCGCTCTGGATCGTCGTGGTGCACGCGCTGCTCGTGTTCGCGCTGCTCAAGACGAACTTCGTGCCGCTTGCGCGCAAGACACTGGGCATCGATCCGCCCGAGGAGCGCAGTGTCGCCCAGTACCAGACGATGCTCGGCTGGTTCGAGCGCGATCGACGCGTGCCCAAGAATGCGGTCGTGCTGCTCGGCGACAGTCTGTTGCAGGACCTCCATTCCGCGCACCTCGGCCGCGAAGTGCACTCGTTCGCCCTCGGCGGCACGACGGCCTCCGTCCTGCTCGAGGTGGTGTCCGGCCTGAGCTGTCTCGAGCGCGCGAAGGTCGTCGTGCTCGGCGTCGGTGCGAACGACCTGAAGTACCGCAGCCCGGCCCAGATCCTCGCCGCCTACTCCGTGCTGCTGAGTGCGTTTCCGCCCGAACTCGACCTCGTGGTCGTTCCTGTCTTGCCCGTGGATGAGCGCGCACCGGACGTGATCGCACGCCCGTATCTCTCGAATCGCCGACTCGGCGAGCTCGACCACCTGCTCTCGGCGTGTGCGTTGGCGCGATCGCGCACGCGACGCGTCGACGTCCGCGAGCTGCTCGCGCCCGACGGAAGTCTGCGCTCCGACCTGCACTCGGGCGACGGCTGGCACCTCTCCGACGAGGGCGACGCGCTGCTCGGTCGCGCCATCGCGCGCGAGCTCGACGCGCTCTCCCGCTAGGCCGAAGTCATCACGGCGTCCACGTCACGGTCCAGCCGTTCGAGAGATTGAACGTGTCGGCGGTGCAGAAGGACGGATCGGGGTTGCGGTACCAGACCTGATAGGAGCGCGTGCCGCCGAGCGCGGGCACCATGCCCTTCTGGGAAATCGGCGTGTCGCTTGTCGACGAGTACTGCGCGAAGTTCCCGACCGGCAGCTTCGCTCCGAGGCGGATCACCGATCCGCCCGCGCACCGCAGGCCGTCGCCAAACACTTGACCGGCGCCGTTGCCGAGCCGATCCGTGCCCTGGAAGAACAGCAGGCTGTTGTTGGGAACGGGGTACACGGACAGGGTGAACGTGTCGTTCGTGAGCGCGGTCGAGCCACTGCCCGTGAGGCGCGCCCCGCGACCGATGGAGCTGCGGCAGCCGCCGCCATCATTCGAGGTGTTGCCGCACGGACAGGGCGTGGCGCTGCCGTCGCCGAGGCAGAACGCCGAGCCGTTCGCGGGCTGAGCGAGCGCTTGACGGTAGAAGTCCCAGTTCGTCGGCCCGAGGGCTTGCAGCAGCGCGAGTGAGTCGTGGCCGATGCCCGCGGGCGTGCTCCACTCGTGTGCGATCCCGAGCTGCACCAGCTCGTCGTGCAGAAGCGTGTGGTTGGCGAGCATGCAGTCGAGCTGGCCGGTCGCCATGCGCAGGCGGATGCCGCTCGAGACGATCGTCGCGACCCCTTGGGCCGCGAGCGTGCGCGGCGTGTTCGCGAGGTAGTAGGCCGGGTCGCTGTCCCAGACGCTCTCGTAGATCTGCAGCCGCGACGCCAGCGGTGCCGTGCTGCAGGGCGGCTCATCGAGGAAGTCGAGTTGCAGCGGGCCCGCGCCGAGCAGCGAGCTCGCGACGAACAGGTGCGGAAACTTGAACGCGAAGCGACCCGCGCCCTGACCGCCCATGCTGAAGCCCTCGAGGATGCGTCCCTCCCGCGTGCCGAGTGTGCGGAAGCGCGCGTCGACCTCCGGCAGGAGCTCGTGGATCACGACCGTCTCCATCGGCACTGCGCCGTCCTCGGAGTTGGTCCACATGCTGGTCGCCATGCCATTCGGAAACGCGATGAGCATCGGCGGGATCAAGCCCTGCGCAATCGCGCTGTCGAACCACGCCGAGAGCTGCGGGATGCCAGCGGTGGGAGAGCCGGAACCGTGCAGCCAGTAGAGCACCGGAAAGCGCCGCGTCGGCTGCGTGTCGTAGACGGGCGGCGTCCAGACGTGGTAGCTGACGAGCGAGCTCGCGGCCGCGCTCTGGAATGTGCGGTACTGGACACGCGGCGCGCTGACGGGCGCCGTGGTCCACTGCGCGCTGGCGAAGGCCGGGAGCAGGGCGAGTGCTGCGAACGCGGAGCGAAGTGCGTCGAAGTGCATGGGTACCTATCCTACAGCGCCGCAAGAACTTCGTTGGCGGCGCGCTCTCCCGATTCCACGGCACCTTCCATATAGCCCTGATAGTCCGTGGAGGTGTGCTCGCCGGCGAAGTGCACGCTGCCTTCGATCTCGCCCTCCGAGCCCGCCAGCGTCGTGTACTGGCCCACCTTCCAGTAGGCGTAGGAGCCGCGCTGGTTGGGCGAACCGGGCCAGTAGTCGATGCTCGCGACGCCGTTGAAGCGCGCCGTCAGCCCCGGCAAGACGGGTTCGATCTGCGCGAGGAAAATCGCAGCGGCCTGCGACGGAGTGCGCTGTGCGAGGCTCGGACCGGCCGAGCCGAGGTAGTTGTCGAGGATCCCCGTAGTGCCCGCCTGCGCGCGCGTCTCTTCCCACGTGTTCTGAAAGCCGGTGTCGCCGAAGGTCTCGCCATTGCAGCCGCGCGTGTACCAGTGGCGCGTGGTGAATTGCACGTGGAGCTTTGCGTTGGTGCCCATGCCTTGCTGCAGAATCGTCGCTCGCTTGCGCGAGGACAGCGCGAGCTGCGCGAGATCGACGTCGGCGCGCAGAACCGCGAACGGCACGGTCAGGATCACGCGATCGAAGCTGGCCTCGAACGGCGCGCCCGCGGTCGCGAAGGTCAGGCGCGTGCGGCCGTTGGCGAGCGTCCTGGCCGCGACGAGGCGGTGAGCGGTCCGAGTCTGGGGCGCGAGCGGCACCGAGAGCAGCGCCGGGATTTGCTCGTTGCCGCCGCGCACGCGGAAGCGCTCATCGGACTCGCCGAATAGCGCGAAGTTGTTGGGAGTCGAGCCGTAGCCGAGCAGGTAGAGCAGGTTGAGCGAGCTCTGCTGCGAGGAAGGTGCGCCGTACTCGATGTCGTAGGCCATCGAGAGCAGTCGTCCGAATTGCGAGTCGAGGCCCCCGGGAACGCGCGACGCGATCCAGCCGTCGATCGAGAGCTGGTCGAGTGCCGCACCTTCCGGCGTGAAGCTCGCGTAGGACGTCGGGTAGCCCGCCTCCTGAACGTCGCGCCGCAGGACTTGGAAGATGCTCGCGAAGTCCTGCTCGGCTTGCGCGAACGTGTAGAGACTGCCGTTGAAATAACCGAGCGCCTGTGTGGCGGCCGGCTCCGCGGCGAGCAGGTCGTCGAGCACGAGACCCAGCTTGCGCGCGAGGCGCCGCATGCGCTTGTGGCCCGTGTCGATCAGCTCGCCGCCGCGCTCGACGCGTTGTCCGGTGGAGGCGAAGGACTGCTGGTCGGTGAAGACGCGACCGCCCGTGCGCGAGCTGGCCTCGTAGATCTCCGGGAAGTAACCCGCTTGGCGCAGCCGCGTTGCAGCGGCGAGTCCGGCGAGTCCGGCGCCGACGATTGCAATGCGCGGTGCGTTCGAGCCGGATTGGGCAGCGCGCGAAGCCGGGGAGCGCGAGGACCGCCGCGCCGGCCGCCGCTCCCTGCAGCAGCTCGCGGCGCGAGGTCCCTTCGCGCTCGCGCTGGCGCTCGAGCGCCTCTCGGGGCGGCACTCCCTCGAGTGCGGCGCGTTCGAACACGCTGGAGAGGCTGCGGAAACGCGAGAGGATTTGGCTGCGCGGCATCGGAGGCTCCTCGAGTTAGTGGGGGGGGAAGCGAAAAGCAGTCTAGGCGCACTCGATCTTCCGTGGGGGGCGATTCCGATCCCGCGCCGCCGGGCCGCTATTCTCCCCGCATGTTGCGTGCGACCTGCCTTCTCTCCGTGCTGATTGCGGCCTGCGCCGCCCCTCCCATGGAACGACCTCTCGACCCGGAGCGCGCCGCATGGCATGCGGAGCGCCTCGAGAACCTGCGCAAGGCAGATGGCTGGCTCACGCTGGTGGGGCTCGACTTCCTCGAGGACGGCGAGTACCCGGCGGGGAGCGGAGCGGACGCGCGCCTGCGCTACGCGAACTGTGATCAGCCGCTGTGCGGCACCTTCGCGGTCGCGGGCGAGCGCGTGACGTACCGCGCCCACGGCGATTCGCAGTCGATCGAGCTCACCGCCGACGATGTCGGAGCTCCGTCCGTCGTTCGCAGCGGCAGCGTTTCGTTCACGCTCGTGCGCCGCAACGGGCAGCTCGCGCTGCGAGTGCGCGACTCGCTCAGCTCCGTGCGCACGGAGTTCGCGGGGATCGCGCTCTTTCCCTTCGAACCGGCGCTCGTCGTCGACGCGCGCGTGCGAGAGCCAGAGGCGGACGCGACGATCTCCATCACCAACGTGACGGGCTTCGTCGAGGAACAGGCGCTCGCGGCGGAGCTCGAGTTCGAGCTCGCTGGGATGACGCATCGCTTCGTCGCGACCGCGGGCAGCGCGGGCCGCCTGTTCGTGGTGTTCGCCGACGCGAGCAATGGCGCAGAAACCTGTGCGACGGGGCGCTTTCTCGACGTGCCCGCGCCGGTGGGCGGGTGGACGAGCATCGACTTCAACCGTGCGGTGAATCCACCCTGCAGCTTCACGGCCTTTGCGACCTGTCCGCTTCCGCCGCAGGCCAATCGCCTGCCGATTCGCGTGCTCGCGGGCGAGCGGAGGCACTCCTTCGCAGGCGCTCCGGACCACTCAGCGCCGTGATGCGACCGATGTGGATCGCAAAGCGCCGCCTATCGAATCGCTGAGCGCTTTCGAGCGGTCGGGCGCGCTTCCCGAGCCGACACTTGGTCGCGTCCCTCATCCGCAAGGAGATGCCCATGCAGTCCCGCAGCTTCCGTTTGTCTCTGATCGCTACTTCCTTCGCTCTCGGCGCTGTCTCATGGTGGGCGCTCTCCGCACTGGCGGGCAAGCGCGAGGCGTGGGACTCGGCGCTCTACTTCGTGCTGGTGCTGCCTGCGCTCACGGCGGGCTGCGCGCTAGCGGGCTGGAACCGCATGCGCGGCGCCGCGTGGATCGCGCCGGCGTTTGCGCTGGGCGAGTGGAGCGCGATGGTCGCTCTCGCCGGAGGTGACCTCGGGATTTGGCCGCTGGGGCTCGCGTTCACGGCCGTAACGCACGCGCCGGCCTTCGGACTCGCGCTCGTGCTCGCGCGACGGCCCGCTCCGCAAGCATCGCGCGGCTGAGGCCGATACGAGGCGCGCATGGCGCAGGCTCCGGGATCGACGCGAGGCGTGGCTCTCGGCGTCGGGCCGGCGCTGGCTGTCGGCGCGTGGCTGCGACTGACCGCGCTCGATGTGCACTCGCTGTGGTTCGACGAGTGAGGCACGCTCGCAGTCGCGCTCGCAGACGCTCCGCTCGAGATTCTGCGCGCGGACCGGCACCCGCCGGTGTCGTTCCTAGCGTTCCGCTGGTGGAGCGGTGTTTTCGGCGAGAGCGATGCGGCCTTGCGCGCGCTCCCCGCGCTCGTGTCGTGCCTCGCGCTCGCGCTGTTCGCCGTCTGGACCAGCCGCGTTGCGAGCGGCGCGGTTGCGCTGCTCGCAACATGGCTGCTCGCCGTTGCGCCCTACCAAGTCTGGATGGGGCAAGAAGTGCGGATGTATCCGTTCGTCGAGCTCGGCGCCGTGCTCGTGCTGCTCGGGTCCGAGCTCGCGCTGCGACGCTCGCTCGCGGGAGCGACGCTGGTCGCCGCGGGCACGGCGCTCGCGTTCGGCGCGCACTATCTCGGCATCTGCGTGGGCGGACTGGTGCTGGCCGCAGGCGAGAGCTGGAAGGAGCGGCGCGCCGCTGCGCTCGGAGCGACGCTCGGGATGCTCGCGTGGATTCCGTGACTGCTGACGGCCCTGCGAGACCAGATGCAGGCTGGGTGGGGCGACACCGTCAAGCTGTCCGCCCGCGACATGGCCGAGCTCGCGCCGCGGCTCTTCACGGTGGAGATGGATCCTGTTCCGGCGGCGTGGCACTGGGCTGCGTTCGCGCTCGGCACGCTGTGCTGGCTGGCGCTCGCGCACGGTGCGTGGCGCGCTCGTGCAGATCGCGCGGCCCGAACTGCGCTCGTGGCCACGGCCTTGCCGGTCGCGTTCACGCTGGCGACGGCGTGGACCGTTGGCGGAGGTTTCCAGACGCGCTATCTCATCGCGGCGACGCCGGGTGCGGCCCTCGCCGTAGCCAGCGGGCTCATCACGCAGCGTGTGTGGACCTTGCCGCTCGGTGGGGCGTTGCTCGCGCTCGGGCTGGGCGCGCACTCGCTCGAGCTGCGGACGCGCAACTTGCGCGAGGACTACGCCAGCGCGTGTGCCGAGCTCGCGCGCGAGTGGCGCCCCGGAGATCGCGTCGTCTCGATCACGGGCACGGAAGAGCTCTTCGAGCTGGCCCCGCTTGAGCATTATCTTCGAGAGCGTCCCGAGATTCTTGCCTCGGTGTCCAGTTGGGAGCGCATCGAGACGCGGCTCGCGGAGGTCCTGCCGAGCGGGGCTCGACTGCACGTCGTGTATCGCGAGTCGGGGTACGCGTGGGCCGAGCGGGATCGGCTGGCGACTCGCTTGGAGTGGATCGAGTCGAGTGGGACGCGCGAGCGCATCGAGCGCTCTGTGTGGCAGCGCAAGCCCTGAAGCTCGCTGGCCCGGAGTGGCGCAGCGCGGCACGGTCTCCTACCGTGAGGCCATGCAGCTTCATCCGTTTCTCGTTGCATCGCTCTTCGTGCTCGCCGCCTGCTCCGCGCCCCAAGTCGCCGCTTCCGAGCCGGTCGTCCCGCCGCAGCCCGCGCCTCCGCGGGCGAACACCGCCATCGTGCCTGCGACCCGCACGGACCCTTGGATTCTCGAGCGGCAGGCCGAGTGCGTGCGGCGCGCGCGGGAGAGCGCGCCGGCCAGCGTGATCTTCGTCGGCGACTCGATCACGCAGGGCTGGGAAGACGGTGGAGCGGAGCACTGGGTACGCGCATTCGCTCCGCTGGGAGCTCTCAACCTCGGCGTCAGCGGCGATCGCACGGAAAACGTGCTGTGGCGGCTGGAGCAGGCGCCGCTCGGGCGCCTGCAGCCCAAGGCGATCGTGCTCCTGATCGGTACAAACAACCTCGGCCACGGCACGCACACGGGCGAGGAAACGCTGGCCGGCGTGCGGCGCGTGATCGAGACCCTGCGCCAGCAGGTGCCCGCGGCGCGGCTCCTCGTGCTCGAGGTTTTTCCGCGCGGGGAGCGCTTCCACGCGCTGCGCGGGGAGCTCGCGCAGCTCAACCAAGCGCTGCGCGCGCACGCGGCGGAGCTCGGGTGCGAGGTGCTCCCGCTCGGCGACCGCTGGGTCCAGTCCGATGGTTCGATCTCGAACTTGGACATGCCTGACTACCTGCATCTGTCGTCCGCGGCCTACGGCCAATGGGCCGATGCTCTCGAGCCCATCCTGCGCGCCGTACCGCGCTAGGAAGATCGACCGTCACTTGCGGGCCTAAGGTGGGTGGCGCGACGCATGTCGCGCAGTTCGTTGATGGTGGCGATCCTCGCGGGCGTTGTGCCTGCGCTTGCACAGGCTCAGGTCAGCGAGGAAGTGCGCCGCGCGACCGTCGACAGCGAAAACGTGCTCGGCACGTCGATGCATCTCGAGCTCGCGGCCGAGGCGTCGAAGCTCAAGGGTGCGCGCAAGGCCCTGACGGCGGAGATCGAGCGGCTCGACGGGATCCTGAGCACATGGAATGCGGGCAGCGAGCTGCGCAGGCTGCCCCGTCCTTGCCCGCCGACCGCGGCCTCGGTCGAGCTGCGCGAGGTCCTCGCGGCGACGGAGCGCTGGATGGGAGCGTCGGGCGGCGCGTTCCATCCTGGCGTCGAGGTGCTGACGCAGCTGTGGAAGCTGGCGGAGACCCGCAACTCCGAGCCGAGTTCGGAGGAACTCGCCGCTGCGCTGGCGCGACTCCGCGAGCCGCTCTGGAAGCTCGACGAAGCGTCGGCCACGGTCGCGTTTCTCTCGGACGTCCCGCTCTCGTTCGATGGACTCGCGAAGGGCTACATCATCGACCGCGCGATCGACGCAGCGGTGCGGGCCGGCGCGCGCGACCTCGTGCTCGACATCGGTGGGGGCGTGCGCGTCGTCGGGAAACCGCGCTGGACGGTCGCGGTCGCCGATCCGCGGGCGCCCGCCGACAACGCGCAGCCGTTGTGCAAGCTCGAACTCGAGAACCGCTCGGTCGCGACCAGCGGGGGCTATGCGCGCGGCTTTGACATCGCCGGCAAGCACTTCTCCCACATCTTCGACCCGCGCACCGGCAAGCCGGTCACAGCCGTGCTGCAAGCGACGGTGATCGCTCCCGATGCAACGACCGCCGATGCGCTCGCCACGGCGCTCAACGTGCTCGCCCCCGGCGAAGGACTCGCTCTCGTGGCGAAGCTGCCGGGCGTGGCGAGCATGGTGGTCGATGCGCAGGGCGTGCAGCACGCGAGTCCGGATTGGGCGCGCTTCGTGCGAGCGAGCGCGACCGCTGCCGCGGATGCGCCGGCGGCGAGCGGCCCGAGCGTGCTGCCGCGCGGCGGGACGTTGGTGCTTTCCTTCGAGCTCCAGCAGCCGCCCTCCGGCGGCGGCGAGCGCGGCGGCCCTCCCGAGGGGCGCGGGCGCGGTGGCGAGCGCGGCGAGCGGCGCGGCGGCGGCTACAAGCGGCCCTACGTCGCCGCGTGGATCGAGGATGCGGAGGGACATTCGATTCGAACGCTCGCGCTGTGGATCGAGAAGCCCAAGTGGCTTCCGGACCTGCGCCGCTGGAGTCGGCTCTACAGCCGTCGCGAGGAGGTCAGCGCCGTGACGCGCGCCACGCGCGCGCCGGGCAAGTACGAGCTTGTCTGGGACGGGCGCGATGATGCAGGGCAGCCCGCAAAGCAGGGCGAGCTCACGCTGTGCCTCGAGGTCGTGCGCGAGCACGGCACCTACCAGCTGCTCACGGCCAAGTTCGAGTGCGACGGCAAGGAGTTCGCGAAAGACCTCACGGGAGAGGGAATCGAGGTCAAGTCCGCGGCGCTCGCCTTCCGGTGGCCCAAGTCGTGAGCTCCCTGCGACCTTCGCGCGTCCCCGGATTCGTGCGCTGGCTGCACACGTACCTCTCGCTCGCCGGTTTCACGGCGATCTTGTTCTTCGCGGTCACGGGCCTCACGCTCAACCACGCCGCGTGGTTCGAGTCGGGCGGCGAGCGCGAGCGCGAAGTCGAGCTCGCTGTCCCGCGCACTCTGCTCGAGGATCCGCAAACGGTAGCTCTCGCGCAGTGGCTCCGCGCCACGGCCGGTGTCCGCGGCGACGTGCACGATGTCTCCATCGAGGACGAGAGCATCTCGATCGTGCTGAAAGGCCCCGGCTACGCGGCGGATGCGTGGATCGACGTCGCGGCCGGCACGGCGAACGTGCGGGAGCGCGAGCTCAACGCGTGGGCGGTGCTCGACGACTTGCACAAGGGGCGCGACAGCGGCGCGACGTGGTCGTGGTTGATCGACGCGAGCGCGATCCTGATGGCCCTCTCGGCCCTGACGGGACTGTGGCTCGTGCTCTACGTGAAGCGACGCCGCAACCCGGGGCTCGTCGTCACCCTCGTCGGAACGCTGGTGGTGCTCGCCGTGGGCTGGCTGTGGACGCCGTGAGCGACTAGGGGCAGGCGCGGAACTGCAGGGCGTTGGACATGCCGACGCCGCCGAGCGAGGCCGAGTCGCGGTACCAGAACTGCGCGTAGACATCGACGCCGATCGCAAGCGCCGGGTCGAGGCCCGAGCGCAGGCGCGTGTTGAAGTCGAAGGCGAAGGTGCCGCTGCAGTCATCGGCGCCGAGGTTGCCGCCCGAGCTCGGGAGCACGATGCGCTTGAGCGGCGAGGCGGCGCACTTCGTGCCGCCGTAGAAGGCGCTCGCAGCCGGAGCGAGGCCGTAGAACAGCAGGCCGTTGCGCTGGTTGATGAGCTGCGTCGCGCTGACCGTGAACGGCGCGAGGTTCGTGAGGCTCGGCGTTCCGGAGGAGCCGATGGCGGGAGTGCAGCCTTGGCTGTTCACCTTCGCCGTGCAGTAAGCGACCGGCGCGGGGCAGTTGAACGTGCCGGGACCGACCTGCACGAGCTGCACGTCGTCGATGTTCCAGCCGCCGAACACGATGCCCGCGTCGCTCTGCAGCGTGAATTCGAGCTGCACCGAGGGATTTCCGGCGGCGAGCGCGGTGATGTCGAGGTCCATCGGAACCCACTCTGTGTCGATGAAATCCCCCGTCGTCGGATTCATCCACACGACGGTGCCGTTGACCTTGACGCGCGCCTTGTCGTGCAGCGCCGACTCGATGGTGAGCCAGCGGCGGAACTGCAGGCGCACACTCGTCGCGCTGGCGCAGTTGATCAGCGGCGAGCGCAGCCAGCAGTGCGAGCTGTTGTTGTAGTCGCCAAACCACGTGCTCTGGGTGCCGAGGTCGTTGCCCCAGCACTTCGCGCCGCTGAACGCTCCCGGTGCGTCGCCGGACTCACCCACGGGGCTCGACCACTGCCAGTCGTTGGTGCCGCTGTAGCTGCCCGTGCCCCAGCCGCCGGTCGAGGTGCCTTCGAAGTCGCTCGCGTAGAGCACGGTGCGCGTGCCGACGAAGAACTTCCACGGCGGAGTGCCGGAATCGACGCCCTCGGGCGCGACCTCGACGTTGCCCGAGGAGTCGAAGGCCTCGATCCAGTACCACACCTCGCGCGGCGAGCCGAAGGTCGGGATCGAAGCGCTCCACGAGCTGCCGCTCGCCGTCATGGGCCGAGACTGCCACGTCTGCCCGAGGTCGCCGGTGTAGTGCACGGTCGCGGAGGCGACGCTCGCGCCGCCGCTGGCGCTGATGGTCGCGTTCACCGCGAAGGGGCCGGTCGCATCGGTCGTGTTCGGGAGCGGCGCGTGGACGATCGTCATGTCGAGCGGTTCGGCGAGCGTCACGCCGCAGGCCACCACGCCCTTGACGATCATCTGCGCGAGGTCGAAGTCGTTCGTGGAGATCGAGAACGCGTCCGAAGGCGTGTGGATCTGCGCGAAGTACTGGTCGAGATCCTCGAAGAAAAACGCCGCGGGGAAGCCCGCGCCATGGAAGGCCGCGTGATCTGAGCTGCCGGCGAGCAACGAGCCGGTCGTCGAGGCCCAGCCCGCGACGTAGCGCGGCGCGGTCGCAAGGCAAAAGGCCGTGAGCAGCCCCGAGGTGTTGTTGACGGCGAGATCCGCGTCGCGCGCGTCGTTCGCGGCGCGGTACGCGATCATGTCCATGTTGAGCATGCCGACGACCTGCTTGCCCTGCTGCGCCATCTGCTGCGCGAGCGCGCCGGAGCCGAGCAGGCCGTATTCCTCGCCCGAAAACCACGCGAGGCGAATCGAGTTCTCGAACGGACCCTTGCCCGCGAGCACGCGCGCGATCTCGAGCACGCCCATGCTGCCGCTGGTGTTGTCGTCCGCGCCGGGCGCCGACGCATTCGTGCCCGAGCTGTAGTTGCGGGTGTCGAAGTGCGAGCCGAACACGACGTAGCGATTGGGATTTCGCGCGCCCGGAATGTCGACCACGATGTTCGTGCCGTGCTGCGAGCTCCACTGATGGGTGGTGGGCGCGTAGCCCAGCGCCTGCAGGCGCGAGAGGAGCTGCGTCCGCGCTGCATTGAAGTTGTTGAGGTTCTGCGAGTCGCGGTTGGTCCAAGTCGACGAGAAGTACTGCGTGTTCGTTTGCAGGTTCGTCTTCGAGACTGCGTCGACGAGCGACTGGATGCGCGGGTCTGCGTTGACGAGCGCGGCCGGTCCCTGCGCGGTGCTGCTCGGACTCACGCTCTGTCCGTTCGACTGGCCCGGCGACGCACTCGCGAAGGCGGCGAGCGGAGAACCGAGCGCCGGAGCGGGCGCTGCTCGCATGGCGACGCGCGGCACGGCCGTGTGGCCGCCGTGGCAGGTGCGGCCCGGGCGCAGGCTCTCGGGGTATTCGTCGAGATCGACGGGGACGCTGACCACGGCCTGACGGCCGTGCCGGTAGAGGATCGTTCCCGCCGCATCGATGTCGCTGCGCACATCGGCGTGGGCGAGGTCGACGACGAACAGCGGGTCGGAGGTTCCGAGGCCAGCGAGCTCGGTCACGGTCGTGCCGCGCTCGCGCAGCACGGCGATATCGGCGAGCGACAGCGCTCCGACGAGGAAGTCCCCGGCATCGAACCAGACCTCGCCGGCCCGACACAGGCGCTCGCGCAGTGCGATGTCGTGGGCGTGCTCGACCGCCACCGGCACCGGGCGCGGCGGATCGGGCGACTGCGGCAGGGCGGCAGCGAGCAGCAGGGCTGCTTCGAAAAGGGCGCTGTGCATCCGGGGCGGGCTCCTCTGGGGACCCCCTCAAGGATAGGGCCGTGCGGGCCGGCGGGCAGGTCCAGAATCCCGATGCGGGGCAGCGCGGACGCGCCCCGGCGGAAATTGGCGGCCCAAGCCGAACCGCCATGGAGGCCAGAGCGTCGTACTCTTGTTGGCACAACGCGCGGGCAGCGTTCCTCGGACGCGAGGAGCGGGTGGCCGGGCGTTCTCGTCCCTGTCGCTCACCTGCCCATGCCGATCCTCGCCCACGCCGCGCTCCTCGCGGCGCTCTCTTCATCGCCGCTGCTCCAGCCCCAGACCGTGCCGCTCGAGCGCGTGTCGCTGCGGCCCGTCGCGGTCGTACACGGCGGTGACGGAGAGCTGATCGAGAAGCTCAAGCGCGTGGGGGAGGTCTGGTTCGACGCGGGCCCGTTCCTCGTCGGTGCACTCGCCGAGCGCGACGCGAACGCCCTGCGCGGGCGCGAGGTCGAGCTCGCGATCCTCGATGGGATTGGGGCTCAGGACGAGCTGTTCGTCGTCGACCTGCGCGACGAGCACGTGCGCGAGGACGTCGATGCCGCGGCGCGCGTCGAGTTCGCGCGCGAAGGGCTGGCGCTCGTGAGCGTGCCGCACGGTCTGCCGGAGTATCCGGAGAGCCTGAGGCCGGGGCGCACGTGTCACTCGGGCCACACGGCCATCGCGCGCACTCCGATGCGGCCGCTGAGCCCGTTGTCGGTGCCCAGCTCCGGTGCGAACGCACTGCTCGCGGCCGATCCGCGCATCCAGTTGCTCGTCGATCAAGTGAACAAGGCCAATCTGCAGGCGTCGGTGCAGTCGTTCACGACCTTCACCAACCGCGACTCGCGGAACCTCGCGAACTACAACGCCGGCAAGGCGCAGCTCATCGCGCAGCTGCAGGCGCTCGGATTCGCGCCCGTGAGCGAGAACTGGAGCGCGACGCACGGCACGAACATCGTGGTCGACATTCCGGGTGCCGTGACGCCGAACCGGTTCGTCGTGATCGGCGCGCACTTCGACACGCGCAATTACTCCGGCGGCACTTCGGCTGTCGGGCGCGGCGCGGACGACAACACCAGCGGCAGCGCGGCGGTGCTCGAGATCGCGCGCATCCTCGCGGCCTCGCCGACGACGTTCGCGAACTCCGTGCGCCTCGTGTGGTTCTCGGGCGAGGAGTACGGCCTGCTCGGCTCGGGTGCCAACGCGAACAACATGGTCGCGCAGGGCAAGCAAGTCGTCGGCATGCTCAACATGGACATGATCGCGTACCGCGTCAGCACGGACGTGCGCGACTGCGACTTCGCGACGAACAACACGTCCCCGGCGCTGACGAGCTTCTGCCTGCAGACCGCGCCGCTGTACGTGCCGGGCTGGGCGGCGACGAGCGGCCACTTGAGCGCCGGCAGCTCGGACCACGCGTCCTACAACTCGGCGGGCATCCCCGCCGCGTTCTTCTTCGAGGACCTGACGCAGTATTTCTCGCAGATCCACACCAGCGCGGACGCCTACCCGACGTCGACGAACGACTTCGACCTCGCCCAGATGATCTGCAAGGGTGTGCTCGCGTGCGGAGCGACGCTCGCGGATCCGGTCGATCTTTCGATCGCGCACACGGAGCTCTCGGACACGACCGACGCGCTCGGTCCTTACGTGGTGCAGGCGAGCGTGACGAGCCTCTACGGTTCGACGGTCAGCGGCGCGACGTTGCGCTACCGCGTGCGCGGCGCTGCGACGTGGACTGCGCTCCCGATGACGAGCCTCGGCGGCGGGAATTGGCGTGGGCTGATCCCGGCGCAGGGATCGCCGAAGGTGATCGAGTACTACATCGAAGCGCAGGACAACCTCGGTGCCGGCGAGGTTGCGCCCAAGGGCGTCGACACGGGCTCGACGCCGTACGACTTCTTCGTCGGCACGCGCTCGGTGCTCTACGCGACGGGCTTCGAGGAAGCGACCGACAACGGCTGGACCCACGCGCAGGTCGCGACGCAGGACGACTGGCAGCGCGGAATTCTCTACGGCAAAGCTGGCGATCCCGCGAGCGCCTTTGCGGGCACGCGTGTGTGGGGCAATGACCTCGGACCGACGGGCTGGAACGGCTCCTACGCGAACAACGTCAGCAACTGGCTGCGCTCGCCCGCGATCAACTGCTCCGGCGCAACGCAGGTGTTCCTCGAGTTCCGCCGCTGGCTCACGGTCGAGGCCTCGCAGTTCGATCAGTCGCGCATTCGCGTCAACGGCACGCAGGTGTGGATCAATCCGGTCGCGGGGGACCTGCTCGACACGGCTTGGGTGCCGTTTCAACTCGACATTTCCGCGCTCGCTGCCAACAACCCCTCCGTGCAGGTCGAGTTCAGCCTGCAGTCGGACGGCGGCGTGGCCTACGGTGGCTGGAACATCGACGAGTTCGCGATCGTGACACTCGCGCCTGGCATCAGTACGTGTCCCGCGGCGAGCGCGTACTGCACGGCGAAGACCAACAGCCAAGGCTGCGTGCCCCAGATCGCAGCGAGCGGATCTGCGAGCGCGACGTCTGCGGCGCCCTTCACGATCAGCGGCACGAACGTGATCAACCAGCGCTCGGGGCTCCTGTTCTACGGCTTCACGCAGGGTGCGAGCCTCTTCCAAGGCGGCACGAAGTGCATCGCGGGCAGCCCCAAGCGCACGCAGCTCGTCGACTCGGGCGGCAACCCGGGAGCGGACGACTGCTCCGGAGTGCTGGCGATCGACTTCAACGCGCGCATCCAGTCCGGCATCGACCCCGCTCTGTTCGCGGGCAGCACGGTCTTCGCGCAGTGGTGGTACCGCGACGGCGCCGACCCGCAGGGCTTCGGCACGGGACTCTCGAACGCGCTGCAGTTCCGGATCTGCCCCTGAGCGCGCGCGGGCGCTACAGTCCGCGCTGTGACGGCCTTCCCTGATCCCGACGAGTTCGCCTTCGTGCCCGCGCTCGAAGCGTGCTTCGAGGAAATTCTGCTCGAGCTGCATGCGCTCGGACGCGAAGCATTCGTCGACGCGCCCGATGCGCTGTCCCTGCCCGGCGACGGCTATGACGAGCGCGGGTGGCGCTACTTCACGCTGTTCGGTGGCGGAGCGGAGTGCGGACCGAACCGACGGCGCTGTCCGAAGACAACCCGTGCCTGCATGCTGGTCCCGGGGCTGGTGAATGCTGGATTCTCGCTGTTTCGTCCGGGCACGCGGCTCGCGCCGCACCGCGGCGAGCTCGATGGCACGCTGCGCTGTCACCTGCCATTGGTGGTGCCGCGCGGAGACATCGGCATTCGCTGCGGCGACGAGCAGCGCCGCTGGGAGCGCGGCCGCGCGCTCGTGTTCGACGACTCCCGCGAGCATGTGGCGTGGAATCTCGGCGACAGCGAGCGCGTCGTCCTGCTCGTGACGTTCCGCGCCTGAGCGCGACTTCAGCGCGCGCGCCGCAACGTGAACAGCTCGACGGCGAGCGGTTCTTTCATGGGGCGGACGATCTCTAGGCGGCCGATGGCGGCGCGCTGCCAGCCGGCGCCCTCGAGGCGCTGCACGTAGGCGGCGAAGAACTCGCGGCCCGCGCGGCCGCGCAGGTGGTGCGGCTCGCTGAAGAGCAGCACGTCGAAGCCCGAGGCCCAGCTGGCGAGCCGCTCGTCATTCCATTGCGGATCGACGCCGCCGATCGAGATGTGCGTGTCCTCGGCCAGCGCTCTCGCGAACGTGGCGCGGTCGCGAGCGTGCGCGAGAAGCCCGTACTGGAGCCCTGCGGGCGCAACTTCCTCGGTGAGGTCGATCCAGCCGACGCGCTCCGTGGGTCCGACGGACTGGCCGACGAGCTCGAAGAAGCGCTGCGACTCCTCACGGGCGAGGCCGAGCGATCGCAGGCGACGGCTCCCGAGGAGGTCGCGCTGCGTTGAGAGCTCCGCGAGCTGGTACTCGCGCACTTCCGGCTTCGGCGATAGGAAGCCCAGCGTGTCGGCGAGCCATGCTGTGTCCGTTCCAGGCCACGCAGCACACGCGAGGGCGGCGGCCGTGACGGCGCCGATGCGCTGGACGCGCGGCTTCGGCAGGAGCGTGCACCAGCCGATGCCGGAGAGGGCCCACAGCGCGGGTCCCGCTGGAATCAGGAAGCGGGGGAGGTGAAACGGGTGCCCGAGGACGCCGACGAGCATCACGGTGGCGACGAGAAGCAGCGCGCGCACGGCGGGGCGCCGCGCTTCGCGCACGGCGAGCAGCACTCCGAGCGTGAGCAGAAGCGCAGCTCGCGGATTCGGCGCAAAAAAGCTCGTCACATTCAGCAGGCGCACCTTCCACGAGGCTTGCGCCATTTCCTGATTCCCCGTGATCCACTCGAGGAAGGCGGTGCGGTGTTCCGCCGCGCGCTCGAGGCCTCCGGGAAGAGGAAGCAGGAACCACCACGCGAGCAGGACCGAGGGCACGAGCAAGACGTCGCGCAGGCTGGCGAGTGCGACGCGGGCTCGTCCCTTGCGCGCGGCGAGACCGAGCTCGATGAGCTCGTCGAGCGCGAGCCCCGCGGCGAGCAGCAGTCCGTAGTTGAACTTCGTGAAGAAGGCGAGCGCGAGGGCCGCTCCGGCCGCGACGTCCGTTCGCCGGCAGGTCCTCGTGAGTGCGAGCTCGCGGCGACGGATCCAGAGCCACAGTGCGAGCGCGATCGCGCACGCGGAGGGAACCTCGAGCAAGACCGTGCCCGCGAAGCTCAGCGCCAGCGGCGATGTCGCGGCAGCGAGCAGCGCCAGCCACCCGGCGGCATCGGATCCGCTGGCGCGCCGCGCCACGCAGAACACCGTGAGAAGCGTCGCGCACCACAGCAGAGTGCAGAAGACGCGCGCTCCGTGCTCTGAGATGCCGAAGACGAGCTGCTCCAGTCCTAGCAGAAGCGGGAGCACGAACGGATAGCGCTCGCAATCGAGCAGTGCGTCCGCGAATCCGCCGGCATCCAACGTCGCGAGCGCGCAGGTCACGCGCCATGCGGGGCCGGCCGCGTGCATGGTTTCGTCCCAACCCCACGCGATGCGCGCGTCGAGTGGCAGGCACCACGCGAGCGCGAGCAGGGCGACGACGACGAAGGCGAGGCGCATGGCGCGGGGCTAGGGTACGGGAGTGCAGCCCGCGCGTCGAAGCCCGCGGCTGGCTTGACCCCCCGAAAGGCCACTTCCATACTCGCCCCGGGTTCTCATGCGCGCACGACTCCTTGGCTTCGAGGTTCGCTCTTGAGCGCGCAGCGCTGGGCCGCGCTCTCGCTGTCGCTCTCGGTCGCGCTGTGCGGAGCCGCGGGCGTGTTGTTCTGGCAGTCGCGCGTGCAGCGACTGTCCGTGGAGCTCGACATCGACGCGCGCGGGTACGACCCGAAGGCTCCGCCCGCGCTCGCCCCCGAAGAGGCTGGCGTGCCGTCCGTGCTGGAGAACCCGCATCCGCTCTACCCGCCGTCGACGTTTCGGCGCACTCCTTGGGATTCTGCGGACTTTCCACAGCCCACGACGGCGCGCGGCAACCCGCTGCGCTTCGATCCGCAGTCCGGGTTCATGTTCTCCGGCGGCATGGACCGTCGCCGCGAGTGGGCGGAGCACCCCGAGGGCGGCTGGTCGGTGCGGACGAACAGCCATGGCCTGCGCGATGACGACGAGCCCGCCGTCGAGCGCCCCGACTTGCGCATCGTGGTGCTCGGCGATTCCCACACCGCGGGCTTCTGCAACAACCGCGAGAGCTTTGCGCAGCTGGTCGAGGGTCGACTCGCGTCGACACGCCCCGGACTGCGGATCGAAGCACTCAACGCCGCGGTGCCCGGCTACACGTTCCAGCACTATCTGGGCGCGCTCGAGCGCATGCTCGCGTTCGTACCCGATGTCGCGATCGTCGCGCTCTATGGCGGCAACGACTTCGGCGAGACGCTCGGCCATCAGCACCGCGCGCACGGAACGGCGCGCGGGGACCTCGCCGCTCTGCAAGCGCGGCTCGAGAAGGTGCAGGACCTCGATCCCGAGCTCGTCTCGCAGGCGCTGTTCTCCGTCGAGCAGTTCCGCTTCGATCCGCCGCAGGTCGAAGTCGCGCTGCAGGCCGCGCGCGACGTGTTGACCGAGCTCCAAGTCACTTGCGCGCGCTTTGGAGTCACCCCGCTCTTCGTCTACATCCCGTCGTCACTCGAAGTCGAGTTCGAGCGTCGGCGCGAGCGCTTCGAAGCTGCGCTCGCCGCGCTGGGAGCCTCGCCCGCGGACTGCTCGGTCCTCGAGCGGCTCGCCGACAGCACGCTCGCCTTCCTCGAAGCGCGCGGCTGTGCGACGGTCGACCTGCGCCCCGCATTCCGCGCCAGCACCGGGAAGCTCTACTGGGACGAGGATTTCCACCTCGCGGTCGAAGGCCACGCGCTCGCAGCCCGCGAAATCGCGGCGGCACTCGAACGCATCGTTCCGTCGGATTCACGCCGCGTGCGCCGCGGCTCGCCTGCACTCGACATCGACACGCGGCGCGCGCTGCTGTCTCCCGGCGCCGGCCAGCCGAGGCAGTAGCGCGGCCACGGTTCAGCGTGACGAGCTCGCGTCGATGCAGGCCACGATGCGCAGCGGTCCACCCGTCCCGCCCTTGATCTTCATCGGCAGCGCCATCACGAACGCACCTGTCGCGGGAAGCTCCGCAAGGTTCGCGACATTCTCGAATCCGCACACGTTTTTGGATGCGAGCACGCGGTGCGTCCGGAAGTCCGCGCTCTGTCCGTAGTCGACGCTCGGCGTGTCGAGGCCGACAGCCTTGGGGTCGCGCTTGTCGACGAGCCACTGCGCAAGCTCGGGCGTGATGCCAGGAAAGTGAAGCTCCGGAATGGCCTCGTCGCCGCGCTTGGGAGTGCCAAGGCACTTGATGCGATCGTCGTAGTAGCGATCCCAACCCGTGCGCAGCAGCACGATGGACTGCGGAGGGATTTCACCGGGGAGCTGCTCCCAGGCCTGCACCTCCGCGACGGAGACGAGATGGTCCGCGTTCTCGCCCACGGCTGCACTGACGTCGATCACGCACGCGCGCCCGACGAGCTGCTCCATCGGCACCTGTTCCGTCGAGTGCGCTCCCTCGTGAAAGTGCACGGGAGCGTCGAGGTGCGTGCCGCCGTGTTCGGGAGCTCGCAGCGCGTTCGAGCTGTAGAACCAGCCTCCCGGCGTCTGGCCCTTGAACTGCACCTCGAGCTCGAAGCCGAACGGGTTGTTGGGCCAGTAGATCGTGCGATCGTCGAACGAGTGGGTGAGGTCGACCCAGCGCGCGGACGAGAGCGCGGGTTCGGACGAAGGGGCGGCACAGGCCGCGAGAAACGCGAGAGCGAAAGAGGTCCAGCACTTCATGACGGAGAGCTTGCCACAGCCCGCTGTCCTCGAAGTAGCCTGCAACGCATGAAACCTCGGTGGAATGTCGTGCTGTTGCTCTTGGTCTCGCTCGTTTCGATCTGCTCGTGCAGGAGCATCGACGGAAGTCGCGGAGCAGGAACGCTGCTCGTGATCGGAGGCGGGCTCGACAACGACACGGCGCCGATCTACCGACGCTTCGTGGAGCTGGCGAACGTGCGCGGCGGGGCGCAAGTCGTGATCGTGTCTGCAGCCACGGGGCCGCAGGAGGAAGAGATCACGGACAAGACGGAGGCGCTGCGCGTGTGGGCCTCGGGCGTGTCGGTGAGCGCCGTGCGGCGCGAGACGAGCACGGAGGAGACCGTCGCGAGCATCGATGCGGCGAGTGCTCTGCTCTTCACCGGCGGGGATCAGCAGCGCATCACGGATCGCTACCGCCCGGCGGGCGCGGAGACGGCGGAGTGGCGGGCGATGAAGCGCCTGCTCGCGCGCGGCGGCGTGATCGCGGGCTGCAGCGCCGGGGACGCGATGATGGGGGAGTCGATGCTGCTCGGCGGTGGGAGCGCTGCGGCGCTCGGAATCGCGCTGCCTATGGAACTCGGCGAAGAGCCTGTGGAACTTGGTCCGCGCACGGGATCGGGCATGGGATTCCTGCCGTGGGCTCTCACGGACTCGCACTTCTTCGAGCGCGATCGCATCGGGCGACTGGTGGCTGCGCAGGAGAAGCTGGGCATGCGGCTGGGCATCGGAGTCGGCGAGGACGCGTGCGTCGAGATCGACCTCGCGAGCGGGGTGTTGCGCGGCGTGGGCGTGTCGGAGTCACTGATCGTCGATACGTCGGGGCTCGTGCGGGACGGGCTGCGACGCAATGGCATGCGTGCGCGCGTCGTCGGCGACGGGGAGAGCGTGTCCTTGGTCGAGTGGCTCGAGCGACCCGCGAACCCTCACGTGCCGCGCCCTGACGGCGAAGTGCGCGTCGTTCCGGTCGCGGAGCCGGGGCAGAATCGGCAGCTCGCGCTGTGGCGGCTGTTTCGAACGGCAGGACGCGAAGGCGAGCGTCCGCAGCGCCTCCAGCTCGACGGCTTCGAGGTGCTCGCGTGGCCTGCGGGCGCCGGAGACGTCGCCTTCGAGCTCGCCCCGCGCGCTCCCTGAAGCAGGACACCCCGTCCGCGAGACTTTCGACTCGCGGACGGGGCGTCGGCAGCGCGGCGCTCCTGATTCGCCGCGTGCCTGCGGCGTTCAGCCTGCGCTCAGGGCAGGTTGAAGTTGAGGATCGAGTTCGTGACGTGCGGGGCTCCGACGCGCACCGCGGGGCTCGTCGGCGACGTGTTGCAGCTGCCGAAGTCCTCGAACTGGCGACCGAGGTTGATGCCGGCCCAGTCGTAGGCGGCGAAGCCGCCGATCGTCTCGCTGCCTTCGTACCACTCGAGCGTGTTGGTGCCGGTGCAGCCGTTCGTGAGCAGCATCGAGCCGTAGTCGAAGAGCACCGTTTCGATGCCCGGGAACGCGGCGGGGTTCGTCCACGTGCCGATGCGCTTCTGCGTGAAGCGGGTGTTCGGCGTCACCTGAACCTGCGTGCCGCACATCCCCGACGCGTTGACGAAGGTGTTGATGAACTGTCCGGCGGCGGGGAACACGTTGGCGCACAGGCAGTAGGCGGCGAGCGCCGTGACCACGCCCTGCGCGGGCTCGCGGTAGGTGCAGATGTTCGTGCCAGCGGCCCAGTTGTTCCAGCGGAACGAGCCCTGCACGATCGGGCCGTTGCTCGCCGGAGTGTTGACCGTGGAGGGGACGAAGCCGGTGCCGGGGCCGACGAGCGAGAAGCTCTTCGCGGGGTCGAAGCCGCCGGCCGGAGCGGGACGCGCGGAGCTCGCGGTGTGGTGCACTTGGTCGCACTCGTGGCTCAGGGCCCACGCCACGCTCCACTGGCCCGTGCCGCAGTCGAGCGCGTAGTCGATGTGGCCCGAGACATAGAGGCGCGAGTAGGTGCCGAGCGAGGCCGGACGATCGAGCGGCGTGGCGGGAACCGCGGCGGTCGGGATCAGGTCGCCGTTCAGGATGAAACGCCACACGGTGAGGTTGACGGCGCCGGGGACGCTCGACTCCTGCCAGTTGCGCGAGTACTGCGCGCGCAGACCGCCGGACCAGTGCAGCACGCCCGTCGGGCAGTCGCGCAGCTGCAGGCGGATGTTGTACTGCCCGCAGAAGATCGCGCCGCCGAGCATCAGCGGCTGCGGCTTGCCGAGGTCGACGCAGTAGCCCTTGTTGAGCGCGAGGTTGCAGTTGTCGAAGGCCAGCCAGCGCGCGTCGGTGCCTTGGATCTTCGGGAAGTTCGGCAGGACCACGCCGGCCGGAGCGCAGCAGGCGCCGCCGTCGAGGTTGTCGGGGCCACACACCTGAGCGCTGGCGGGCGCGGCGGCGAGGGCGGCGGTGAAGCCGAGGGTGAGAGCGATGCGGGAGAGAGTCTGGAACATGGCGGGGAGTCCTTTTTCGAGGGGTTCAGGAGTGGGCCGAGCGCGGCCCTCACCCCACAAGTGCTCCCGTGGCGTCGCTCTGGACACGGAACCCGCAGAAAATCGAAACGAGCCGCGAAAGCCCCTGCTCGGCGTCAGGAGGGGCTCTGCACAGTCGCTCGGCTCAGGCGAGCAGCCACCAGACGAGCAGGCCCGTTCCGTAGGAGACCCCGTTGGCCGCGAAGGAGCAGAGGAGGGCTCTCCCGAAGCCGAGGTCCCGGCGCAGGGCCAGCAGGCCCAGCCCCTCGACGAGCGCGATCCCGACCTCCGCAGCGAGCACCGTGTCGCCCCCGGGCCGGACCTCGTACTGCCACCACGTGAACAGCGGGTGCGTGAGCAGGTTCAGCGCCAGCGCGACGAGCGGCATGTGCCACCAGCATCCGGCGCGCTGCGCGGCACCGAGCGCATACACCGGAAGCTCGAGCACGAGCGTCCACAGGAACAGCGCCAACCAGAGCGTCATGGCGCACGCAGCGCGCCGCCAAGCGCGAGCAAGTACGCGATTACCGAGAGCTCGATCCAGCCATGCGCGATCGCGAGCTGCAGGTAAGTCGAGCGCGTCTCCACCGGAGCGAACCAGCCGCAGATCGGCACGGCGATGCACGCCAGCGCACAAAGCCAGAGTCCGCGCAGGCCGAAGTCTTGGCGCAGCGTGGTGCGCGTTCCACCGGGAAGCTGCCACGACCAAATACCGTAGTGCACGAGTTGGGCGAACGCGAAGGAACGTACGAGCGCGTCGCCGAGCGGACCCTCGAGGCCGGGCGCGAGCTCGCGGACGAGGCGCGCGCCGTCGAAGGCTCCCAGTGCTTCCGCGCCAACACTCGCGTCCGAAGCCGCCGCGACACAGGCCGCACCGACGATGTAGACGAGCAGCACGCCGAGGCGTGAGCCGCGCGACGGGCTCCACGCAAGCCACAGCAGCAGCGCCACGAGATTGTGAGCATGCGCCAGCACGAGCAGTGTCTCGCGTGCGGCCAGCAAGGCCACTCCACCGAGCACGGCGATGCCGAGAGCCCAGCGCGTGCGCGAGCGTTGCCCTCTCGCTCCGCCGATCGCGGCACACCCGACGGCCGCGATGCCGCATGCAAGCTCCGCTTCGATCGGAATCGGGGCTCCTGCGAGCGCCGCGATGCGCAGGCCCGTCATGGCGAGCAGCGCGAGCGCCACGCGGGCCGCTGTGCTGCCGCCGAAGCCGCCCGGCTTGCGCAGCCACAGTGCGCGCACGTCTCCGATCACGTGGGGCACACCGAATACGATTGGCCCGATCAGCAGGGCCCCGAGGGGCGCAACCGCCGCGAGCAGCGCCGCCAACGCGATCGCCAGCGGCAGGCGCGCATTCGACGGGCGCTCAGCTGCCGCTGCTTCCATCGTCGCGCTTCCACAGCCTGCGCAACACGAGGAGTAGCAACGCGAGAGCCACCGCACCGGCGAGCGCGAGAACCAGCGGACTCAGCCGATCCAGCGGACCTTCGGGGGCGAGATCGTAGACGAGTGCGAGCGACAGCATAGGGCGCATGGACGGAGGCTACTTCTCTTTCGCTGCGCGATCCAATCAGGCCAGCATTTCGCGCACGACTCGCCCAGCGACATCGGTGAGCCGGAAGTGGCGCCCTTGGTGGAGCCACGTCAGGCGCTCGTGGTCGATCCCGAGGAGGTGCAGCACGGTCGCGTGGAGATCGTGCACGTGCACTCCGCCGTCGACGATGTTGTAGCTGAACTCATCGGTGGCTCCGTGGACGTGCCCCGCGCGCACGCCACCCCCTGCGAGCCACATGCTGAAGCAGCGCGGATGATGGTCGCGGCCATAGTCGCCTGCCGTCATGCGGCCTTGGCAGTAGGCGGTGCGCCCGAACTCGCCGCCCCAGATCACGAGCGTGTCGTCGAGCAGTCCGCGCGCGGCGAGGTCCTGCACGAGCGCGGCCGATGCTTGGTCCGTCTGTCGACACTGGTGCGCGATGCCGCCGGGCAGTCCGCCGTGCTGGTCCCAACCTTGGTGGAACAACTGCACGAAGCGCACACCGCGCTCCACGAGCCGCCGCGCGAGCAGACAATTTGCGGCAAACGTCCCCGGATCGCGCGCGCCCGCACCGTAGAGCTCGAACGTCGCATCGCTCTCGCTGCTCGTGTCGGTCGCATCGGGTACGCTCGCCTGCATGCGGAACGCGAGCTCGGCCTGCGCGATTCGCGCCTCGATTTCCGGATCGCGCTCGCGCATGCTCGCGTCGCGTCCCATGCGCGCGAGAGCATCGAGCATCGCGCGTCGCGCGTCGCGGCCGACACCCTCCGGGTTGCCGAGGAACAGCACGGGCTCCTTTCCAGCGCGGAATTGCACGCCTTGGTGCTCGCTCGGCAGGAAGCCCGCGCCCCACAGACGCGCGTAGAGCGGCTGGTCGCGGCCTGCGTCCTTCGAGACGAGCACGACAAATGCGGGCAGGTCCGCATTCAGCGAGCCAAGGCCGTAGGAGAGCCACGAGCCCAGCGACGGGCGGCCGGCGATCTGGCTGCCCGAGCAGAAGAACGTGATCGCGGGATCGTGGTTGATCGCTTCGGTGTGCACGGCACGCAGCACGCACAGGCGGTCCGCGATGCGACCGGTGTGGGGGAGGAGCTCGCTCACTTCGAGCCCCGAATCGCCATGGCGCGCGAAGCTCGCGAACGAGGCTGCGATGGGGAGCACGGCTTGGTTGCCGCTCATGCCCGTGAGTCGCTGACCCGCGCGCACGCTGTCCGGCAGCGGCTGTCCGTGCAACGCACGCAAGCCCGGCTTGGGATCGAAGGTCTCGAGCTGTGAGGGGCCGCCCGACTGAAACAGGTAGATGACGCGCTTGGCCCGCGGCGCGTGATGCAGCGCACGCGCGGACGCTCCCGCCTGCGCTCCGAGGATGTCGGCGAGCGCGAGCGTGCCGAGCCCGAGCCCGGCGCCACGCAGCAGCGTGCGTCGATCGAGGGGGACGCCGCTCATCGGATCACCATGGCTCCATCGCTCGCGAGGATCGTGCTGCAGGCGAGTGCGAGAGCGGCGAGCTCCGCGTCGGGCACCCCGACCAGTGCGCGCGCGCCTTCGAGCTCGCCGCCGAAACGCGTCGCCTCGCTCGCGATCAATTCGAGCAGGGCATGCGTCTCCTCCGCTGTCGGCGCGCGCGTGCAGGCGAGCTCGAAGGCGCGCTCGACGCGCGTCGCACGCGTCCCTGCCTCGCGAGCGGCGCGTTCGGCCAGCGCGCGCGCACACTCGACGAACACCGGGTCGTTCAGGATGGCCAGTGCTTGCAGCGGCGTGTTCGTGGCTCCGCGGCGAGGCATGCACGCCTCGCGCGTGCCTGCGTCGAACACGCTCATGTCCGGCACGGGGACCGTGCGCTTGCGGAACGTATAGAGGCTGCGGCGATGGGCGTCTGCCCCGCTGTCGGGCTGGTAGTGCCCGCCTTGCCCTGCGTCGCTCCACAGTCCCTCGGGCTGCCATGGACGCACCGAAGGACCGCCGAGCTTCTCCACGAGCAAGCCGGACGCCGCGAGCGCGCTGTCGCGCAGCATCTCCGCGCTCATGCGCACGGAAGGTCCGCGGGACAGCAGCACGTTGCCGGGATCGATGTCACGCTTCTCGGCGCTGGTGCCCGAATCCTGCCGGAAGGTCGCGGAGAGCACGAGTCGTCGCAGGATCGCACGCATGTCCCAAGCGCTCCCGGGGCTGCCGTCGCC
>Ga0169931_10002071_pt1 | contig 32973 bp, 38 predicted proteins | sample Kivu_15m_20L_FD_129675 | JGI IMG/M metagenome (GOLD analysis project Ga0169931, IMG submission 129675) | Freshwater microbial communities from Lake Kivu, Western Province, Rwanda to study Microbial Dark Matter (Phase II) - Kivu_15m_20L... | ecosystem: Environmental > Aquatic > Freshwater > Lake...
GCTGCAGCGCGGGCTTCAGCCGCGCGCCCAGGGGCGGGGGCCACCCATCACGTGCATGTGCAGGTGGTAGACCTCCTGCCCGCCGTCGCGCCCGGTGTTGATGACGGTGCGGAACCCGTTGACGACGCCGAGCTCGCGCATCAGGCGCGGCGCCAGGCCGAGCATGTGGCCGAGCAGCGCCTGGTGCTCGGGCCCGACGTCGGACAGCGTGGCGATGTGCTGCTTCGGGATCACCAGCACATGCACCGGCGCCCAGGGGTTGATGTCGTGGAAGGCGAGCACCTGCTCGTCCTCGTGGACCTTCTTCGACGGGATCTGCCCGGCGACGATCTTGCAGAAGATGCAGTTCGGGTCGGCGTTCATGGGGACTGGTCAGCAGAGCATTGATGAAAGCAAGGGCCGCAGCCGGCGAGCCGCCTGCGCCCGGAAGGCGACGAGAGACCGGCGCACCGTCAGGCCGGGAACACAGGCCGCCCCTCGGTGAGCTTGAGGAAGCCCTTGACGATGCGGTAGACCAGCCAGACGTAGACGACGCCGAGCACAATCAGCCCGAGCCCGAGCGCGAACACCAGCACCGTGCCCACCAGTGTCCACAGCAGGCCCCACCAGAAGGTGCGGATCTGCCACTCGAAGTGGCTCTCGTAGACGGTGCCGCGCGCGTCGTCGCGTTTGACGTAGTTGATCACGATCGCAACGATGGCGGGCAGGAAGAAGAAGAAGCTCACGGCCTGCAGACCATACACCACCATCGTGACCGTCCTGAGACCGGACGGGCCGGGCACGGGCGCCTCGGCGCGGATCGCATCGTCGTTCATCGCGGCTCCTGGTCCTTCTCGTGCTCGCGCGCGCGGGCCTTGCGCAAGGCGAACTCTTCCAAGCCGGAAATTCCTTCGCGCCGGCGCAGTTCGGCCAGCACGTCGGCCGGGCGCAGCCCGTGCGCGGCGAGCACGATCATCGTGTGGAACCACAGGTCGGCGACCTCGGCGGTCAGCTTCGCGGCGTCGCCGTCCTTGCCCGCCATGACGACCTCGGTGGCCTCCTCGCCGACCTTCTTCAGCATCGCGTCCGCGCCCTTGGCGAACAGGCGCGCCACGTAGCTGCGCTCGGGATCACCGCCGCGGCGCGACTCGATCACGGCCGCGAGCCGGGCCAGGGTGTCGTCGGAAGACATCGCGTCCATCGTCCTATCTGTAGATGCGCTCGGGGTCCTTCAAGACCGGGTCGGCCGCCGCCCAGGCCCGGGCGCCGTCCGCGGCGGGCTCCAGGCGCTGGAAGAAGCAGGAGTGCCGCCCCGTGTGGCAGGCGATGCCGGGCTCGTGGCCGAGCTGCGTCACCTTCAGCAGCACGACGTCGGCGTCGCAGTCCAGGCGGATTTCGTGCACCTGCTGCACGTGGCCGGATTCCTCGCCCTTGCGCCACAGGCGCTGGCGCGAGCGGCTCCAGTAGACGGCCACACCGCGCTCGGCCGTCAGCGCCAGGGCCTCGCGGTTCATCCAGGCCATCATCAGCACGTCACCGCTGGCGGCCTCCTGCGCGATCGCCGGCACCAGGCCGCCGGCGTCCCAGCGCACGGCGTCCAGCCAGGCGGGGGGGGTCAGGGTGGCACGAGCGGTCTCCATATCGCGCAGTCTACCGGCCTGCCGCGGGCGCAGGCGCTCCGGCCGGAGCCGTCGGCACCTCGCTGCCGGCGTGGGTGGGCCCGACATGCCCGCGCTCGGCGGCCAGCCAGCCCAGCACCGGCACCGTCCCCGGCAGCACCGGCGCGCTGCGCACCGGCAGGCGCTCCCAGGCCATCTGCTGGCCCTCGCGCATCTCGAAGTCGCCGCTCCACTGGCGCACGCGGCAGAAATTCAGCCGCACCAGCGCGTGCGGGTAGTCGAAGAGTTCCACCTTCCAGGGCTCGGCCGGGCCGATGGTGACGCCGATCTCCTCCTGCAATTCGCGCCGCAGCGCCTGCTCCACCGACTCCCCGGCCTCGACCTTGCCGCCCGGGAACTCCCAGTAGCCGGCGTAGACCTTGCCCGGCGGGCGGCTGGTGAGCAGGAAGCGGCCGTCGGCGTCGATCAGCACGCCCACCGCCACCTCGACCGGCTGGCGCGAGGCGCCCAGCGCATCAGCCATGGTCGCGCGCTGTCCAGTCGCGCGCGAACTGCTGCGCCACCCGGCCCGAGCGCGAGCCGCGCTCCAGCGCCCACACCAGCGCCTCGGCGCGCGCGCCGGCGATGGCGGCCTCGTCCAGCCCGAAGCTGCGCAGCCACTGCGCCACGATGGCCAGGTACTCGTCCTGGCTGAAGGGGTAGAAGCTGATCCACAGCCCGAAACGCTCGGACAGCGAGATCTTCTCCTCGACCACCTCGCCCGGGTGCACCTCGCCGTCCTCGGTGTGGCGGTAGCTCAGGTTCTCCTTCATGTACTCGGGCAGCAGATGCCGCCGGTTGCTGGTGGCGTAGATCAGCACGTTGTCGCTGGACTGCGCGACCGAGCCGTCGAGGATGGACTTCAGCGCCTTGTAGCCCGGCTCGCCGTCCTCGAAGCTCAGGTCATCGCAGTAGACGACGAAGCGCTCCGGGCGCTCGGCCACCAGGTCGACGAGGTCGGGCAGATCCACGAGATCGGCCTTGTCGACCTCGATCAGGCGCAGGCCCTGGCCGCTGAACTCGTTCAGGCAGGCCTTGATCAGCGAGCTCTTGCCGGTGCCGCGCGCGCCCGTCAGCAGCACGTTGTTGGCACCGCGGCCGGCGACGAACTGCCCGGTGTTGCGCACCAGGCGCTCCTTCTGGGCGTCGATCTCCTTCAGTTCGGCCAGGCGGATCGTGGCCACGTGGCGCACCGGCTCGAGCACGCCGACGCTGCCGCGCCGGCGGTAGCGGAAAGCGACCGAGGCGCCCCAGTCGGGCGCGGTGGCCGGATGCGGCAGCACGGCCTCGAGGCGGGCGAGCACGCCCTCGGCGCGGGCGATCAGGGATTCGACGGAACTCAGGCTGGCACTCATGCCGACAGTGTAAGGAGCGGGCGCACCTCGTCGCCGGCCACGGCGTAGACGCGCTCGCCCGGCGCCGCCTGCACCGGGTGCAGGCCGGTGAAGCTGCCGAAGGCGGGCAGCACGCCGACCGCGGGCCCGAGGTGGAAACAGGGCAGGCGCAGGCGATCGGCGCCCCGCCCCAGGACGATGCCCGGGTGGACATGGCCGGCCAGGGCGTAGGCGCCGTCGACCGCCTGCGGTTCGTGGCAGAGCGCGAGCCCGCCCAGGCGCCAGGGCGCGTCGACGACCTCGACACCCCAGTCGGGCGGCGGGTCCCCGGCGCCACGGTCGTGGTTGCCACGCACCAGCGTCAGCGCCGTGCCCGGGTGGCATGCGCGCCAGGCCCGCACCGCCTGCGCGGCCACGCCGTCGCGCGCCGCCCGCGCGTGCAGCAGGTCGCCGAGGAAGACGATGCGCCGCGCGGCGGTGACCGCGAGCAGGGCGTCCAGCCGCGCCAGGTTGTCGGCCGTCGTCGCCTCGGGCACCGGCACGCCCAGGCGGCGGAAGGCCTGGGCCTTGCCCAGGTGGGCGTCGGCCACCAGCAGCGCACCGGCCTCGGCGGCAAAGGCGGCGCGCTGAGGCAGCAGCCACAGCTCGCAGCCGCCTGCCGTGACGACCGCGGCGCCGGGCGGGGGCGGCCTCAAGCCGCCAGCCGCAGCAGCGCGAGCTCCAGGTGCTCCAGCGGCGAACGCCGGAACCCCGAGCGCGCGTAGCGCTGCAACCGCCCCGCGACGAAGCACACCAGCGCCGAGGCCGCGGCCGCGGCGTCGACGCTGGGGGTGGGCGAGCCCGCCGCCTCCGCCGCGGGCCGCAGGCACTGGCGGAGCTGCGACTCCACGCGGTCGAAGAACTGGTTCATGCGCTCGCCCAGGCGCTCGTGCTCGAGCACGAGCGCGTCGCCCACCATGACGCGCGTCATCCCGGGGTTGGCGGCGCCGAACTGCAGCATCGCGGCGCAGATGCGCCGCGCCTGCTGCGCGCCGTCGGCCTCGCGCTCGACGATCTGGTTGGCGAGGGTGAAGATGCTGGCCTCGATGAACTCGATCAGGCCCTCGAACATCTGGGCCTTGCTGGCGAAGTGGCGGTACAGCGCGGCCTCGCTCACGCCCAGCCGGGCCGCGAGCGCCGCAGTGGTGACGCGCTCGGCGCCGGGCTGCTCGAGCATGGCGGCCAGGGTCTGCAGGATCTGGATCCGGCGCTCGCCTGGACGCGGGCGCTTGCGCGTGCCCGGGCCTGCCGCGGCATTCGCCCCCGCGGCCAGGGCCGCCCCGCCTGCGCGGCTGGCTTCGTCGTCGGACGGATCGGGCGAGGCCATGCAGCAATCGACGGCAGGGTGGCAATGCTGATCGATTCTTGCACAGCCCCCCCGGCCGGCCGGGGCATGGAAAACACCGAAGCGCAGCCGGACCCTGGGGGGCTCTCGGACCCTCAGGCGCACTCAGCGCAGGCCACGCAGGTCCTTCAGCTCGCGCAGCCGGCCGATGCGCCGGTCCACATAGGCCGGCCGGCCCGCCAGGCGCTGCGGCGCCATGCGCCCGGCAGCGACCGCGGCGCGCACCCAGCGTTGCATCCACACCGTGCGCATGCCGATGCGGCGTGCGGCCTTCTGGTGCTCCAGCGTGTCCTCCACCAGGATGCAGCGCGAGGGCGGGACGCCCAGGCGTGCCGCGGTGCGGCGCAGCATGCGCGCGTCGGGCTTGGGCCGCCAGTGGCCGAACATGCGCATGTCCTCGATCGAGTAGATGCCGTCGAAGAGATGGGCGATGCCGAGCACGCCGAGCACGCGCGCGGCATAGGCCGCCGGGGCGTTGGTCAGGATGCAGCGCCGGCCGGGCAGGCGCTGCAACATCGCCAGGTCATGCCCGTGGCCGCGCACACGCTGCTCCAGACCCGGCAGCAGGTGCGTGTGGTGCAGGAAGTGGTGCGGCTTGACGCCATGGTGGCGGATCAGGCCGAGCAGGGTGGCGCCGTAGCGCAGCCAGTAACGGCGGCGCAGCGCACTGGCCTCGTCCTCGGTGAGGCCGAGCTCGCGCACGATGTACTCGCCCATCGAGCGGTGCAGGTGGCCGAAGGCCGAGCTGGACGCATCGTGCAGCGTGTTGTCCAGATCGAAGAGCCAGACGGGCTGGCGGGCGGGCCTCAAGACGGCGGTCCGGCGCGGGAGATGGGGGTGCTCAGTGCGAGCGGATCATCGTGCCGTAGGCGCCGTCGGTCAGGACCTCCAGCAGCATCGCGTGCGGCACGCGCCCGTCGATGATGTGCACGGCGTTGACCCCGCTCTTGGCCGCGTCGAGCGCGCCGCTGATCTTGGGCAGCATCCCGCCGCTGATGGTGCCGTCGGCGAAGAGCGCGTCGATCTCGCGCGCGCTCAGGTTGGTCAGCAGCTGACCCGCCTTGTCCAGCACCCCGGGCGTGTTGGTCAGCAGGATCAGCTTCTCGGCCTTCAGCACCTCGGCGAGCTTGCTCGCCACCAGATCGGCGTTGATGTTGTAACTCTCGTTGTGCTCGCCGAAGCCGATGGGGCTGATGACCGGGATGAACTGGTCGTCCTGCAGCGCCTTCACCACCGAGGGGTCGATGGCCGTGATCTCGCCGACCTGGCCCACGTCGTGCTCGATGCTCGGGTCCTTCAGGTCCAGCATCTTGAGCTTGCGCGCGCGGATCAGGCCGCCGTCGCGCCCGGTCAGGCCCACGGCCTTGCCTCCGGCGGCGTTGATCAGGCCGACGATGTCCTGCTGCACCTCGCCGGCCAGCACCCACTCGACGACCTCCATGGTCTCGGCATCGGTCACGCGCATGCCCTGGATGAACTGGCCCTTCTTCCCGATGCGGCCGAGCGCCTCGTCGATCTGCGGGCCGCCGCCGTGCACGACGATGGGGTTCATGCCCACCAGCTTGAGCAGCACCACGTCCTCGGCGAAGTCCTGCTGCAGCGCCGGGTCGGTCATCGCATTGCCGCCGTACTTGATGACCAGCGTCCTGCCGTGGAAGCGCCGGATGTAGGGCAGCGCCTGCGCCAGGATCTCGGCCTGGTCGCGCGGGGTGATGTGGTCGAGCGGGTGTTCCGGGGCCGGGGTGCTGGGCATGGCGGGCTTGCGAGGGTTCGTCAGGGGTGGGGCCGACTCCGGGCCCCGCGCGCCGCGAATTGTAGGAAGCGCCGTGCCAGCACACGCCGCGCACCCCCGGACCGGCCCGGCCGCGGGCGGTCAATCGCCCAGGTAACGCCGCTCCAGGTGCGCGCGCAGGTGCGCCGGGTTCAGCGGCTCGCCGCTCGCGCGCTGCACCAGCTCGCCGGTGCTCCAGCGGCTGCCCTGGCTCCAGACGCGCTCGCGCAGCCAGTCGAAGACCGGCTGCAGATCGCCGGCGGCGATACGCGCGTCCAGGTCGGGCTGCTCGCGCCGCATCGCCGCGAACCACTGGGCCGCGTACATCGCGCCCAGGGTGTAGCAGGGGAAGTAGCCGAACAGGCCCTCGGGCCAGTGCACGTCCTGCAGCGGCCCGTCGCGGAAGTTGCCGCGCGTGTCCAGGCCCAGCAGCTCGTGCATCTTCGCGTCCCACAGCGCGGGAATGTCCTCGGGCTCGATCTCGCCCTCGATCAGCGGGCGCTCGATCTCGTAGCGCAGGATGACGTGCGCGGGGTAGGTGACTTCGTCGGCGTCGACGCGGATCAGGCCCGGCTGCACGCGCGTCATCAGGCGCGCCAGGTTGGCGGGCTCGAAGGCCGGCTGCGGGCCGAAGGCGGCGCGCAGCAGCGGCGCCAGGCGCGCGACGAAGCCCGGGTGGGCGCCGAGCTGCATCTCGAAAGCCAGCGACTGGCTCTCGTGGATCGCCATCGAGCGCGCCTGCGCCAGCGGCTGCCCGAGCCAGGCGCGCGGCAGGTTCTGCTCGTAGCGGCCGTGGCCGGTCTCGTGCACCGTGCCCATCAGGCTGCCGAGGAACCCGTCCTCGCTGAAGCGCGTGGTCAGGCGCACGTCCTCGGGCACGCCGCCGCAGAAGGGGTGGGTGCTGACGTCCAGGCGCCCGGCGTCGAAATCGAAGCCGAGCAGACGCATCACCTGCTCGCACAGCCGGCGCTGCGCGTCCACGGCGAAGGGGCCCGCGGGCTGCAGCGCGGGCGCCGCCGCGTCGCGCGCCCGCTGGCGCTCGACCACCCGCGTGATCAGCCCGGGCAGCCACTGGCGCAGCTCGCCGAAGAGGCGGTCCACCGTGGCGCTGCGCATGCCGGGCTCGAAGCGGTCCATCAGCGCGTCGTAGCGCGACAGGCCGCTGCGCGCCGCCAGCAGCGCCGCCTCCTCGCGCGCCACCGCGAGCACCTCGCGGAAATTCAGCAGGAAGCCGGCCCAGTCGTTGGCCGGGCGCTGCTGTCGCCAGGCGTGCTCGCAGCGTGAGGTGGCGAGCTGGCGACGCTGCACCAGGTCGGCCGGCAGCGCGGTGGCCAGGCGCCACTCGCGCTCGGTCTCGGCCAGGTTGGCGCGCTGGTCGGCGTCCAGCGCTTCACCGGCGGCGCGGGCGAACACCGGCGCCAGGGCAGGGTCGGTGCGCAGGCCGTGCATCAGCGCGGCGAGTTCGGCCTGCGCCTGCGCGCGCGCCTCGTTGCCCCGCGGCGGCATGTTCGCCGCCTGGTCCCAGCCGGCGATGGCCGCGAGGTGGCCGAGCCGGTGCAGACGCAGGTTCAGCGCGTGCAGGTGGTCGTAGGCGGGGGTGGCGGTGCCTGTCATGTCCGGAAATGCAAAGGGAGTGAGCAGATGGCGCGGGCCCGGGGACACCGCCCCTCAACCGCCCCAGCGTCCCGGGAAGACCCACAGCAGCGCCGCCGTCATCGTGACGTAGCGCGCGAACTTGCCCACGGCCATGTAGGCCACGCAGGGCCAGAAGGGCAGGCGCAACCAGCCGGCCACCGCGCACAGCGGGTCGCCCACGACGGGCAGCCAACTCAAGAGGCAGGCCTTGGGACCGAATCGCTCCAGCCAGGCCAGGGCACGCAGCTCGTGCGGCTTGCGGTGGGCGACCTTCTCGTAGGCGCGCTCGGCGCCCCAGCCCATCCACCAGGAGATGGCGCCGCCCAGGGTGTTGCCGGCCGTGGCGACGAAGACGGCCGGCCAGAACAGCGACGGGTCGAGCTTGACGAGGCCGAAGACTGCCGGCTCGCTGCCCATGGGCAGCAGCGTGGCCGAGAGCGTGGCCACGAGGAAGACCGTGCTCAGGCCGAACTGCGGCAGCGCCAGCGTCTCGAGCAGGGTGTGCAGCCAGGCTTCCATCATCGGCCGGCATCATAGGAGCCGCGCGCCGCCCCGACAGGGGCGCTGGCTATACTCGCCGTCCTTTTCCGGGCGCCCGATTCCGCGCCTGTCACGTCTGCCACGCCCTCCCCCCGTCGTCATGCGCCTCGGCCCCCTGGAGCTGCCGAACCGGCTGTTCGTCGCCCCGATGGCCGGCGTCACCGACCGGCCTTTCCGCGTGCTGTGCAAGCGCTTGGGCGCCGGCTACGCGGTCAGCGAGATGGTGACCTCCCGGCGCGAGCTGTGGACCAGCCTGAAGACCTCGCGCCGCGCCAACCACGAGGGCGAGCCAGCGCCGATCGCGGTGCAGATCGCGGGCGTGGACCCGGCCGAGATGGCTGACGCCGCACGCTACAACGTCGACCGCGGCGCCCAGGTGATCGACATCAACATGGGCTGCCCGGCCAAGAAGGTGTGCAAGGTCTGGGCCGGCTCGGCGTTGATGAGCCGCCCGCCGCTGGCGCTGCGCATCGTCGAGGCCGTGGTCGAGGCCTGCGCCCCGCTGGGCGTGCCGGTGACGCTGAAGATGCGCACCGGCGCCTGCGCGGCCGAGCGCAACGCCGTGGCGCTGGCCCGCGGCGCCGAGGCCGCCGGCGTGGCCATGGTCACGGTGCACGGCCGCACGCGCGAGCAGGGCTACACCGGGCAGGCCGAATACGAGACGATCGCCGCGGTCAAGGCGGCGCTGCGGGTGCCGGTGGTGGCTAACGGCGACATCGACTCCCCGCAAAAGGCGCTCGAGGTGCTGCGCCGCACCGGCGCCGACGCGCTGATGATCGGGCGCGCGGCGCAGGGCCGGCCCTGGATCTTCCGCGAGATCGCGCACTTCCTCGCCACCGGGCAGGAGCTGCCCGCCCCGCCCACGCAGGACGTCAAGCGCTGGCTCGTCGAGCACCTGCACGACCACTACGCGCTGCACGGCGAGGACGCGGGCGTGCGCAGCGCGCGCAAGCACATCGGCTGGGCCGTGCGTGCGCTGCCCGGGGGCGAGGCCTTCCGCGCGGCGATGAACACGCTGGACGACTGCGCGGCGCAGTTGCGCGCGGTCTCGACCTTCTTCGACGATCTGGCCGATGCACACCCGCTGCTGCCGGCCGCCAACGAGCCGCTGCTCGCGCAGCGCGCCTGAACACCGAAGCCGCCGCCCATGAGCCGCCAGGACATCGCCGCCTGCGTGCGCGCCGCGCTCGAGCAGTACTTCGTCGACCTCGGGCAGGAGGAGCCGCGCGAGCTGCACGCGCTGATCCTCGAGGCCGCCGAGAAGCCGCTGCTGGAGGCCGTGATGGCCCGCGCCGAAGGCAACCAGAGCCGCGCCGCGCAGTGGCTGGGCATGAACCGCAACACGCTGCGGCGCAAGCTGATCGAACACGGGATCGCGCAATGACCCAGCCCACCCCGGCCGCCCACGGCCTCACCGCCCTGCTGTCGGTCTCGGACAAGACCGGCATCGTCGACTTCGCGCGCGGGCTGCACGCCCTGGGCGTGCGCCTGGTCTCCACCGGCGGCACCGCGCGGCTGCTGGCCGACGCCGGCCTGCCCGTCACCGAGGTCGCCGAGCTGACGGGCTTCCCCGAGATGCTCGACGGCCGCGTCAAGACCCTGCACCCGGCGGTCCACGGCGGCCTGCTGGCGCGGCGCGAGCTGCCGGCGCACCGCCAGGCGCTGGCCGAGCACGGCATCGGCACCCTCGACCTGCTGGTCGTCAATCTCTACCCCTTCGAGCAGACCGTGGCCCGCCCCGGTTGCACGCTCGAAGAGGCGATCGAGAACATCGACATCGGCGGCCCGGCCATGGTGCGCAGCGCTGCCAAGAACTGGAAGCACGTCACGGTGCTCACCGATGCGGCGCAGTACGCCGGCGTGCTGGCCGAGCTGCAGGCCGAGGGGCGCACGCGCGAGGCCACGCGCTTCGCGCTCGCGGTGGCGGCCTTCAACCGCATCGCCGCCTACGACGGCGCCATCAGTGACCACCTCTCCGCGCTGCAGGCCGACGGCACGCGCGCGCCCTTCCCCGGCCAGTTCAACCCGCGCTTCGTCAAGCTGCAGGACCTGCGCTACGGCGAGAACCCGCACCAGCAGGCGGCCTTCTACCGCGACGCCGAGCCCTTGCCCGGCACGCTCGCCACCGCGCGGCAGTTGCAGGGCAAGGAGCTGAGCTACAACAACATCGCCGACGCCGACGCCGCCTGGGAATGCGTCCGGCGCTTCGGCGCGACGCCGGCCTGCGTCATCGTCAAGCACGCCAACCCCTGTGGCGTGGCCGTGGGCGCCGACGCGGCCGAGGCCTACGCCCGCGCCTTCGCGACCGACCCCACCTCCGCCTTCGGCGGCATCATCGCCTTCAACCGCCCGCTGGACGGCGCCACCGCCGCCCAGGTGGCGCGCCAGTTCGTCGAGGTGCTGCTCGCCCCGGCCTACAGCGACGAGGCGCGCTCCGTCTTCGCCGCCAAGGCCAACGTGCGCCTGCTCGAGATCGCGCTGCCGGCTCAAGCCGCGCCCGCCGCGGCCGGCCCGCGCTGGCACTACCAGCGCGTCGGCTCGGGCCTGCTCGTGCAGGGCGCCGACGAGCACGTGCTGCGGCGCGAGGACCTGCGCTGCCCGACGCGCCTGAAGCCCACCGAGGCCCAGCTCGAGGACCTGCTCTTCGCCTGGACGGTGGCGCAGTACGTCAAGAGCAATGCCATCGTCTTCTGCGGCAGTGGCCGCACGCTCGGCGTGGGCGCGGGGCAGATGAGCCGCATCGACTCCGCGCGCATCGCCTCCATCAAGGCCGCGAATGCCGGGCTGTCGCTGCAGGGCTCGGTGGTGGCGAGCGACGCCTTCTTCCCCTTCCGCGACGGCCTGGACGTGGTCGTCGATGCCGGTGCGGCCTGCGTCATCCAGCCCGGCGGCTCGGTGCGCGACGACGAGGTCATCGCCGCTGCCGACGAGCGCGGCGTGGCCATGGTGCTGACCGGGGTGCGGCACTTCCGCCACTGAGAGACTGTCCCCGATGCCCGCCACCCGCATCCTCGGCATCGACCCCGGGCTGCAGAAGACGGGCTTCGGCGTCGTCGACGCCGAGGGCGCGCACCTCGCCTACGTGGCCAGCGGCACCATCAGCACGCTCGAGGCCGCGCGCGGTGACCTGCCGGCGCGGCTGAAGATCATCTTCGAGGGCGTGCGCGAGGTCGTGCAGCGCTACGCGCCCCAGTGCGCCTCGGCCGAGATCGTCTTCGTCAACGTCAACCCGCAGAGCACCCTGCTGCTGGGCCAGGCGCGCGGCGCCGCGCTGGCCGCGCTGGTTTCGGCCGGGCTGCCGGTGGCCGAGTACACCGCGCTGCAGATGAAGAAGGCCATCGTCGGCCACGGCCTGGCCAGCAAGGCTCAGGTGCAGGAGATGGTGCGCCGCCTGCTCAACCTGCCCGCCCTGCCCGGCAAGGACGCCGCCGACGCCCTGGGCCTGGCCATCTCGCATGCCCACGCCGCCGGTTCCTTCGCCGCGCTGGCGCAGGGGGGGCCGCTGCAGCGCCGGCAGCATGCGCAGTACCGGGGGGGGCGGACGTACTGAGCGCAGATCCGTGCGGGGTTGGGCAAGGATGAGACGCTGGCGATCACGCACCGGGGAGGGTCACCGCCACTGTCTCCAGGAATCCGCGCGGGTCGGCCGAGAAGGCGGCGAAGGTGTCCGGCGTGATGACCACGCGCAGGGCGTCGGGCACCTGCCTGCAGAAGGCCTCGAGCCCGCGGCCGGACTTGCGGCGCCCGGACTTCACCTCGATGGCGTACACGCGCCCGCGGTGGCGGTAGACGAAGTCCACCTCGTCGTTGCGCTCGCGCCAGTAGCTGAGCTCCCCGGGCTGCTGCGCCAGTTCGGCGCCCACAGCCAGTTCGAAGACGCGGCCGCGCTGTTCGGCATCCGGCCGCGTGTCGACACCGCGCGCCATGCTGTGGAGGGCCGGGCAGGCGGGCAGCATCTTCGGGCTGGAACTGCGGCTGAGCCAGGCCTTGGGCGAGTACTTGGGCAGCGCGTGCAGCAGGAAGGCGCTGCCGTAGAGCTCGATGTAGTGCTTGACCAGTTCGGTGTTGCCCCGGTCCTGCAACTGGCCCAGCAGCTTGGTGTAGCTGATCCCCTGGGCTGGGTAGTGGCACAGGATCTCGAAGGCCTGGCGGAACAGCGCCGGGTTCGCCACCCGGCGGGTGAGCAGGATGTCCCGGCCGATCACAGCCTCGACGATCGCGTCCTTCATGTAGGCGTACCAGCGGTCGGGCTCGTCCTCGAACGGTACCGCGCCAGGGTAGCCGCCGAAGGCCAGGTAGCGCGGAAGGTCGTAGCCGAAGGCGGCCTGGAGTTCGGCAAAGGTCCAGTGGTGGACGCGCAGCAGTTCGAAGCGACCGGCCAGGCTCTCGGTCGCCCCCATCTGCACCTGCAGGGCGCTCGAGCCCAGCAGCACCACACGCAGTCGTCCGGGCCGCGAGTCCCACAGCGCCTTGAGGGTCTCGGGCCAATGGGGGACCTTCTGGACCTCGTCGATCACCAGCAGGGCGCCCTCGCCCAGCAGCAGGGCCTGTTGCCATTGCGCCAGCAACCAGGTGCGGTCGCTGACCAGCAGGTCGTCCGCGTTGGCGTAGTGCGCCCTGTGCTCGCCCCGAGCGATGAGTTGCCGAACGCCCGTGGTCTTGCCCACCTGGCGGGGACCGACGATCACCTGCATCAGGCCCGGCGGGCTCTGGAAGCGCCTGGCCAGTTCGGCGACGAAGGATCGCTGGAACTCGGTAGCCATGGAGAAATACAAATTACTAGGTTCTTCTAGTGTAATTGCTAGCCAGAGCTATCGGACGTTCCGGTCCGCCGCGCCCTGACCGACCGGCTAGACTTCAGCACATGGCCCGCACCCACTTCGGATTCCAGACCGTCGACGAGGACGAGAAGGCCGCGCGCGTGCGCGGGGTGTTCGATTCGGTCGCCTCACGCTACGACGTGATGAACGACCTGATGTCCGCGGGGCTGCACCGGGCCTGGAAGGCCTACGCCGTGGCCGTGGCCGACGTGCGCGAGGGCGATCGCGTGCTCGACGTGGCGGCAGGCACGGGCGACCTGACGCGCGCCTTCGCGCAGCGCGTGGGCGCGCGCGGCGTCGTCGTCCACACCGACATCAACGAGGCCATGCTGCGCGAAGGCCGCGACCGCCTGGTCGACCAGGGCCTGGCCCTGCCCTCGACGGTGTGCGACGCCGAGCGCCTGCCCTTCCGCGACGGCAGCTTCGACCTGGTCTCGGTCGCCTTCGGGCTGCGCAACATGACACACAAGGAGCGCGCGCTCACCGAGATGGCGCGCGTGCTGCGGCACGGCGGGCGCCTGCTCGTGCTGGAGTTCAGCCAGGTCGCCGAGCCCCTGCGCGCGGCCTACGACTGGTACTCGTTCAAGGTGCTGCCGCGCCTGGGACAGTGGGTGGCGGGCGATGCCGAGAGCTACCGCTACCTGGCGGAGTCCATCCGCATGCACCCCGACCAGGCCACGTTGAAGGCGATGATGAAGGGCGCGGGCTTCGGCCACGTCGACGTCCACAACCTCACGGCCGGGGTCGTCGCGCTGCACGTGGGCGTGCGCTGCTGAGAGCCTGAGAGTCTTTCCCCCATGCCCGCCTTGCACCCCAAAACACCCCGTCTCGTCGTTGCAAATCCTCGCCATAGCGCGAGCTATGACTGTGGTTTGAGCCTAGATCCAGGGCGTTTTGGCGCGCCTTTCGGGCACGGCGGAAACACTCTCAGGCTCTGAGGCGCGCGTCGACCTCAGAACAGCGCGGTCGCCAGGAACTGCAGCGCGCGCCCGTGCGCCAGCGCGGCGCTGGGCGCGTGGTAGGAGGCCCGCTCCCAGCAGTTGAAGCCGTGCATCGAGCCCGGGTAGACGTGCACCTCGGCCGGCTTGCCGGCAAAAGCCTGGCACACGCTCTCCACCGCCTCGGGCGGGATGTGGTCGTCGTGGCCCGCGTAGTGGAACTGCACCGGGCAGGCGATGCCGGCGGCGCGCTCGAGCTGCTGGTGGATGCCGCCGCCGTAGAAGGGCGCGGCGGCATCGATGCCGGCAGTGGCAGCGGCCAGGTAGGCCATGCGCCCGCCCATGCAGTAGCCGATGGCGCCAACCTTGGCGCCACCGACCTCGGGCCGCGCGCGCAGCGCCGCGGCGCTGGCGGCGATGTCGGCCAGCGCGTCGGCAGGCGCGCAGCCCTGCATCAGCGCGAAGGCGCGCTTCCAGTCGTCGCCGGCGTAGCCGAGCTCCACGCGCGGCGCCTGGCGCCAGAACAGGTCGGGCGCGAGCACGACAAAGCCGTCCTGCGCGTACTGCTCGGCCACGGCGCGGATGTGCCGGTTGACGCCGAAGATCTCCTGGAACAGCAGCAGCCCCGGGCCTTTGCCGGCCGGCGGCAGCGCCAGGTGGCCGGCGAAGCCGGAGGTGATCTCGATCCAGTGCGAAGTGGTGGTCATCGGTGGTCTTCTTGGTGGCGGGTGGGTGATGTGTCAGAAGTGGCGTCAGAAGTGGCGTCAGGGATGCCGTCGGATGAGGCGTCGGGTGCAGCGTCGGGTGTGACGCCGGACCCGGTGTGCCGGCGCGGCATTCAGTGAGAGTGCCCGCAAGCCCCGGCGCCAGCACCGCCCGCGCCGGCGGCGCCCATCGGTGCATCGCGGTTGACCCCGGCCTCAGCCAGGCGGGCCTCGTAGCGGGCCCACAGCGCGTCCTGCTCGGCGCCCAGGCGGTAGAGCAGGTCCCAGGAGTAGATGCCGGTGTCGTGGCCGTCGCTGAAGGTGGGCTGGACGGCGTAGTGCCCCACCGGCTCGAGCGCGACGATGCCCACGCCGCGCTTGCCGGTCTGCAGCACCTCCTGCCCCGGGCCGTGGCCCTGGACTTCGGCCGAGGGCGAGTACACGCGCATCAGTTCGAAGGGAATGCGAAAGCGCTGGCCGTCGTCGAAGGCGATCTCGAGCACGCGCGAGGCCTGGTGCACCGTGAGCTCGGTGGGCTTGGGGGTGTGGCGTTCGAGTCCGGCCATGGCTGCAGAAGCTTCCGCGCGTTCACACGAGCACGCGCTCGATGCCGCCGGCATTCGCGCGCGCGACGTAGTCTTCCATCCAGGTCTCGCCCAGGATGCGGCGCGCCATCTCGACGACGATGTAGTCGGCCTCGAGCAGGCCGTTCGTCAGGTCGCCCTCGTAGCGCTTCAGCCCCTGCAGGCAGCTCGGGCAGCTGGTGAGGATCTTCAGGTCCTGCTGCGCGCCCGCGGCGCCGCTGGTGCGCAGCGCGGCCTCGGCCTTGCGGATCTCCTGCTCCTTGCGGAAGCGCACCTGGGTGCTGATGTCGGGCCGGGTCACGCCCAGCGTGCCGCTCTCGCCGCAGCAGCGCTCGCTCTTGACCACTGCCGGCCCGACCAGCGCCTTGACCGTCTTCATCGGGTCCTGCAGCTTCATCGGGCTGTGGCAGGGGTCGTGGTAGAGGTAGGCGCCCTGCCCGTCGAGCGTGATGCCCCGGCCCAGCAGGTACTCGTGGATGTCGATGATGCGGCAGCCGGGGAAGATGTCCTCGAAGCGGTAGCCCTGGAGCTGGTCGTAGCAGGTGCCGCAGCTGACGACGACGGTCTGGATGTCCAGGTAGTTCAGCGTGTTGGCCACGCGGTGGAAGAGCACGCGGTTGTCGGTGATGATCTGGTCGGCCTTGTCGAACTGGCCCGAGCCGCGCTGCGGGTAGCCGCAGCACAGGTAGCCCGGCGGCAACACCGTCTGCACCCCCGCGTGCCAGAGCATGGCCTGCGTGGCCAGCCCGACCTGGCTGAACAGGCGCTCGCTGCCGCAGCCCGGGAAGTAGAAGACGGCCTCGGTCTCGGCGCTGGTGCGCTGTGGGTCGCGGATGATCGGGACGTAGTTGCGGTCCTCGATGTCGAGCAACGCGCGCGCCGTCTTCTTCGGCAGGCCGCCGGGCATCTTCTTGTTGACGAAGTGGATGACCTGCTCGCGCAGCGGCGCCGTGCCGCGCGTGGCCGGCGGCGCCGCCGTCTGCCGCCGCACCGCGGGCTTCATCAGGTCGTTCAGCAGGCGCTGGGCCTTGAAGCCGACGTCGACCATGGCCCCGCGCATGAGCTTGATGGTCTGCGGGTTCGTCGCGTTCAGGAAGGCCATCGCCGCCGCGTTGCCCGGGCGGAAGCTCTTCTTGCCCATCTTGCGCAGCAGGTTGCGCATGTTCATCGTCACGTCGCCGAAGTCGATCTTCACCGGGCAGGGCGACTCGCACTTGTGGCAGACGGTGCAGTGGTCGGCGACGTCCTCGAACTCCTCCCAGTGCCGCACGCTGACGCCGCGGCGCGTCTGCTCCTCGTACAGGAAGGCCTCGATCAGCAGCGAGGTGGCGAGGATCTTGTTGCGCGGGCTGTACAGCAGGTTGGCGCGCGGCACGTGGGTGGCGCAGGCCGGCTTGCACTTGCCGCAGCGCAGGCAGTCCTTGATGCTGTCGGCGATGGCGCCGATGTCGGACTGCTGCATGATCAGCGACTCGTGCCCCATCAGGCCGAAGCTGGGCGTGTAGGCGGCGCTGAGGTCGGCAGCGAAGACCGGGGCCGCGGCGGGCGCGGTGCCCGCCGCGTCGCGCCCTGTGGCGCCGCGCAGCAGCTTGCCACGGTTGAAGCGGCCCTCGGGGTCGACGCGGGCCTTGTACTCGGCGAAGGGGCGGACCTCGTCTTCGGTCAGGAACTCGAGCTTGGTGATGCCGATGCCGTGCTCGCCGCTGATGACCCCGCCCAGCCGCCGCGCCAGCGCCATGATGCGGGCCACCGCCTCGTGCGCGGTCTGCAGCATCGCGTAGTTGTCGCTGTTGACGGGGATGTTGGTGTGCACGTTGCCGTCGCCGGCGTGCATGTGCAGCGCCACCCAGACGCGGCCGCGCAGCACCTCGCCGTGGATGCGGCGGCATTCCTCCAGCAGGGGCGTGAAGGCCGCGCCGGAGAACACCGCCTGCAGCGGCTTCAACACCTGGGTCTTCCAGCTCGCGCGCCAGCGTGCGTCCTGCAGCAGCGCGAAGCAGGTCTCGCCGGCGCCGGGGGCGCCCTCGGGCTGAGGCACGTCGAGCTGCCCGAGCCAGTGCTGCCACAGGCCACGCACCTCGCGCAGCAGCCCGAGCGCCTGCTGCACGCGGTCTTCCAGCAGCTCGGCGCCGGGGATCTCGCCCGCGTCGTCGCTGCGCCCCAGGGGCAGCCGGCCGCGCCGGAAGAAGGCCTCCAGCGCGTCCAGCAGCTCGAGCTTGTTGCGCAGCGAGAGCTCGACATTGAGGCGCTCGATGCCGTTGGTGTACTCGCCCATGCGCTCGAGCGGGATCACCACGTCTTCGTTGATCTTGAAGGCGTTGGTGTGGCGCGCGATCGCCGCGGTGCGCTTGCGGTCGAGCCAGAACTTCTTGCGCGCGTCGGCGCTGACGGCGACGAAGCCCTCTCCGCCGCGCGAGTTGGCGATGCGCACGACCTCGCTCGTGGCGCGGGCCACGGCGTCGGCATCGTCGCCGACGATGTCGCCCAGCAGCACCATCTTGGGCAGGCCGCTGCCCGCCAGGGGCCGCTTGCTCTTGGTGGCGTAGCCCACGGCCTTGAGGTAGCGGTCGTCCAGGTGCTCGAGCCCGGCGAGCTGCACGGGCGCGAGCGCGCGGCCGTCGGGGGCCGTGCCGGCCGGCAGCCGCGCCTGCGCGAACAGGTGGTCCTTGATCTCGACGATGCTCGGCACCGCGTCCCGGGCGTTGCCGAAGAACTCGAGGCAGACGGTGCGCACGTGCGCCGGCATGCGGTGCAGGATCCAGCGCGCGCTCGTGATCAGGCCGTCGCAGCCCTCCTTCTGCACGCCCGGCAGCCCGGCGAGGAACTTGTCGGTGACGTCCTTGCCCAGCCCCGCCTTGCGGAAGGCCGCGCCAGGGATCTCCAGGCGCTCGGTGCGCAGCAGCTTGCGCCCGCTGGCGTCGAAGTGGCGCAGCTCGAAGCGGGCGAACTCGGCGTCGTGGATCTTGCCCAGGTTGTGGTCCAGACGCACGACCTCGAGCCAGGTGGCCTGCGGCGTGACCATGCGCCAGGACGCCAGGTTGTCCAGCGCCGTGCCCCACAGCACCGCCTTCTTGCCACCGGCGTTCATGGCGATGTTGCCGCCGATGCAGCTCGCCTCGGCCGAGGTCGGGTCGACGGCGAAGACCAGGCCGGCATGCTCGGCAGCGTCGGCCACGCGCTGGGTCACGACACCGGCCTCGGTGTGGATCGTCGGCACCGGGCGCCCGAGCCCGGGCAGCTCGACCAGCTCGACCTCGCCCAGGGCCTCGAGCTTCTCGGTGTTGATGACCGCGCTCTTCCAGGTCAGCGGCACCGCGCCGCCGGTGTAGCCGGTGCCGCCGCCGCGCGGGATGATGGTCAGCCCGAGCTCGATGCAGCCCTGCACGAGGCCCGCCATCTCGGCCTCGGTGTCGGGCGTGAGCACGACGAAGGGCATCTCGACGCGCCAGTCGGTGGCGTCGGTGACGTGGGAGACACGGCTCAGGCCGTCGAACTTGAGGTTGTCTTTCGCGGTGTGACGACCGAGCACGCGGCGCGCGGCGCGGCGCAGGTCGGCCACGGCCTGGAAGTGGGCGGCGAAACGCTCCACGGCCCCGCGTGCCGCGGCGAGCAGCTCGCCCACCATCGTGTCGCGCGCCGGATCGGCCTCGGGAGTGCGGCGCTTCTCGACCTCGGCCAGGCGGTGGTGCAGGGCCTCGATCAGCAGGCCGCGGCGCTTGGGGTTGTCGAGGAGGTCGTCCTCGAGGTAGGGGTTGCGCTGCACGACCCAGATGTCGCCCAGCACCTCGTACAGCATGCGCGCGCTGCGCCCGGTGCGACGCTCGCCGCGCAGTTGCTGCAGCAACTCCCAGGCGCGCGCGCCCAGCAGCCGGATGACGATCTCGCGGTCGGAGAAGGAGGTGTAGTTGTAGGGGATCTCGCGCAGCCGCGGCGCCTCCGGCTCGCCCGCCTCGCGGAGATCGTCGGCAACGACGGACTGCAGGGGGTGGGGTGCGTTCATGATCGGAGGGCCGCCAGCCCGCGGGCACGAATGCCGGGGACGGCACAGAGCGCCAGAGGACAGGGCAGAGATGGTACCGCAGTGCACCATTCCACCTCGCGTGCGGGGCGGTGTCCGGGGCGGACGTCGGCGCCTACACTGCCGCCCTCTCCCCATGGGCCGGCGCGCCGGCCGATCGAGCATGAGCATGCATCCGCCCCCCTGGCCCCTGCCCTTCTGGATCGCCCACCGCGGCGCGGGCAGGCTGGCGCCCGAGAACACGCTCGCGGCCTTCCGCCTCGGCGCCGCGCACGGCTACCGCGCCTTCGAGTGCGACGTCAAGCTCAGCGCCGACGGCGTGCCCTTCCTGCTGCACGACGCCACGCTGGAGCGGACGAGCAACGGCCACGGCAGCGCTGGCGATCTGACCTGGAGCGAGCTCTCGCAGCTCGATGCTGGCGCCTGGCACAGCCGGGCCTACGCCGGTGAACCCCTGGCCACCCTGGCCGGCCTGGCCGCCTGGCTGCGCGCGAACGGCCACGCGCTGGACCTGGAGATCAAGCCCACGCCCGGCCAGGAGATGCACACCGGCGAGGTGGTCGGCCGCGTCGCGGCCGAGCTCTGGCGCGGCGCCGACGCGCCGCCGCTGCTGTTCAGCTCCTTCCGGCCCGAAGCCCTGGAGGGCGCCCGGACCACCGCGCCCCAGGTGCCGCGGGCGCTGCTGCTGGACACGCTCTGGCCCGGTTGGGACACCGTGGCCGACAGCCTCGAGGTCGTCGCCGTCATCACCAACTACCAGGTGATGAGCGCCAAGCTCGTCGAACGCCTGCACCGCGTCGGGCGGCGCGCGCTGGTCTACACCGTCAACGACCCGGCGCCGGCGGCCTGGCTGCAGGACATCGGCATCGACGGCATCGTCACCGACGCGGTCGATCGCTTCGCGCCCGTGCGCTGATCCAAGGCAGGGAGCACGCGCCGAGCGTGCCTCGCGAGGGGCGACGCCGGCCTAGCGCCCGGCGAGCAGGATGCGGATGTCGTGCAGCAGCGCGTCCGCGCCGGTGCCGTGGCGCGTGAACAGGCGCACGCGGCCCTGCGGGTCGAAGACATAGGCGCCGGCCGTGTGGTCGATGGTGTAGCTGCCCTCGGTCTTGCCCGGCACCTTGGCGTAGAACACCTTGAAGTGTTTCGCTGCGGCGGCCGTCTCCTCGGGCGTGCCGCGCAGCGCCACGAAGCCGGGGTCGAAGTTGCTCACGTAGGCTTTCAGCAGCTCGGGCGTGTCGCGCTCCGGGTCCACCGTGACGAAGACCGCCTGCAGCCGCTGCCCGTCGGCGCCGAGCTGGCGCTTGACGAGCGCGAGCTCGGCCATCGTCGTCGGGCACACGTCGGGGCAATGGGTGAAGCCGAAGAAGACGACGACGACCGAACCCTTGAACTCGGCCAGGCTGCGGCGCCGGCCGTCGGGGTCGGAGAGCGCCAGGTCTTTCGCGTACTCGGCGCCGGTGATGTCGATGCCCTTGAAGGCGGGCGCCTGGAAGCGCTCGCAGCCGGCGAGGCCGAGCGTGGCCACGGCACCTGCGGCCACGATGGAGCCCAGGCGCCGCAGCGCACGGCGGCGCGCGCCGAGCGCGAGGCTCATGCCCACAGCCGGTTCAGCCACGGCCCGAGGTAGTGGTCCAGCAGCAGCGCGGCGAACAGCAGGGAAAGGTGCCAGATCGAGAAGCGGAAGGTCTGGCGCGCGAGCGCGTCGCTGTACTCGCGCCACAGCCGCCAGGCGTAGACGATGAACAGGCCGCCCAGCACCGCCGCCGCCGCCAGATAGAGCAGGCCGCTCATGCCGATGATGAAGGGCAGCAGCGTCGCCGCGAACAGCACCAGCGTGTACAGCAGCACCTGCAGGCGCGTGAACTCCGGCCCGTGCGTGACCGGCAGCATCGGCAGGCCGGCGCGGCGGTAGTCCTCGGTGCGATACAGCGCGAGCGCCCAGAAGTGCGGCGGCGTCCACAGGAAGATGATCAGGCACAGCACGATGGCCTCGGGCCCGACATCGTTGCGCATCGCCGCCCAGCCCAGCACCGGCGGCATCGCACCTGAAGCCCCGCCGATGACGATGTTCTGCGGCGTCATCGGCTTGAGCACCACGGTGTAGACCACGGCGTAGCCGACGAAGGTGGCAAAGGTCAGCCACATGGTCAGCGGGTTGACCCAGAACCACAGCACGGCGCTGCCCAGCGCGCACAGCAGGCCCGAGAACGCGAGCGTCTGCGCGCGCGTGAGCTCGCCGCGGGCCGTGGGCCGCCAGGCGGTGCGCGCCATCTTGCGGTCGATCTGCTCCTCGATCAGGCAGTTGAAGGCCGCAGCGGCGCCAGCCACCAGCCAGATGCCCAGCGTGGCAGCGCCGGCCAGCGCCAGGTCGGGCCAGCCCGGCTGGGCGAGCAGCATGCCGATCAGCGCGCAGAAGACGATGAGTTGCACCACGCGCGGCTTGGTCAGCGCGTAGAACTGAGCCCAGCGCGAAGCCATGGGCGTGGGGCGGGCGATCGTGGCCATCGACGCCCGGATTCTAGGAGGCGGCCTTGCCGGGCGTCGGGGCACCCAGGGCCGGGCCGTCAGGCCCCGCGGGCCGTTCCCGAGCCGCGGGGTCGGCCGTGCGGGCCGCGCGCCGACCCGCGATCGCGCGCGCCAGCAGGGAGGTCGTCACCGCCACCAGGGCAGCCGCGCCGGCACTGTGGGCGAGCGCGGCGCTGAGCGGCCAGCCCAGCACCACGTTGGACAGGCCGCTCGCGAACTGCCACAGGGCCATGGCGCACAGCCACAGCGCATAGCGCCTGAGCACCGGGTCACCGGCCCGCCACAGCCGCCAGGCCAGCAGGCCGAGTGCGGCAAACAGCGCAAAAGCGGCCAGGCGGTGCGCCATGTGGATGGCGACCAGCGATTCCATCGAGATGAAGCCGCCGTGGCCGGCCCGGCCGAGTTCGCGCAGGAGGGTGAAGCCCTCGGCGAAATTCATGCGCGGCCACCACTGCCCGTTGCACTGCGGGAAGCCGCCGCAGGCGAGCACGGCGTAATTGGTCGAGACCCAGCCGCCCAGCGCAATCTGCACCCACAGCAGGGCCGTGACCGCGGCCGCACCGGCCAGCAGCCGCGGCGGGACCGACACCTTGCGCGCGCGCCAGGTCTCGTGCTGCATCACCAGCAGGGCCAGCAGGAACATGCCGCCCAGCAGGTGGGCGGTGACCACGGCCGGGTAGAGCTTGAGCGTCACCGTGTACTTGCCGAACAGCCCCTGGATCACCACCCACACAAGCGTCGCCGTCGCCCACCAGGGCGAGTGGGGCAGGCGCGCGGCGCCGGAACGCGCGCCGATCCAACTGGCGGCGGCCATGACCAGGATCAGCACGCCCACGGTCATCGCCAGGTAACGGTGGATCATCTCGATCCAGGCCTTGCTGAAGGTCACCGGCCCGGTGGGCATGGCGGTCTGCGCGGCCTGGATCTCGTCACGGGCGCCGATCGGGCTGACGCTGCCGTAGCAACCGGGCCAGTCCGGGCAGCCCAGGCCCGAGTCCGTCAGACGCGTGAACGAGCCGAAGACGATGAGGTCGAAGGTCAGGAACATCGTCACCGCGGTCAACGCGGCGATGCGCGCGCCGGTGTCGCGCCCGCGCTGACGCAGCCAGACCCAGGACAGGGGCAGCAGCGCGACCACCAGGGCCAGCAGGGCCAGCCTCAGCGTGGGCGAGAAGTCGACGAGCGGGACGGTGTCGGTCATGGGTCGAGCGGGGCGCCGCCGGCCTCAACGCCCGGCCTGGTCCCAGGAGGCGGACGCACGCAGCAGGCGCTCGAGGTCACGCTTGACGCGCGCGGGCTCGGGCGCCGGGGGCATGCGCATCATCCACATGCCCATGGGGTCGACGATGTAGAGATGATCCTGCGGGGCCTGGCCGGGCGCGGGCTCCAGCCAGCGCGCGAGTTCGGCCGCCGGCACGCGCAGCACCCGAACCGGGGCGCCGGACGCCAGTGCCGCCTGCAGCTCGGGCCGGGGCGAGGCGTCGTCGGTGACGAGCCAGACCTTGTCGACGCGGTCGCTCTCGCGGCCCAGCATCTCGCGCAACTGTCGCTGCAGGTACAGGCGCTGCTCGCAGGCGGCGTCGCAGGCGCCGCTGCCCACGGCCACGAGCAGCCACTGCCCGCGCAGCGACGCCGGTTCGATCGCAGCCCCGTCCAGGGTCCTGAGGGGCAGCGCCACGGGCACCGGGCGCATCGGCTGGATCAGCGTGCCGTAGTTGGTGCGGCCTTCCGGCCGGATGACGTAGTAGGTGAAGTAGGAAGCGACGACAGGCGCAGCGCAGGCCAGCAGCACGAGCAGCATCCTCAGGCGTCCGCCCAGGGTACGGCGGCGCAAGGCATCGGCGTCCGCTGGCGGCAGCGAGTGCACGGTCAGGCCCAGCGGCTCGTCCCGCGCAGCCGGCGTCTCAGGCCGGCCGACGCCGGGGGCGGAGGACTTGGAACCAGACATAGAGAATGAGCGTCAAGGCGCTGAGCGAGAACCACTGGAAGGCATAACCGTAGTGCTTGTGCACATCGGCCGCGGGGGCGGGCCAGTCGCGCGCCAGGCCGTCACCACTGGTGGCTGCCGGCGCCGTCAACGCAGGCGCCAGTTCCAGCACGGACAGGGGTCGCAGGCGCAGACCGGTCTCGCTCGCATACGCTGTCAAGTCCAGATTCTGCCGGATCGCCCCGGAAGCGCCCCCTTCGAAGTCGTACAGCCGTGCCGGCGGCGGGGCGATGCGGCCGGTGAGCGCCACCTCGCCTTCAGGGGGCACCGGCGCCTGGACGCGGGTGCGATCAGCCGGGTCGCGCGGCAACCAGCCCCGCTGCACGACCACCGCGCTGCCATCGGACACCTGGAGCGGCGTCAGCACGAAGAAGCCCGGTCGGCCCTGCATCTGCCGGTTTTCCAGGTAGACGGTGTGCTGCGGCAGCCAGCGGCCGCGCAGTTCGATGCGGCGGTGGTGCTGGGACTCGGCCTGGCTGGAGCTGAGCGCCAGGGCCTCGGCCGGCAGCGCCGGCAGGTCGCGGCGGGTGTCGATGGCGGCCTGCAGGCGCTCCTTCTGTGCCGCGCGGTCGAGCTGCCAGACGCCGAGCCGGGCCGTCAGAGCGGCCAGCGCCAGCGCAGCCCCCAGCACCACCCAGCCGCGGGCGCTCAGGCGACCCATAATCCCCGCCGATGAAAGCCCTGCTCGTGACGCTGCTCGTGGCCGTGCTCGGCGCCCTCGCCGGCGCCGGCTTCTTCATGTTGCGCAAGGGTGGCAGCGACGCCGAAGGCGGCCGCAGCCCGGCGATGGCGCGTGCGCTTGCCGTGCGGGTCGCCCTGTCGATCGCCGCCTTCCTGCTCGTGCTCTTCGCCTGGTGGATGGGCTGGATCAAGCCCACGGGCATCCCGATCTCGGCCTGACCCTGCCTCAACGCGCTGCGCGCAGGTGCGGCCGCGGCCGTAGAGTCCCCACAAAGCGCAACGCCGCCCGCGGCGGCGTTGCTGCGGCAGCGGCGTCAAGCTCAGAGCCAATACACCAGGAAGTACAGGCCGAGCCACACGACGTCGACGAAGTGCCAGTACCACGCTGCGCCCTCGAAACCGAAGTGCCGCTTGGGCGTGAAGTGCCCCTTCATCAGACGCAGCGTGATGAACACGAGCATCAGCATGCCGACGAAGACATGGAAGCCGTGGAAGCCGGTGAGCATGAAGAAGGTCGAGCCGAAGATGCCCGAACTCAGCTTCAGGTTCAGGTCCCGGTAGGCGTGCATGTACTCATAGCCCTGCACGAACAGGAAGGTCAGGCCCAGGGCGACCGTGATCCACATCCACAGGATGCACTTGCTGCGCTCGTTGGCGATCAGCGCGTGGTGGGCCACCGTCAGCGTGGCGCCCGAGGTCAGCAGCAGGGCGGTGTTGATGGTGGGCAGCCAGAACGGACCCATCGTCGCGAAGGGCTCGACCGTGCCCGCAGGCGAGGCGGTGACGCCGCCGCCGGCGCTCGGCCAGATGGCCTTGAAGTCAGGCCAGAGCAACTGGTGATCCAGGTTGCCCAGCATGGGCAGGGCGTGCACGCGGGCCCAGTACAGCGCGCCGAAGAAGGCGGCGAAGAACATCACCTCGGAGAAGATGAACCAGCTCATGCTCCAGCGGAAGGAGACGTCGACCCGGTCGGAGTACAGGCCCCCTTCGCTCTCGCGGATGGCCTGACCGAACCACTGGTAGAGCGTGAACAGCCAGATGAGGATGCCGAGCAGCAGGGAATATGCACCCCAGCCCGCCCCGTTGACCCACTGGCCGGCGCCGAGGATGACGAAGAACATGCCCAGGGCCGTCTGCGCCGGGAAGCGCGAGGGCGAGGGGATGAAGTAGTACGGAGTGCTGCCTGCTGTGTGGGTGACCGCCATGGTGGGTGTTCTCCTCGAACCTTGGTTCCGGGGTGGGGGTGTGGGCCGGCGCCGTTCAGGCGCCCGCCACCCCGCTGCCGACCACCCAGCGCACCACCGCCACGAGGGCGAGGATGAACAGGATGGCCCCGATGATGCCGGCCACGATGACGTGGACCGGGTTGAGTTTCTGCACGTCCTGCTCGTAGCCGGCGCGCTTGCGTATGCCCAGGAAGGACCAGGCCACGGCCTTCACCGTCTGCCCGAAGGACATGGGCCTCTCGGTCGCGGCCTTCAGATCGGAGCCGGAGGGTGCGATCACGCGGGGTCCTTCCTCACGCCCACCGTCCCGGCCGGCGCCACGGGCGTCTTGCCACCCACCTCGAAGAAGGTGTAGGACAGCGTGATCGTGGTCACGTCGCGCGGCAGCTTGGGGTCGATCACGAAGGCCACGGGCCAGGTCTTGCTCTCACCGGGCTTCAGCGTGTACTCGTTGAAGCAGAAGCACTCCAGCTTGTTGAAGTGCGCGCTGGACTGGCGAGGCGCGTAGCTCGGGATGGCCTGAGCCGCCATCGTGCGGTTCTGGATGTTGCGGAACTCGTACTGCACCGTCATCAGTTCGCCCGGGTGGACCTGCACCGAGCGCACCGCCGGCTTGAAGTCCCAGGGGCCGCGGACGTTGGCGTCGAACTCCACCGTGACGGTGCGCGAGGTGTCGACCTGCGTGTTGACCGCCTGGCCCTTGGGCCCGCTCCAGCTGCCGCTGGCCACGCGCTGTTCGGCCACCGTCAGCACGTTGATGCCCAGAGCCTCGCAGATGGCCCGGTACATCGGCACCAGCGCATAGCCGAAGCCGAACATCACGGCAGCCACCACCAGCAGCTTGCCGAGCATGCGGCGGTTGTCGGACTTCAGCACGGCCAGGGACACGGAGCGCTCTCCCAGACCTTTGATCAGCGGCCGCCCAGCCAGAGCATCTTGGCCACGAAACCGAGCGCGAAGACCAGCGCGACCGAGGCCAGGATCAGGCCCAGCCGCGTGTTCGCCTTGCGTTGCTGCTCGTTCATGGACAAAGAGGGCGTCTGTTCAGGCGCAGCCGATCAGCCGACGACCTTGGTCGCCGCCGCATTCAGCTTGGGCGGCGTCTCGAAGGTGTGCCAGGGCGCGGGCGAAGGCACCTCCCACTCCAGGCCCTCGGCCGCTTCCCAGGGCTTCTGGGGCGCGGGCTCGCCCTGGCCGCGCATCATCGGCAGGACGACGTAGACGAAGAAGTAGACCTGCATCAGCCCGAAACCGAAAGCCCCGACCGTGGCGACCGCATTGAAGTCGGCGAACTGCATCGGGTAGTCGGCGTAACGGCGCGGCATGCCGGCCAGGCCGAGGAAGTGCATCGGGAAGAAGGTGATGTTGAAGAAGATCAGCGAGCCCCAGAAATGGATCTTGCCGCGGGTCTCGTTGTACATCACGCCGGTCCACTTCGGGCCCCAGAAGTACACGCCGGCGAACAGTGCGTACAGCGAGCCTGCCACCAGCACGTAGTGGAAGTGGGCGACGACGTAGTAGGTGTCCTGCAGGTTGATGTCGATCGGCGCCATCGACAGGATCAGCCCGGTGAAGCCGCCCATCGTGAAGACGAACAGGAAACCCACCGACCAGAGCATGGGCGTCTCGAAGGTCATCGAGCCGCGCCACATGGTGGCGATCCAGTTGAAGATCTTCACGCCCGTGGGCACCGCGATCAGCATCGTCGCGTACATGAAGAAGAGCTGCCCCGTCACCGGCATGCCGGTGGTGTACATGTGGTGGGCCCAGACGATGAAGGACAGGATGGCGATCGAGGCCGTGGCGTACACCATCGACGCGTAGCCGAACAGCGGCTTGCGCGCGAACGCCGGGATGATGGCGCTGACGATGCCGAAGGCCGGCAGGATCATGATGTAGACCTCGGGGTGCCCGAAGAACCAGAAGATGTGCTGGTACATGACGGGGTCGCCGCCGCCGGCCGGGTTGAAGAAGCTGGTGCCGAAGTGGCGGTCGGTCAGCGTCATCGTGATCGCGCCGGCAAGCACCGGCATCACGGCGATCAGCAGGTAGGCGGTGATGAGCCAGGTCCAGCAGAACAGCGGCATCTTCATCAGCGTCATGCCGGGCGCGCGCATGTTCAGGATGGTCACGATGATGTTGATCGAGCCCATGATGGAACTCGCGCCCAGGATGTGCAGGGCGAAGATGGCCGCGTCCATCGACGGACCCATCTGCAGCGTCAGCGGCGCATACAGCGTCCAGCCGGCCGCCGGGGCGCCACCCGGCATGAAGAACGACCCCGCGAGCATCAGCGCCGCCGGGATCATGAGCCAGAAGCTCAGGTTGTTCATGCGCGCGAAGGCCATGTCGGCCGCGCCGATCTGCAGCGGGATCATCCAGTTCGCGAACCCGACGAAGGCCGGCATGATGGCGCCGAACACCATGATCAGGCCGTGCATCGTGGTCAGCTGGTTGAACAGCTGCGGATTCACGTACTGCAGGCCGGGCTGGAAGAGCTCGGCGCGGATGCCCAGGGCCAGGATGCCGCCGATCATCAGCATCGCGAACGAGAACAACAGGTACATCGTGCCGATGTCCTTGTGGTTCGTCGCGAACAGCCAGCGGCGCCAGCCGTGGGGGTGGCCGTGGTCATGGTCGTCGGCGTGGTGGCCGTGATGGTCAAGCACTGCGCTCATGCGGGGCTCCTGGATCTCGGGAAATGCGATGTTCAGTGGATGTCAAGTCGCGCTGCAGCTCACTTGCGCGCGGCGACGATGTCGGCAGGCTGCACGATCTGGCCCGTCTGGTTGCTCCACTGGTTCTTGGTGTAGGTGATGACGGCGGCGATCTCGGTGTCGGAAAGCTGCTTCCAGGCCGGCATCGCGCCGTTGGCTGCGCCATTGAGCAGGATCGCGATCTGCTTGGACTTGTCGGCGTCCTGCACGATGGCCGAGCCGTCCAGCGCCTTGATCGGGCCCACGGCCTTGCCGCCAGCCTGATGGCAGGCCACACAGTTCGCAGCGTAGACCTTCGCGCCCCGGGCAACCAGATCCGGCAGGTTCCAGACCTTGCTCGGGTCATCGGCCTTGGCGGCCAGGGCCTTCTTCTGGGCGTCCACCCACTTGGCGTAGTCCGGCGCGCTGAGCACCTTGACGTGGATGGGCATGTAGGCGTGCTCCTTGCCGCAGAGCTCGGCGCACTGCCCGTAGAAGTCGCCAGTCTTCTCGGCGCGGAACCAGGTGTCGCGCACGAAGCCCGGGATGGCGTCCTGCTTGACGCCGAAGGCGGGCACCATCCAGGCGTGGATCACGTCGTTGGCGGTCGTGATGATGCGGATCTTGCGGTCCACGGGCACGACCAGCGGGTTGTCCACCTTCAGCAGGTAGTTGTCGATCGCCTCCGGCTTGCCAGAGTCCGACATCACGCGGTGCGTGTTGTCCAGCGTGGAGACGAAGGAGATGCCTTCGCCCTCGCCCTTGAGGTAGTCGTAGCCCCACTTCCACTGGTAGCCGGTGGCCTTGATCGTCAGGTCGGCATTGCTCGTGTCCTTCATCGCGACGACGGTGCGCGTGGCCATCGCGCCCATCGCGATGACGATGATGAAGGGGATGACCGTCCAGGCGATCTCCACGCCCACGCTCTCGTGGAAGTTGGCCGGCTTGTGGCCGACCGACTTGCGGTGCTTCAGGATCGAATAGAACATGACCCCGAAGACGCCGACGAAGATGACCACGCAGATGCCCATCACCGCGTAGTGCAGCCAGTGGATGTTGGCGGCGATGGCGGTGGCCGGCGGATGCATGTCGAGCTGGTTCACCGCCGGGCCGCCCGGCAGGTCCTTGACGGCCGCCGCGGCCAGGCCGGCCTGCGCCGCCAGGCCGAAGGCCAGCGCCGCGTTCTTCATCGTCTGCCAGACCGGCTTGGCGGGGCGGGACTGTGTCTTGTTCATCGTCAGGTCTTCAGGCGGTGGAATCCAGGGGGGCCGCAGACGCGGTGCGGGCGGTCCGCAGCGCCAGGCGCAATTCTTGGGCGAAGGCGGCCCGCATCTCGGGGCGCAGGAAACGGCCGATGCGCACGCGCTGGCCCTGCCCCGACAGCTCGACGAGCGAGCCGTCGCCGAGGGCCGGCTCGACCGACACCCACTCGGCGCGGAAGCGCGTCATGCGGCTGTCGCTGCCGTGGGTCTGCTCGACCGACAGGGTCGGGCCGCTCAGTGTCAGGGTGTCGGCGTCGGTGGCGTGACGGGCATAGACGAGCAGCGCGATGCCGAGCACGAACAGTTCCAGCCCGGCGAAGGCCAACACCACCGGCGCACCACTGAACGCGAAACCGCTGGCGATCAGCAGCGACACCAGGCACATCGACAGGTAGAAGCCACCGAGCTGGCGCGGCGTGATCGAGCAGTTGCGGCGCAGCACCCACTGCACGCCGCCCGCACCCGCGTCACCGCCCGGCCAGGCACGGCCGAAACGCCAGGGCGCGTCGGCTCCCGGGAAGGACCAGGCTGGAGAAGCGAGCGTGGCGGACATCGTGGCGTGTTCGTGCGGCGGCGGCTTCGAAAGAGATGGCGCCGCGAGCCCCGGACCGCGGCCGCGCAACTCCCCCTCTCTCTTGAATTGCCTCGGATTCTAGCGTCGCCTGAGCCGGGGGCAGACGCGAGGACCGTGCGCCGAGGCGGGTCATCAGGCCGGCCGCCGGCCCGCGCGTACCATCGCGCGCAGGTCGGCGAGGTCGACGCGGGCCTCGGACTGGACGCGCGGGCGCGGCGCCGGGCGGAAGGCATGCCCGTAGGCGATCTCGAAACCCAGCCGGACGCGCCCGTCGTCCCCCGCCGTGCACTGCAGCGCCTCGAGCAGGCGACCGCGCCAGCGCGGCGTGCGCAGGCCACGGGCGCGATGCGGGTGCAGGTTGGCGCCCAGGGCGCGCAACTCGGCCAGGGCCGACGCGGCATCGGCCCAGGTCAGCACGATCTCTTCCTGGTCCATCACCGGATCGGCGAAACCGGTCTCGACCAGCATGTCGCCGAAGTCGTGCATGTCCACGAGCGGCGCCATCGGCGGGCCCCAGCCCTCCTGCGCGTACAGCGCCCGCAGCTCGGCCAGCGTGCCCGGCCCGAAGGTGGAGAACATCAGGAAGCCGTCCACCGCCAGCGCCCGATGCCACTGGCGCAAGGCGGCCAGGGGATCGCCCAGCCCGTGCAGCACCATGTTGGCCCAGACGAGCTGCGCCTGCCCGGCGCCGACCTGCCCGGGCTCCAGCGCGACGGGCGTGCTCGCCCGCCTCCAGCGCCGGGGGGACCACCAAGGCGTGGCCGGGGCCTCGGCGGCCCGAACCGGCTCGCCGGGCTCGGGCACCGGCTCGACGGCCAGGACCGACGCACCCGGGTAGGCGGCCGCCAGTCGCGGCCCGCCGCCACCGACACGCCCGCCCCAGTCGAGCACCGTCTGCGGCTGCATGAGGATCACCGCCAGGCGGTCGGCCATGCGCCGGGCCACTTCGGCATGCAGCCAGGGCGCCGCCGGGGCCTGCAGCATGCGGGCGCGCGCGCGCCGCAACGCGGTCGGATCGACGAGCGGCGGGCTGTGCAGCGCGGAGGTGTCAGTCGGCCCGGGCGGCCGCACAGTGGCATCGAGACCCATCGGGCCAGTATATTGAGCCGATGTCTGCCACCGCTGTGTCCGTCCATGCTGCCCGGGCCGCGCGGGCACCCACGCCGCGACCCGGCCTGCCCGGCAGCTGCCGGCTCTGCCGCGCCTGGGGCGCCGGGGCCTGGTGCGACGACTGCGGGACACGCTTTCGCAGCACCGCACCCCGGTGCGCACGCTGCGCGCTCGTTCTGCCGGCCGCCGACGCCGCGACGTCCGCGCCGGCGGTGTGCGGCCCCTGCCTGCGCCGCCCGCCGCCCTGGTCGGCCGCGGTCTGCGCCGAGGACTACGCCTTTCCCTGGGACCGACTGGTCGCCGACTTCAAGTTCCACGGCCAGCCCGAGCTGGCGCAGCCGCTTGCGGACCGGCTCGCTCAGGCCGTGCGCGACGCGCTGCAGACAGGCGGTGCTGCCGCTCCAGAACTGCTGGTGCCGGTGCCCTTGTCGGCGGCACGCCTGCGCGAGCGCGGCTACAACCAGGCCTGGGAGCTGGCCCGCCGGCTCGGCGCCGGGCTCGGCATCCGCGCCGAGCCCGGCGTGCTGCTGCGCCCGGTGGACACCGCGCACCAGGCCTTGCTGCCCCGCGCCGAGCGCGAGCGCAACCTGCGCAGCGCCTTCATGGTCGAGCCCGCCCGGCGCGGGGCCGTCACGGGGCGGTGCATCGCCCTGGTCGACGACGTCATGACCACCGGTGCCACGCTGCGCGAGGCCACGCTCGAGCTGCAACGCGCCGGCGCGGCCGAGGTCCGGGCCTGGGCCTTCGCGCGCACGCCCTGAGAGCCTGAAGGCCCCATGTTCCACATCGTCCTCGTCCACCCGGAAATCCCGCCCAACACCGGCAACGTGATCAGGCTCGCGGCCAACACTGGCTGCACCCTGCATCTGGTGCAGCCGCTGGGCTTTTCGATGGAGGACAAGCTGCTGCGGCGCGCGGGCCTGGACTACCACGAGTTCGCGGCCGTGCGCCGCCACGCCCACTGGGACGCCCTGGTCGCGGCGCAGAAGCCGCCTCCCGGACGCTGCCACGCCTTCACGACGCGCGGCGCGGTGGGGCTCGCCGACGTGGCCTGGCAGCCCGGGGACTGGCTGGTGTTCGGCAGCGAGTCCGCGGGCCTGCCGGCGCCGCTGCTCGAGACCTTCCCGCCGACGCAACGCGTGCGCCTGCCGATGCGGCCCGGCCAGCGCAGCCTGAACCTCAGCAATGCCGTGGCGGTCGCGGTCTTCGAGGCCTGGCGGCAGCAGGGCTACGCCGGCGGCACCTGAAGGCGCGCGGTGTCAGGCTTCCGGGCGGGCCTCGCGCGCCATCAGGCGTGCCATGGCCTGCTGCGGGCTCAGGTGGCCACGCAGCACCTCGACCACCGCGGCGGTGATCGGCATCTCGACCCCGAGCGCGCGGGCGCGCTCGAGCACCGTGGCCGCCGTGTAGACACCCTCGGCCACGTGGCCCAGTGACTGGAGCACCTGCGGCAAGGTGCGGCCCTCGGCCAGCAGCAGGCCGACGCGGCGGTTGCGCGAGAGCGCGCCCGTGGCGGTGAGCACCAGGTCGCCCAGGCCCGACA
>Ga0169931_10002072_pt1 | contig 32966 bp, 23 predicted proteins | sample Kivu_15m_20L_FD_129675 | JGI IMG/M metagenome (GOLD analysis project Ga0169931, IMG submission 129675) | Freshwater microbial communities from Lake Kivu, Western Province, Rwanda to study Microbial Dark Matter (Phase II) - Kivu_15m_20L... | ecosystem: Environmental > Aquatic > Freshwater > Lake...
TGTAACACAAGCATCCTGCTTGTTAATGATTTACTTCGCTGAAGCGAAAACCGCCAAAAAAGCCTTGTAACACAAGCATCCTGCTTGTTAATGATTTACTTCGTAGACATCTTGTACTAGGAGCATCCCCCTCCCTGGTTAACACATCTAGTTTCCCTAGCCAGAATTTAGATATTAAATTGCACAAATGAGCATTAGTGAAAATGAAACAAGTCTCTCCTATATCAATTGCTCACATCACAGATATACATCTGTTCGCGTCAGAAGATGAAAAAATGCTGCTTATACCCACTAGAGAATCTTTTGAAGCAGTGGTAGAAAGATTAAAAGCCCTCAGCAGTGAAATAGATATACTACTGCTAACAGGAGATTTGTCTGGTGATGGTAAACCAGAATCTTATGATCATCTGCAAAGTATTCTCAATTCCCTAAAAATACCTGTTTACTGTCTACCCGGAAATCATGACCACACCGGGATTATGTCTGACATTTTCAATATGGGTATGGTTTCCCGACGTAAGTCTTTTCAACGCGGGGGCTGGAATTTTATTTTACTGGACTCTTCCCAGCCTGGTTGTGTACATGGTTATCTCAACGGGAAAACTCTCGATTGGCTCAACTATGAATTAAAAATGCTGGGGGAGTCCCCTACTTTAATAGCTCTACATCACCCGCCCTGTGCAGTTAACTCTCTCTGGTTAGATAGTATCAGTTTAAAAAATCCCCAGGAATTTTTGACCATTATTGACCGCCATCCCCAGGTGAAATTGGTTTTGTTTGGTCACATCCATCAAGAATTTCAACATCAGCGCCACCAAGTCCATTATCTCAGCAGTCCCTCAACTGGAGTACAGTTTCGCTCCTCAACTGCAACTCTGACCATTGACAAACAATATCCCGGTTTTCGGTTGTTAAAACTATACCCCAATGGTATGTGGGAAACTGCTGTTGAACGAGTTCCTTATTTTCATCCTTTGCAGTTAACCGCTCAAGCTGGTTAACTAACTATACTGTCTCCGATGGTATAACTTCATCTGCAAAACTACTGCGTCGCACAAAGTGAAAAGGTCCAGCCACAGACCCCCAAATATGCTGATCAGTTTCTAAATCACGCCCCCGGTCAAGACTGATAAAGTTTTCGGCGCTGATTTCAAATTCACTATCTAAATAGGTTTTTTGTCCCTTACGAACCACAATACAACCTTTACCGGGTTCTACCTGACCTTTAAACCTATCACCACACCATGTTACATTCATGTTACATCCTGGTAGCTGCTCCAAATCACCGGCAGTTAAACCACTCAACCGGTGGGGGTCACGGGATGCGCCATAATAATTTTGCTCTTGTTTAACAGTGTAGTTGATAATTTGGATTTTGTCGCCTGCATTTACCAATTTTAACACCCGCACCCGATAAGGGTCATTGAGCATATAATCATAAGCCTGTTCTACAAACAAACTAATTCCTGATAATAGCTCTATGGCTAGAGGACGCATACACACGCGAATATGAGCAAAAAAAGGCGGATTTTCAAATGCTTGAGCTTGATTACTAAAGTCAGCTGCCATCCAGCGAGCTAAAGTGGTAATATCCATATTAGTTTGTAGGTTTGGGAATCAAAAGTAATGGGGTTGTCACTCCCCGGCGCAAACGCATAAAGTAATGGCAGTTAAAATCTGTGAGTATGATGATTATACTACTATACTCTAAGCTCGTTTCTCAGGACAGCTAATTATGATCAGACGCTTATGTGTTATTGTGGCTATTTTGTTTCAGGTTAACGGTTCTTTAACTTTGGCAGAAAGCAAACAGATAAAACTAAAAGACAAGTTTCCATCTAACCCCCTGGAAATTACCACACCAGACCCACTGTTACCACCCTCAGCTGAACAGCGCCAGTTAAGTTGGTCAGAATTGCAAAGCCTGGAACAAGCCTTAGAGCAGTTAAACCAAGAAGCCACAGCCAAACTGCAAAGCGGAGACCAAAAAGCTGCATTTGCCATTTGGAACCGGGAAGCACGGCTGCGGCGCTATTTGGGGTACTTGGCAGAATTACAAGCATTATCCCGCTTTGCTGCCATTGCTTTTAGTCAAAATGCCACAGAACAAGTTAAATATATTACAGAAAGACTGCAAACTATTCAAAAGCAACAAAACTTTAATCTTAATGATGTAGAATTGATGCGATCGCTCGGTGAAGCTTACCAACAAGTGCGATCGCCCCAACTTGCCTTACCAGTGTATAATCAGTTGTTAACACTAGTGCAACAGCGACAAGATCCACAAGCCATATTAGCAACCCTGAGTACCATTGCCCAAGTACATTTAAATTGGTTTGACTATCCCCAAGCTGCTGTAACTTATGAAAAATTATTAAACTTAACTGCTAATCAAGGTGATGAAAATCAGGAGTTAGCATATTTAGAACAACTCAGTTATATATACCAGCAGACCAAACAAGCCCAACCAGCTATAGATGTTTTGAATAGAATGGCAGAAATTCACCAACAAAAAAATAACTTGCTGAAAATACCAGGATTAAAATTAGCCATTGGCTCCAACTATCAATCCCTAGCCCAGGAAAATCCTAGCCTACTGTCACAAGCATTTAATAACTATGAACAAGCTTATATTATGGCCACGCGATCGCGCCGATATGTTATTGCTGGGGAAGCCTTACAAAAGTTAATTAATTTATATCGTAGCCAAGAACAGATAGATGAAGCTTTACAAACTAGCCAAATTCTCATAGACACACAACAGCAAGCCGTCAATTATTATGGTATGATGGAAGCATATGACCAAATGGGGCAATTATACTTACAGCGTCAACAATACCCCCAAGCCCTCGCAGCCTTTGAAAAAGGATTAGAAATAGCCCAACAACTCAAACATGAAGAAACATACTTTTCTGAGCAGATCAAAAAAACTTCACCATAATTATTATTTAAGTAAATACTTCGGCTTGTTCTAATACTAGTTCTGTGGCTAGGGCTTGCATATCAGGGGGATAGTCATATTCCCGTAGTAAACGTTTGACGAGGTAGGTATGGAAAATTGCGTTATGATTAATTAAGTCAGAAGCGGTTATGTTGGTGATGGTGCGTTGTGCTTGTTTTCTAGCTTCTGGGGGGATGTGGGGATTAATGGTATTGATGGCCTGTGTGAGGCGGTTTTTGAGGATGACATCACTATAGTTTTGTCTTTCTGCTTGGGGACTGTCGGGGGCGATGTCGCGGGCGTATTGGTATTTATAGCCAATATTTTGTAGTAGTTTTAGGGTGAATTGTTCTATAGAGTCTTCGTTTAGTTTATTCATGGTTGGAATTGAGTAAGTATTTAGAAAGTGGTAAGTTTTGACTGTGGTTGAGGGTTCTTGAGGTATTTATTTTTATCTGCGCCTAAAGAATAAAGTATAAAGATAATGCTACCAAATCAATCATAAAATCAAAACTGTTGTATCCTCAAAAATTGTAGCTCCTAGGGTTTAATTCTTCCTTGGAGTTGATATATTTGAACAGAATTTATTGTCCAGGCAGGCATCTTGCCTGCCCTACAAAAGAATACAATTATGCCAGTGCTGATTTTAAATCACTCTTAGCCTTGGCTAACGCCTCTGGTAACTTACTGGCCTCCCGTCCCCCCGCTTGGGCTAAATTCGGTCTACCACCACCACCACCACCGCAAATTTTAGCGATCGCACCCACAAATTTACCAGCTTGCAGTCCTTTTTTATTCACCTCTGGGCTAAAGGCTGCAACTATACTTACTTTTCCGACTTCAGGAACAGAACCCAGCACCACCGCACCGTTACTAATTTTTTGTAGTAATCTTTCAGCCGCAGTTTTCAATGATTCCGGGTCAACCTCTTCCATTTGCGCCACCAGAACTTGATAGTCCCCCACAGATACCACTGTTGGTAATAAACTATCAGACTTAGCCATGGCTAACTGTGATTTCAGACTTGCCAATTGTTTTTCACTGTTTCTCAGTTCAGTTTGCAGACTGGTAATTCTCTCTGGTAATTCTTCCGGTTTTACCTTAAAGCGATCGCTCAAATCTTTAACTACTTTATCCCGCACATTGAGATAATCCAATATTGCCGGGCCTGACACAGCCTCAATGCGTCGCACACCAGAAGCCACACCAGCCTCAGAAATAATCTTAAATATGCCAATTTCAGCAGTATTATTTACGTGCGTACCGCCACAAAGTTCCATTGACACCCCAGGAAAATCAATCACCCGCACTTCTTCGCCGTATTTTTCCCCAAACATAGCCACAGCACCCCTAGCTTTTGCTTCTGCTAAAGGTAATATTTGCACATGGGCGGTGTGTGCTTCAGCAACCCATGTATTAACTTGTTCCTCAACCTGCTGCACCTCTGCTGCTGTCAATGCACGGGGACAGTTAAAATCAAAGCGTAATCTATCAAAAGAAACCAAAGAACCGGCTTGAGATATGCCGTCATCAACTATTTTTTTTAATGCTGCTTGTAATAAATGGGTAGCTGTATGATTAGCTTGGGCGCGACGGCGACAAGCGCGATCAATTTGAGCAGAGACAGTATCTCCTACTCGGATTGTACCCCGTTCCATGCGTCCAAAGTGAACAAAGAAATCTGATTCTTTTTTCACATCTTCCACCCTTACCAGCACCCCATCACCAGTGATGTAACCGCGATCGCCTATTTGTCCCCCAGATTCCGCATAAAATGGAGTTTGATTGAGAACAATTTGCACTTCTGTTCCCGCTTCTGCCTCTTCTTGGTAAATTCCATCTACTAATATAGCTTCCACTTTAGCATTAGTCGCAGGTTGGGTATAACCTAAAAACTCCGTAGCCTGGATACGTTCAGCTAATTTATCTAGAGAACCTTGCACAGTTAAATCAATGGTTTCATGGGCTGCTTTGGCCCGTTCCACCTGCTTTTGCATTTGGGCATTAAATCCCGCTTCATCAACTGTGAGGTGATTTTCTGCGGCAATTTCTTGGGTTAGTTCCAACGGGAAACCGAAGGTATCATATAAATTAAAAGCACTTTCACCGCTAATTTGGGTTTGATTTTCTCCTTTGACTACTTGGATGATTTCCGCCAGTAGTTTTTCCCCTCTATCCAAAGTTCTCAAGAAATTAGCTTCTTCTCGTTGTAACTCTGCTTTAATAGCCGTTTCTCGCCGGCGCACATTGGGGTAAGCTGATTCAGAAAGAGCCATAGCCGTTTCCGCCACCTGGGTGATAAACTCCCCAGTAATACCAATTAACCGCCCATGACGCACCGCCCGGCGAATTAATCGCCGCAGTACATAACCCCTTCCCACATTAGAAGCCCGAATTTCATCAGCAATCATGTGGACTACGGAACGCACATGATCACCAATAACTTTCAGGGAAACTTTGGTGTTTTCCTCGCTACTGTGGTAGTTAATGCCGGCCATTTGGGCTGCTGTCTCGATAATGGGGAAAATTAAATCAGTTTCGTAGTTATTCGGTACTTGTTGCAGGATTTGCGCCATCCTTTCCAAACCCATACCAGTGTCAATATTTTTACTTTGCAACGGCGTTAAATTGCCCGACACATCCCGGTTATATTGCATGAAAACCAGATTATAAAACTCAATAAACCGGCTATCATCTTCTAAATCAATATTTTCATCCCCTAATTCCGGGTGAAAATCATAATAAATTTCTGAACAGGGACCACAAGGCCCAGTGGGCCCAGACACCCAGAAATTATCTTCTTCCCCCATGCGCTTAATTCTGGCTGCTGGTACACCGATATCATTGCGCCATATGTCATAAGCTTCATCATCTTCTTTAAACACACTCACCACCAAACGTTCTGGAGGTAAGCCAAAAATTTGGGTGGATAACTCCCACCCCCAGGCAATAGCCTGTGATTTAAAATAATCCCCAAAGCTGAAGTTACCCAACATCTCAAAGAAGGTATGATGGCGTTTGGTGCGGCCGACATTTTCAATGTCGTTGGTGCGGATGCACTTCTGGGAAGTAGTAGCCCGATGAAATTCTGGCGATCGCTGCCCCAGGAATATAGGTTTAAATGGTAGCATCCCGGCGATGGTCAGCAGTACTGTGGGGTCTTCTGGAACGAGAGAAGCGCTAGGCAGAATTTGGTGTCCTCGTTCAGCAAAGAAGTTAAGGAACAGGTTGCGAATTTGGTTACCACTGAGTTTCTGGGGATGAGAAGGCATGAGTTGAAAAAAATAATTTTAATAATCGCTTTTACAGAAAAAGTATGCAACAGAGCAGGGTATCTGTGCCATAAGTAGTTTGTTATATGTATTTTGGCATCTTATTTTAGCTTACTGCCAGTTATGTGCTGCTAAATTCAATCATCTGTATTTCATCAACATTTCATCAACATTTTATCAACATATGGTGCGACTCCTTCTCTCTAAATGAGTATAAATACTCAAGGATGGGAGATAAGGCTGGGTAAAACCAGATTCTTACCACAAAGAAAGCCAATGATGGAAGTCTTACAGGTATTCATGATAAGAAACATACCACTGAGGAGCCGTGTTATGTGAAAGCCTCACGTACGGTTTTGGAAACGAGTCGGTCAGTCACGTGACCGACTCAGTTTAATACAGCTTACCTAATCAACCTGTATTTCTCATTCCTGCGGCAATACCGTTAATGGTTAACAGTGCGCCTCGCAGCAGTTCACCTTTGCTGTAACGAGAGTGAATTACTCCCGATGTAGCTGTAGTGTTGCGGGATTCTCGCAAGCGTTTGAGTAGGGAAACTTGAATAAATCCTAATGGTACAATTGTTCTATTACGTAGTTGTACTGAACGTTGTAAAACAGGATCACCGTCTAAAAGCCTGGTGTGACCAGTGATTTTTAAAACTAAATCTCTGCTGAGATAAAACTCACGGGCAATTTGCTCAAATACTTTTTCTAAGCGGGGTTTGTCTTCAGGATTAGCCAACTCTTGGACATAATGATGTGCCATTTGCATATCTACTTTGGCTAGGGTCATTTCCGCCTTAGAAATCACCATTTTGAAGAAAGGCCACTTGAGATAAAAGTAACGTAGTAACTTGAGGTGTTCTTCTGTTTCTTCCTTTAAGAATCCTTGTAAAGCTGTGCCGATACCATACCAAGAAGGCAGCAAAAATCTGGTTTGTGTCCAGCTAAATACCCAAGGTATGGCTCGTAAGCTGCTTAAATCTTTTTTCCCTGATGGTCGCCGGGCTGGACGAGAACTAATTTGCAGTTGGCTAATTTCTTCAATGGGGGTGACTTGGTGGAAAAAGTCGATAAAGTCTGGCTGCTCGTAAATTAACTGGCGGTAGTGTTGACGCGATCGCGCTGCTAGTTCTTCCATAATCTCATTCCAAGGCTCGATATCATCAAACCCTGTCCGCAGCAAACTAGCTTGAATCACCGCAGTGGTGATAGTTTCAAGGTTATACAGTGCTAAATCTAGCAAAGAGTATTTAGAAGCTAGAACTTCCCCTTGTTCAGTAATTTTGATGCGTCCATTAATACTATGTCCCGGTTGAGCCAAAATCGCCTCATAAGCCGGACCACCACCTCTTCCCACCGAACCCCCGCGCCCGTGGAATATACGTAAACTCAGACCATATTCCTCAGCAATTCTCTGGAGAGATTTTTGGGCTTTATGAATTTCCCAGTTGCTGCTTAAAAAACCAGAGTCTTTATTACTATCAGAATACCCCAGCATCACTTCTTGGAGATTGAGAGTGAGGCCAGAAGCAGTAGAGGTAATGGTGGAAGATATATTTTCTGGAGTGTAGCCACCCGCTAACAAAGCGCGATATAAAGGTAACTCAAACAATTCCCGCATGACACTTTGGGATCTTTGTAAGTCCTCCACAGTCTCAAATAAAGGAACAACTTGAACAGTTCCCACAGCTGTTACTGGGTCAAACAGTCCCGATTCCTTAGCTAGTAGCAAAACTTCCAGCACATCGCTCACTTGGCGGCACATACTGATAATGTAAGTCTGACAGATGTTAACGCCAAATTCTTGCTGTAGCGATCGAAGCACACGGAAAGTTTGAATAACGTCATTAGTTTTGGGAGAAAATGGCAATTCTGCGGGAATTAGTGGACGACGGGTTTGTAGTTCCACTGTCAGCCAAGCTACTCGCTGTTCTTCCGACAGTTCATTATAAGACTGGGGTAGTATTTGCAGATATTCCAGAATCTCGTTTACAGAATCTGAGTGTCTGGTTGACTCCTGGCGGATATCCAACTTAGTTAAATTAAAGTCAAAAATTTCCACTTGACTAATCAGAGTTTCTAGTTCCTGACAAGTTAAACCTGTTTCCGTTAAATTACGTTTAATCAACCGCAATTCTGCCAAAAATTCCGCCCCAGAACGATACATGGGTTTATCCTGTTCTATAGTTGGACTGGGTAAAGTATGGCTGAGGTTAGGGCGAATATTAATTGATTGTTCCAGATTATACAAAGATAAGTTACGCTGGCGGGTATTTTCTAACCTTCTGAGTATGTAAGCCAGTTTCAGTCTGTAAGGTTCTTGGCGATAACGCAGCGCCAGCGCATCATAGACATCACTTAACTGGGACTGGTCCATCTCTAAAGACTCCAGCAAATCTGGTAACACATCGCTCCAGTGCATTGACACACTCAATAATTCAATCAAATGTTTAACCGATTTAATATATCTATCCAGTACCAAATTACGCTGATAGCAGGCTGTTTGCCAGGTAATTTCCGGTGTCACTGATGGGTTACCATCCCTGTCTGACCCTACCCAAGAGCCAAAGGAGCAAAAGTTTTTCTGAGGCGGTTCTAACCAACTAAAAGTTTGACCCAGGGCATATTTTAGCCGCTTGTATAATTGAGGTACACCATCAAATAATACTTCTTGGAAGTAATGTAAAGCATAATCTACCTCATCTAAAACCGTTGGTTTAAATTGGTGCAGTTCATCTGTACGCCACCATAGGCGTATTTCTTCCAGCAACTTTCCTCTCAATTCCGTTGCTTCCCAAGGATATCCTGTTAGCGTCCCGTGGCTGGCGTTTTCTACTAAGTCTAATTTTTGCAGCAGATCGACTATTTTTCTCTGTTTGTGGCGGATGGTGTGACGAACTATTTCTGTGGGGTGGGCTGTAAATACCAAGCGCACATCTAGTTGGGAAATCAGGCGTTGAATTTGTTGGGGAGGGACATTGAGGTTGAATAGGTGGGGAAATAAGGTGGCAAAAGTACCTTTTTGTTTTTCCGTTGATTTGGTAATCCAACCTTGTGCTAGGTCTATTTTCATTTCTTTGTCCAGAGAAATAGAACCATCTTCCCCTTGGTTGCAGGATTGGGAGGAGACTGTTTCTGCTTCCCCTTCAGAATAGCGGGTCAATTGCTGACGTTGTTCATGTTCCTGCTCTATGATGTTGATCAACTGAAAATATAAAGCAAAAGCACGAGCAGCCCGGATTGCCTCATTAATATTTAGTTCTTCAATCAAATTAACAGCCTCAGCGGCTTGATGGTTGGTTGTTTGTCCTTCAGGGGAACACAAATCACGCAGTTTGCGCAATAGATCCACCATTGCTTGGCCGCATTCCTGTCGCAACACCGATTCCCACAATTCCTCTACTACTTGAAGACGATGACGCAAAAATAATTCTGATGCAGGATAGAAATTCGTCCCATGAGAGACACTGTATAAAAAAGAATCCATATTGTATGCTGTTGTCAAGATGATTACTGTTTACGTTTTCTCCGGCTAAAAACAAACTAAAAACAAATATATTTTTTTTAATCTCTTTCCTTGTTGTTGGTGTTTGTCTGGAAAGTATTGTCGCTTGGTGCATCTGGGAAGGGGAGAATGGGCAGGCGATCGCCTCGAAACAATTCCTCACTGGCTTGCCCCATAGATTCTAGAAGCTCTTTTGTAGCTTTTTGTGTGGTGAGCAGCAATAGTATAGAAGCTGTACCTATTTGTAAGAGGCAAGATTGGGGAATACTAAACAAAGGCAGATGGAATCCGGTATGGTCTGAGGATTGTTGGATAGTAGGAGTCATCGCTAAATCTTGGTTGGTTGACAAATGAGTAAAACGAAATGCGTCCATTCAATATTTGTAAGACTTTCAAACCCATATGTCTATCTTGTCGGATTTTGTCAGCCCACAAAGTAACAAAATTGTTAAAAAAAAACTGCCAACTGTGATAGACCTATGTTTCTAGTTTACAAGGACGGGAATACTGTTTCCAGTGGTAAGTACAGATGTGATTCATCCCATCTCTACCAACAAGTCCTGATAACCAATGACCAATGACTCCAATTAACTGCCCATGAAAACAGCATTGCTAGATAGTCACAAATCACTAGTAGAGTGGGTAAGCCAAGCAACAGGAATTAACTCCCTTGGGGTAAAAGTCCGATTGCGGGGAAATGACCTACACATTCTTTGTGAAGGTTCAAAGCCCCCGGCACGCTCCAGCACCCTCTCAGACTTGCTTTATGCCCTACAAAAAACAGACTTGGATCTTTTAACAAGTAGCGAACAACCATCAATATACCAGGTATTCGTCTATGGGCGGAAGAAAGGGGAATATCGCCCCCAATGGTGTCATCGTGTTCATTTAAACCAACTGGAACGGCATTTAGAACAGGTAAATCAAGCCGTAGGAGACCCGGAAAAACCTGCTCCTGTGGGTGGAAAACTGATTATTTCTAATGAAAGTTTAGCACGTCGGGGAGACCCCCATGCCATTGCCCGTTATCTCAGTGAAACCCTCAGTCTGTTGGGTGTGTCGGTACAGGTAAAAACCAAGCAGTATCAACCAAAAAATAGTCATCAACCAGCAGTTAATCGTCTGTGGATCTTTTGTCACTCCAGCTATAGCCCTGATTCATCTCTATTAGCAGAACCAGTAGCCCAGCAGTTACGGCAACTAAAACTAGCAGGTTACCAAGATGCAATCATTGTTTCTCAAGTTAGGGGTGAAGCAACATTTGATTGGCGGTTGAGAGTAGACCTGCGACCTCCAGAAATGATGCTGAAGGACTGGGCTAGGTGGGGAGATATACAGGCAATTACCAGGCTGTTAAGGTCGATATTGTCAGAATTAAAACTTGCTATACAAGTTTCTCTCAAAGAATCAACCCTGCATATCTTTTGTACCCCCAGTGAACCCTCAGAAACTGCCCCAGCACCGGATAAGCAGCAATGTAAGAGGATGATTTCACGCTTGTTAGAAGAAATCGCCCCCCAGGGTATTCTAGCGGCCAGTGTTTACGGACAAAAAGCTTTAGACCAGCAACCAGTGTGGATTGACTGGCTAACTTTACCTGCTACACAGCACCCTGCTTTAGCGCCATTACCTTTTGAGTTGGCTAGAGATGGTGATGAACCAGCAATTATTTTTCTACTGGAGCGCTTACTCAATTTGGATCTGAATTGGCGTTTAAAAACAGGTGGTATTCGTGTTTTGCTCTTACGCAAAGGTGACTTGTTACACATTATGTGTGATGCACCCGTTTGCCCCCCTAAGTCGCAAGTAGCTAATAAAGTTACTCAGTTTTTGCGACAGTTAAAAATACCCGGTGTTACGGGAGTGCGGGTCTACGGTCGCACTGCTGGTAACAAAGAGCCATTTTGGTATCATGGCTTAGATTTATTACCACGCCAAGTTTTACTTCCAGAAGCTACCCCTGAATTTGCTACTACCGCTGAATATGTTGCTGAACTTGTCACCACTGAAAACAATCAATTAGTTAAAATTCATGATTTAACTTCTTCTGAAGTTAACAATTTTGTTCCGGGGGTAACACCAGACTGGACAACCACTCTGATTACCACAGCCAAAAAGTGGCTGATAGAAACCCAGATATTTACTGAAACTAGTGATTCAGTACCACAAAATCCTGATGGTCAATTGCTGAAGGTGGCTTTAGTTTGGGGTATGTTGGGTTTATTGCTAACAGTGCAAACTGATTGGATTTTGAATTATATAATTACCCTACCTACACCAACTTCACCAGCAGTAAATAATGTTTCACCATCATCACCAGCCCAGCCGCCAGTATTGGTTTCTGAGGCACAGGAAAGTGATAAAACAGTACTTTTGACTAACAACTATGTTAAACCAACTTCGGAAAATCAAGGTAATCCATTTAACACTTCTGGATTTACCCAAAATGAAGGGCAAGATAGAACCTTAACAGCTAATCCCTTGAAGGAAAAAGCTAATTTGGCAGCTATGTTATTATCTGCGCGATCGCCAATGCCCAGTTTTAATTCTCGGCAATTAAACGAACAACTAGCATTGTATAAACAACGAATTGCCAGAAACGCTAAAGCAGCAGATGTATTAATTATTGGTTCTTCCCGCGCTTTGAGAGGAATTGACCCCGTGGCACTTTCTCAGGCTTTGGCACATCAGGGTTATGCTAATATTGAGGTTTTTAATTTGGGAATTAACGGTGCTACGGCTCAAGTTGTGGATTTCATGGTTCGTCAGGTGCTTGAGCCTTGGGAACTACCGCAATTAATTCTCTGGGCTGATGGTTCCCGTGCTTTTAATAGTAATCGGGAAGATACGACTTTTAACACCATTACAGCTTCCCAGGGCTATGAGCAGGTATTGCAGAAAACACTCACAGCCAACAATAATAATGAATCCCTGACCAATTCCCAGAATGACACTAGTCAGGGACAATTCTCACTAAAACCAAACATCAATAATTATCAAGCAGCCAATAAGTTGCTAAATCAAGGATTAGCTAAATTTTATATTAGCTACCAAAACCGTAATCAAATTCAATCTTTTCTGCATAATAAACTGCTGGAACTGCCTATACTAAAAACCACCAAGCTAATAACATTACCAACAGAATTACAACCGGATAAACTAGACACAAATACTACCCCCCATGCTGTAGATTTTGATGGTTTTTTAGCTATCTCTGATCGCTTCGACCCGGAAAAATACTATCAAAACCATCCTAAAGTTAAAGGCATTTACGACAATGATTATAGAGATTTCCAAATAGAAGGGGAACAAAATGTAGCTTTACAAAATATTCTCCAATTTACCCAAGCCCGCAATATTTATTTAGTGTTTGTCAATATGCCCCTGACCTCTGATTATTTAGATCCACTCCGCCAAAAATATGAGGGAGAATTTCAGCAACATATGTTATCCCTAGCCAACAATCCCAACTTTATATATAGAGACTTCAGCCAACTGTGGTTAAGAAATAATGATTACTTTTCTGACCCCAGTCACCTCAACCGCTTTGGCGCATATGCAGTATCAAAAAAATTGGCTAACGATCCAATGATTCCTTGGACAACAAAGCAAAGGGCTGAATAGGAGAATGAATAAAATATGAATTTTATATCACCTTTATATGCAGTTTTTTTGCTGAGTGTACTGGTAATTTACTGGTCTGTACCTAACGAAAAGTTGCGGTGGTGGACTGTGCTGATTGCTAGTCTGGTTTTTTATGGCTCTTTGGATATTAAATATATCCCCTTATTATTGGTACTGACTGGGATTAACTTTCGTCTGGGGCTGGAAATTGGCAGCAACACCACACAAGGAGAATATGTTATTGACTGGCAACTTTCTAACCAAGAGTGGCTATTTGCCCAAGCTGACTGGAATCGTCGCCGACTGAAATTATTGTGGCTGGGTGTCAGTCTAAATGTTTTATTGTTACTCAGTTTTAAATATCTGTCAGGTTTGTTGAAATATATTTTTCATCTAGATATTACTTCACCGAATTCTGGATTTAAATTAATTGCCCCTTTGGGGATTTCATTTTTTACTTTTGAATGTATCGCTTATTTAGTAGATGTCTATCGCGGTGCTACAGCTAGTACACAATTTCTCAAGTTTGCTACCTATAAATTATTCTTTCCTAAACTCATTTCTGGACCAATTACCCGTTATCATAGTTTAGCATCTCAATTTTATAAACTACAATTTCCCTCTGTTGAGAAAGTGACAGAAGCATTATGGTTAATTTCTCAGGGGGCAGTTAAAAAGGGAATTTTGGCGGATAATTTAGGAATTTTCGTTGATTTATGTTTTGGCAATTTGCAACGGGCGGGTAGTGTTGATTTGTGGTTGGCTACATTTGCCTACGGCTTGCAGTTGTATTTAGACTTTAGTGGTTATGTAGACATAGCTAGGGGAACTGCTTTACTATTTGGCTTGGTTTTACCAGAAAACTTTGACTTTCCCTACTTCAGCACTAGCATTGCTGAATTTTGGCGACGGTGGCACATGACTTTAGGCGATTGGTTACGAAACTATCTCTATTTTCCTCTGGGTGGTTCCCGTCAAGGCTTGGTTCGCACTTGCTGGAATTTATTTATTGTTATGCTTATTGCTGGTATTTGGCACGGTTCAGCCTGGGGTTTTATTGTTTGGGGTGTATTTCACGGTTTAGCCTTGGGGGTGCATCGACTGACAGAGGCCATGGGTAATCGCTTGGGTGAAAAATTCTGGGTACATTTCTGGCAGAATCCTTTTGGTATATTTACGGCTTGGGTTTTAACTCAATTGATGATTTTCACTGCTTGGATTTGGTTCCGCCTCCCCAATCTCCAAGACTCTGCTTGGGTATTTCAGCACCTGTGGGGTCATGCAGCCGATGTACAGTTTGTAGAAAAAGTTTATGTAGAAGCCTTAAATATGCAGCCCTATCAACTTACTTGCTTGCTGGGAATTTTAGCTATAGTCATGAGTGTCATCTATCTGTTTAAAGCCAAGCTACAATTAGAGTTTAATTGGCCGGTTAAGCTGGTTTTTGTGCCGTTATGTTTCTACGCAGTGTGGATATTAGCCCCTGAAGGCGGCTTACCTTATATTTACTTTGATTTTTGAGGGGTGCAACCCCAGAAATCATAAAATCTTTGCTGATTTAACGATACTGTAAGCAGCCCACCACAGCTTGATCTATAGTTGTGACTTGCTCTCCTGGAGGTAGAGGAGGACGCTTGACCATGAGAACCTTTAGTTTTAGTTCTCGTGCAGCGATGATTTTGGCATAAGTGGCATCACCACCGCTATTTTTGCTGACTATAGTATCAATTTGATGGTGAATCAGGATTTCCCTCTCATCATCAAGGTGAAAAGGACCGCGATCGCACAATAATCTCCCCGGTGGAACTGCGGTATTTGACTCAGGGGGGTCAATCATCCGCATCAAAAACCAAATTTGATGAAGGTGAGCAAAAGCACCTATTTCTTGCCTACCAACAGTTAAAAAAACCCGTTTTGCTTGATGTTCTAGAACAGTTGCTGCGGATTTTATATTATCAACTTCGAGCCAGCGATCGCCCGGTACTTGTTGCCAAGGCGGGCGGATCAACTTGATCCGGGGTATATTAACTGTCGTAGCCGCATTAGCGGCATTTAAAGCCATCTGAGTAGCGAAGGGATGGGTAGCATCTATCAGTAAATCAATTTTCATCTCATGCAGATAGTTAGCTAGTCCCGCCACACCACCAAAACCCCCAATTCGCACATCCCCTAAAGGTACTGAAGGTTTACGGGTGCGACCTGCTAAAGATGTGATCACCTCAACTCCCTGGATATTGGCTAATTTGGCAACCAATTCTGCCGCTTCTCCGGTTCCACCCAGAATCAAAACTCGCATCATCTGATTTCCTCTGGGTACACCAAGCAAGTTAAGCCAACATCAAAGCTACTTCTTTAGCGAAATAAGTCAAAATCAAATCAGCACCAGCCCGTTTCATACTGGTTAAAGTTTCTAAAATTATCTTTTTCTCATCAATCCAACCCAACCGTGCAGCAGCTTTAATCATGGCGTATTCACCACTGACGTTATATGCAGCCACTGGCAGATGTGTAGTGTTGCGGATTTGGTGAATTATATCAAGATAGGCCAGAGCAGGTTTCACCATCACCATATCTGCCCCCTCGATAATATCTAATTCCACTTCCTTCAAAGCTTCTCTGCTATTAGCTGCATCCATTTGATAAGTTTTTTTATCACCAAATTTTGGTGCAGAATCTAAGGCATCTCGGAACGGTCCATAATAGGCAGAAGCATACTTAGCAGAGTATGCCAAAATTCCCACATCAGTGTAACCCTCTGCATCTAAAGCGCGACGAATTGCGCCCACTCTCCCATCCATCATGTCGGAAGGTGCAACAAAACTTGTGCCCGCTGCGGCTTGAGAAACTGCCATTTTCACCAACACTTCTACAGTGGGGTCATTTAAAATAGTACCCTGTTGATCAATTAAACCGTCATGCCCGTGACTGGTGAAGGGATCAAGAGCAACATCAGTGATGATGATTATTTCTGGAACTGCTTGTTTGATAGCTTTTACAGTTCTTTGTACCAATCCATTGGGGTTGTAGCTTTCAGTACCATTATCATCTTTTATTTTTTCCGGAATTACTGGAAACAGAGCGATCGCATTAATTCCCAAATCATAAACTTGCTTAACTTCCTTTAACAATAAATCTAAGGAGTAGCGATAACAATCAGGCATAGAAGCAATTTCTACTTTTTGCCCTTCTCCCTCAGTGACAAACATGGGATAAATTAAATCGTTAACAGTGAGAGTTGTTTCCCTGACCATTCGTCGTAAAGCTTCAGTCCGCCGCAGACGACGGGGACGGTAACGAAGTACATCGGTTAAATCAGAAGAATTGACAGATGTCATAATCAGGCACTAGATCATTGAGATAAGATTTATTATGACGATTATACTCTGACCAAGATCAATTCTGAATATGACATCCTGAGCAAGTTGCAGTGAACCGTTCAAAATCTATAGCCAAAACCACCTTGTAGAGAGACAGCTGTACCTCCATTGTCACGGTCAGCATCAAAAGCAATGATGGCGTTACCAAAAATTACAGTATTACTATTAGGAACAACATAGTCAATTCCTGGTTGTAGGGCAAAACTAATTTTGTTACCCACAGGAGAGGAACTATCACCACTAGCCAACACCACACCAGCGCCCAGGTAAGCATCAGTTTGCCAGTTGAGGGGGATATCGTAGGAAACTGTGGGTACAACTGCGGTGTTCTTACCAACTAAGGCTTGAGCGCGGAAAGAAATTGGTGATTCTAGAATTTTGTAACGAAAAGCTACAACACCCCCAACTTGAGCATCATCAATTAAACCCACAGTTGGTCCTACACCAATATAGCTACCATATGCTACCTGGGCTTGTGCTGCTTGGCTACTAATAGCCAGACTCAAAATAGAGCTAACCGCTAAAACCGGGACTGAATAAGAAAGACGTTTCATTACCGATGCCTCACACCATCTTGAATTTTACAAGTTATTTTCAATACTTATATTATCGCGATTACAGTTGAATTAGGTAATCTGTCGTCCTTCCTGGCAATCCTACGGACAGCTAGAATGTAGACCCCCTTGGGTGCAAATGTAAGCTATTTGCTTAGAATCTAAATTTTTGGCTTGAGAAAAATCAACTCCTTGAACTACAGCCGAAATCGAGCCTAAATCTGGCATTTGAACAAATTGATCGGCGGGGTTTTGTGGAACAGGAGCAAGAACTGTTCCTTTAAAATCAGCACCTGCTACATTTGCTCCTCGTAAATCCACAAAACTTAGGTCAGCATTTTGCAAGTTAGCATTTTCCAATTTAGCAGAGCGTAAAACAGCGCCAGTTAGTCTGGTGGCGCTGAGATTAGCATTGCTGAGATTAGCTCGATCTAAATAGGCTCCTGATAAGTCTGCCCCTCGCCAATCAGTGTTAGCTAAGTTGGCATAGGATAAATGTGTGCCGATAGCAATAACGCGACTTAAACGAGCCGCATATAAATTAGCTTCGTTGAATTTAGCATCACCTATGTCAGCCCCGGTTAAACTGGCTTTTTCTAGAAATGCACCCCGCAAATTAGCCCCTACTAATTGGGTACTGTTGAGGTCAGCGCCAATTAAACGTGCATAGGATAAATTAGCCCTGTTGAGGGTAGCGCGGCTTAAGTCGCTACGGTTCATGATCACGCGACTGAGATTAGCATCGCTAAAATTGGCTTGCTTCATTTGAGCTTGACTGAAGTCAGCGATGGTATCGTCATAAGTGTCCCAGCGTCCATCCTCACCAGTTCCCCGGAAGATACTACCTTTAAAACTTGCTTGGTGAATATTTGCCGATTTAAAGTTAATTCCTGACAAATCAAGGTTATCTAAGACCAAGTTAAAAAATGAACTTTCAGGAGTGCCGCTTTGACCCAATTCAGACCGACTGAGGTCAACACCTGCGGTTTGAGTGCTATGGACACTGAGAATTTTGTTAATTGTCTGCTGATTAATATGTAACTGCTGTTGTCTCCCTTCCCGTTGGTCGGAAGCATTGCTACCCAAAGACCGGAGTTCGCCTGCTAAAAATTGATTTTTGTTTTTTAATTCAGGAATAGCTTTGAGTCCCACAGTAGCTAAAGCTTGTTGAATTGTATTCAGGAGGGTGGGGTTAGTTTCTGTAACTAAAAGGTCGGCCAGAAATTGAATAGACTGGGGATCATTGAGACCACCAATGGCGAGAATTATACTTTGGCGTTCCTGTGTGGTAGCACCAGAGTCAGGACTCAATGTTTTTACCAGTGCCAGAAACTTTTGACTGTTGATTTGCTTGGTTTCTCTGCGGGTTTGCTGAGTTTGGATATAAACTTGGGTGGCTACTAAAGTGCCTAGTACAGCTATCATACTGACCAGTGTTACCCCAAACAAGGTGCGACTTGGGTTTTGCCGCATCTGTCGCCACAGGTTAGGAGTATTTGTAGTTTCACCGGTGAGTTTTGACATTGAGATGGGGGTTAATTCTTCCTCTAACTGGGGTGATTGGGATTGATTATCTTGGTCTGAGGATGGCAACGGGCGAGTGGCATCTATTGTATATGTACCTGCTAACCAGTCATGAAGTGGGCGACGACCGCGACGTGAGGGTAAAGCTATTCCTTCTCCTAGCACCATGAATACTGCCAACAATGTAAACAGTCCTAAATTAGGAAAAGCAAAACTATACCGCCAAAGAATATAGGCGATGGATATGGGTACAGTCCATCGACCAATTCCTTCTCGTGCCACGGCTGCTACTAAACCGGGGGGTTTGCCTATTTCGTTGACAACTTCTACGCCCAATTTCCGTTTGGGAATAGTACTACCTGTTTTACCTAGTAGGTATAATTGCCAAGATGACACGGTGACAGGGGCTAATAACGCGATGATCCATAAAAAATTAGTGGGGGCGGCGACGTTGCGAATACCAGAACTAACAGGTAGCGCCAAGGGTCGAGCGATCGCTCTTTCTGTCACTACTAATACTGGGTGGAGTGGTACTCGGTTAACATCGCTTCTAGAATTGGCATAAACACCAAGACCAAAGGGAATTACCCCACTCACAACCACTAAGGTGATTTCAGTTGCCCATGCAGCCAAGCGCCTGGTGTTGAATGGCAGTGACTTAGCTTTTTCGGGTTGGTCTGACTGGCTAGATTGATTGGTACTTCTCCTCACCATTGGGGTGGCCATTGCGTAATTCCTTTTAATTTATTTTATAATTGGCTCTGGGCGCGGTTAAAATCGGTTAAAATAGGCTATTGGTTTTTGTCCAAGCTACCAGATACAAAAAATTTGTAACCAAGATACACTAATAATGCCAAGAGTGCCACACTGATTAAAGATGCCACCAGTTTCGCCACTGCTTGTAGCATTGCAAACCCCAACACCAACCCCACACCTACAACTATCAGCTTGGCTGGTGTGTTTAAGTTTTTAAACCAAAGCTGTAATTGTCCTAAACGAGGTTTGAAGTTGAGAGAGGTGGATGGGGATTTCTGGTTTTTCTCTCTTGGCTCTTCAAAATCTACAGATGTAGAGTTGATTTCTGCTTCTATTTGTTGCAGGCGACGTTGCCAGTCTTCTTCAGGTTGAGGATTCATCTATCTTTTAAACTTCACTTTAGGTCATTAGTTCCACAACCAACTTAGCAAATCCTGGAAATGATCAAATGAACCGGGAACATGAACAGATTAGCTTCGTCTATAATGTTCAGACTGTTTAGATAAATATCCGTAAAAAAAAATGGTCGCCAGCACTAATGATTATGAAGACTAGTCGGATACTGAAAGTTGTTCCCCCAGCTTTGGTAATGAGTTGGCTACTGACTGAGGCTAGTTTAGCTCAAGTACCACGGTTGCACATTGAAGCCAATTTAAAATCAGAACCACTGGTTTTAAATGGCATATCAGGCGGAGCAGTTTTCAGCACTTGCGGCAATATTTCTAATACACCCAATCAAATTATCCACTTAACAAAACCACTGCCTTACTTACGCTTAACAGTGGACGGTTCTGGACAGCCAACACTGCTTATTGATGGACCGGGGGGACGTTTTTGTGTTCTAGCAGATAATTACTCGGAAAGCAAGCCAGAACTTGCTGGTTACTTTATGCCTGGAGAATACTTATTATACATCGGTCAGTTATCTCCAGGTCAGCATGACTATAACCTGTTAATTTCCCAACAAAAGAAGCCTATCAAGTAATTAGGGTTGGCTGAAAAATTTATTGGTCAGGATTAGGGAGTAGTGGTTGACATACTCACGGACCTTGAAGGTCGGTGATTCTTGACAGTTCACAGTAACTCGCTGCCGAAACAGTCTTACAGTCACTCCCTGTCCATTTTAGGTCGTGCCGATGCCCCATGCCGACTAATCACACATCATAACACACTAAAAAGCCGTCCTAGAAGGAGGGGCTTCTAATCCCATTCTGTTGGTCAGTATATGGTGCAGGCTATATAATAAATCTGGCGTTGTGTAGGGCTTGGAAAGAACTAGAGTAATATTTGCATTTGCCAAAGCTTCCTGAGAGTTAATGCCGCTACAGGCAATGATTAGCACCTGCTGGTTCATTTTTTGTAAGGTGCGAATGGCAGTGATGCCATCCATTTCCGGCATCATAATATCCATTAAAACCACGCTGATATCCTGTTTGTACTGGGCATAAAGTGCGATCGCTTCAATGCCATTACTAGCAGTGAGGATTCTATAATTATGTTTTTCTAAGACAATTTTGGCAATCTCGCGAATTTCAGCTTCATCATCCACAAATAAAATAAGCTCTCCGTTACCAGGAAATATTTCCAAATTATTAATTTCTAGTGATTGGGTGACTTCCACCGCAGGTAAGAACAACTCAAATTTACTGCCTTGCTGGACTATGCTAGATACATTAATAAAACCACCGTGGCTTTTAATAATTCCCAGCACCGTTGACAGCCCCAAACCTGTACCTTTGCCCACTGGTTTGGTAGTAAAAAAAGGATCAAAAATTTTATCTAATATTTCTGGTGGTATCCCCATTCCCGTGTCGGCAACAGTCATGACAACATAATAGCCCACTTGGGCATCAAGATTCATTCTGGCATAGGCTTCATCAATAAGCATATTTTTTGCAGAAATAGTGACCATACCACCTGTCGGCATAGCATCACGGGCATTAACTACCAAGTTCATGAGTACTTGATGCAGTTGTGTCGCATCTCCTAAAACAGCCCATAGGTCCTTCGGTATGGTGATGGCAAATTTAATAGATTTGGGAAATGTTTGTTGAGCTATCTGAGTAATTTCGGTAATTATGTGTTTAAGTTGAACTATGGTAGGTTCTCCCCTAAATCCTCGGGCAAAAGACAAAACTTGTTTCACTAAAGCCGCTCCGCGTTTAGTGTTGCTTTCGATAATTGCTAGTAAATTGTGATAATGTTCTTTATTTTGAGGACATTTCATCTGTAGTAGTTGAGATGCTGCCAAAATTGGTGTCAAGATATTGTTCAGGTCGTGAGCAATTCCACCTGCTAAAGTGCCCAAGCTTTCCAATCTTTGAGCGCGTAAAAACTGATCTTCCAGTTGTTTTTTTTCTGTAACGTCAGTATCAACAGAAAGTATGGATGTTGGTTGTCCTGCTGGGTCATACATCAAAGTCCAACGGCTTTCCACAATAATTTCTTGTCCAGACTGGGTAAATCTAGTTAACTCACCCTGCCATGAGCCAGACTCGTTTAAAGTTTGTAGGGCAGTTTTTAGGGCTGCTTTCAGTTGCGGTGAAGTTTTTTTGTAAAAAAGATCCTCGGGTTTTTTGCCTACAGCCTCTTGTGCCTGCCAACCATATATACGTTCTGCACCTTTGTTCCAGAATAAGATTGTACTTTCAAAATCTATAACTAAAATGGCATCAGTGGCAATATCGAGCAAGGCCGCCTGCTGGCGAATTTTCTCTTGGGCTTGTTTGGGTTCGTCGATGCGCTTAGTTGTACCAATTAACCGTATTGGCTGACCTAATTCGTTAAAAAACACCTTACCTTTTTCACGTAGCCAGTGAATACTGCCATCAGGCCAAACAATGCGAAATTCGCACTTGTATTCATTTGTTTCCTCAATACTGCGAGCTATCACCCCGGACAAATATTCTCCGTCTTCAGGGTGAATTAATTTGAAGAAGTCCTCTATGGTTTCAGAATCCACACTACCGGGCAAACCATACATCAGCGCCATATTAGGAGAGCATACTATTTGATTAGTGAGAAAATCCCAGTCCCAAATACCCATTTCCGCAGCCTCCAGAGCTAAACTTAGTCGCGCTTCACCCTCTCGCAGTGAATCTTCTATTTGCTTGCGTTCGGTGATATCCCTACCAACCGCCTGCAATTCCACGATCTCTCCCTTTTGATTCTTAATTGCTGTAGCGTTCCATTGCACCCAACGCATACCGTTAACTGTTAACAAACGTTGCTCCTCCGTGATGAAGCAATGGGGTGGGGATATCAAGTGCATGATATTTTCTAAGAATTTGGGCAAGTCATCTGGATGAAAAAACTGAAACATCGACTCACCCAGTAAATTTGCCAATGGCTGACCCAGCGCTTGACTCACTACTGTATTAGCAAAGGTAACTCTTCCCTGCAAATCTAGGCGGATAATCAAGTCGGTTTGAGTTTCCACCAGCTGGCGATAAAGTTTCTCGCTTTGCCTCAATGACTCTTCCACACGTTGGCGCTCAGTGATTTCCATGTGCAAAAGCTGGTTGGCTGTGCTTAACTCATTAGTACGTTCTAATACCCGGATTTCTAGCTCTTCACTGGCTTGGCATAATTTCGCTTCTACTTGTTTGCGGGGGGTAATGTCACACAGCAACCAGCGCCAACCCATCCTCTGACCCTGTGAGTTGTATATTGCCGCTGCTTTGACACTAGCAGGGAAGGGTCGCCCATTCCTGGGCTGGAGGTGAATTTCCCAGTCGTCTACCCGGTCTAAAGTCTGGAGTTGAATAATAAAATTTTGGCGTTCTTGTTCAGCAATAAATAGAATTAACGGTTTACCCACTAGATGATTTTGTTGAACACCTAGCAAGGTGGCTGCTGCATGGTTAGCTTCTTGAATCACACCTGTGGCATCGCTGACTAAGTAGCCATGGGGGGCAAAGTTAAATAAGTCTTGATAGCGCTCTCGCTCTAATTCTGCAATTTCTCTAGCAACCCCCAGTTCTTCGTTTTGTTGACGCAACTCTTCCTCTACCATCTGAAGCTCTTCCAGGGTTAGCTGGAGTTCTTCATTAATTGCCATGAGTTCAGCTGTTTGTGCGTCTAACCATTTTTTTAAATAAGTGTGAGTTTGGCAGCCTATTGGGTCTGATGGCTGATTTGTTGACTCTCCGGTTAGGGGGCAGATTTCTACCAGATTAACCCCATTGATAAAATCAATGGTTTTGAGTAGGGTAGTTTCGGTAACAAGTCCCAGTAATTGCCCTTGTTGATCTAAGATGGGTAGATGGCGAATTTGATGTTGACGTAGTAGCGACAAAGCTGTAAAAATATCTTGGGAGTTGGATGGTGTTAGGGTAATGACTGGCTGCACCATCACCTCTGCAATTTTTACCTCCGATACATTTATCCGGTTGGCAGTGACTCTCAATACATCTTTGGTTGTAAAAATACCTAGAAGATGACCACCTTCAACAACCAATATACAAGTATTAGACCGACAAATTTCCCTGTTGTTAACTAACTGATTTGAGTCCGTTGGTGAATAATTAATACTTCGTTCTTGATTCATTAAGATAATGGCATCGACTACATAAGTATCAGGACTAATCGTTAGTGGACATTGATCCATAGCGTGATATAAATTAGGCAAATCAATTAGCTGATTGTTGAATCTCATGGTTGATCCATCAGTTTTTATTATCTGATTGACATTGATCACAGTTATGTAGAATTATTGAGAAAATCTAAAAATGCTGGGATTTAAAAAGGTCTCCAGTAGCTATAGCCTAGAGGTTGTGGGGGTGTTAACTAAATTTTTGTAGTTCCCAAACCTAATTATATTGCTGAATTGGGTAAACTGGAGTTTATCTATTTTTATGGGGATACCATTGGCTTTGCTAGTTCCATAGGTAATCACCATGGAGCCACTAAACACCCAATTCTCTTAATTTTAAGATACTACAAATTGAAGCCCCGAATGTGGGTACTGATAATTTTTCTGATTGGGTTGAAGCGGCCCTACTGTTCAAGCTGGTTATAACGAATTCTCCCCAAGTCAGATACATCCTTAGCCGGCAAGATGCTCGCACTGCAAGACGATCATTTACATTTGTATCTGACGTGTTTAAGAAATGCTATCAGTAAAATGGCTGATGTTTTAAATTTTACTTAAATTATCTTTTCCCTAAGTGCAACACATAAGTAACTACAGTTTTTTAGGTTTACCATAGCCTAATTCATGTGCGTATTTAGTTGATTTTGTCAATCAATTTGTTGTTTATATGTGTTATCAGTTGACGGTATACATGACAGCAATGTTGGGCAAAATGTCAGTCATGAATGGTTGCCAAAAGGAAGGATTAAGGATAAAGTTAAGGAAAAGTGTTAATTTAGTAAGTATTTGGGGAACTCCATATCCAAAAAGAATCGTCAGTCATGGTAATTTTATATCTTCCCTGCACTTTATGACAAACACTCAAGCTACCCAAGCCAAGCCTTGCTACCAAGGCAAAAAACCATTAATATCTGAGGTTCCCTATGAGGTTCCCTATTTGGAGACCTTCTTAGTGCCGCCAAACCCATGGGGGGTGGTGGTGGCGTTTCCGGGGCTAGTGCAGCAATGTTGGCAGGGTGTTGGGGATATATCCTATGATTAAATTTAAGCCTGGTGCAAGAGGTGAGTAATACCCTTGCGTTTGATCATTCCCACAATCTAAATCTATATCAAAAATTATTTATGTCAATTCATGAAAGTAGTTTTGGGGAGAATGCAGATTTAATTATTGGTATTGCCAACCAAGGACATTACTACTTGCAACCAAATTCTTCTGTTGGTAGTTTGGCGAGACAAAAAGGAACTATCTCAACTTTTCTGGCTCCCCTGACCCAGGACACCTTTAAACAAGTTGTGACAGAAGTGGAGCAAAAATTACAAATTGTGCATCAAACCCTATCAATGTTAGATTATCAAGGGTTTGAAACAATTCTCCAAGAAATGCTGCATTCGATTACCTTCAAAACAGGAGAATTACTAGGAGCAGACCGGACAACAATATTTTTATTGGATGAAGAGAAACAAGAACTGTGGTCAATTTTAGCTGAGGGGGAAGGAGAAAGTTCTCTAGAAATTCGGATTCCAGCCGATAAAGGGATTGCAGGGGAAGTTGCTACTTTTAAAAAAGTAATCAATATTCCGTTTGATTTTTATGAAGATCCCCGTTCAGGATTTGCTAAACAGCAAGATAAGAGAACGGGGTATCGTACCTATACAATGCTAGCTTTACCGCTATTAAATGAACAGGGAAAATTAGTGGCGGTAGTGCAATTATTGAATAAATTAAAATCATCAATTAATCAAAATATTACCCTCGCCGAGCGGATTGATACTGAGGGATTTACTAGGGCTGATGAACAATTATTTCAAGAATTTGCTCCTTCAATTCGGTTGATGTTAGAGTCTTCACGTTCTTTTTATGTGGCGACTCAAAAACAAAGAGCGTTAGCAGCTTTGATGAAGGCGATTAAGTCTTTGAGTCAAAGTAGTTTGGATTTAGAAGATACCCTGAATCGGGTGATGGAAGAGGCCAAGGAACTAATGAATGCCGATCGCAGTACCTTGTGGCTGATAGATAAGGATAAAAATGAGTTATGGACTAAAATCAACCACGATGATGGTTCTACAGGGGAATTACGAGTACCTATCGGTAAGGGCTTTGCCGGTATGGTGGCTGCATCTGGACAAAAGCTGAATATTCCCTTTGATTTGTATGACCATCCTGACGCGGACACCGCTAAAGAAATAGATCAGAAAAATGGCTATCGTACCTGTAGTTTATTATGTATGCCAGTGTTTAACACTGATCAGGAATTGATTGGGGTGACTCAATTAATTAATAAAAGGAAATCAGGGGATTTTCTGGCATATAATCCATCTATGTGGCCTAGAGCGCCTGAGTGCTTCCAAGCAAGTTTTGACAGCCAAGATGAAGAATTTATGGAAGCATTTAATATTCAAGCAGGAGTAGCACTACAAAATGCTAAGTTGTTTGCTACTGTCAAGCAACAAGAACAAATGCAACGCGATATTTTGCGTAGTCTTTCTAATGGTGTGATTTCCACAGATAAATCTGGGTTAATTATTACGGCTAATGAAACTGCTAAACATTTGTTAGGACTAAACTCGGAAGATTATTTGGAAGGTAAATTAATTACTGAAACCATCTGTATTAAAGAAGGTGACTTTAGTAAATTGTATCAGGAGGCTATACAGTCCAAAGAGGTCAATGTTTCTCAGCAATATTACCCTGATCGTACACTGATGAGTAATGGCGTAGACCAGCACAGTATTAATTTGTCAATCAACACCATAGCTGATGTCAGCGAGCCAGATCAAATCCGGGGTGCAGTGGTGGTGATGGAAGATATCAGCGATGAAAAACGCCTCAAAAGTACGATGTACCGCTACATGACCCAGGAATTAGCTGAGGAATTACTCAAGTTGGATGATGCTAAATTAGGAGGCGATCGCAAAGAAGTTTCCATTTTATTTTCTGATATTCGCGGTTACACCTCTTTGACAGAAAATTTAGAGGCTGAAGAAGTGGTGAGTATGCTAAATGAATATTTTGAGTCCATGGTAGAAGCAGTGTTTAAACACAAAGGCACTCTGGATAAATATATTGGGGATGCCATTATGGCTGTATTTGGTTCGCCTCTACCTTTGCAAAACCATGCTTGGATGGCGGTGCAAACCTCCATAGAAATGCGTCATCGCTTGGAGGAATTTAATCAACGTCGCCAAGCAGCTGGTAAGCCAAAAATTAAAATTGGCATTGGCATCAATTCCGACACTGTGATTAGCGGTAATATTGGTTCGAGTAAGCGGATGGAATTTACTGCCATTGGTGATGGGGTGAATCTTGGTTCTAGGTTAGAAAGTATTACTAAACATTACGGCTGTGACATTATTATCAGTGAGAATACTTTTAAACCTTGCCAAGATAATATTTGGGCGAGAGAATTAGACTACATTCGTGTCAAAGGTAGAAGTGAACCAGTGGCTATTTACGAATTGGTGGGTCTGCGTTCCGACGCTGTGAGTAGGGAAAAATTACAATTAATTGAGCATTATCATCAGGGAAGGGAGTATTACCTTAATCGCCAGTTTAAATATGCTAGGGGTGAGTTTACCAAAGTTTTAGGAGTTGATAACCAAGATAAGGCTGCCATGCTGCATCTGCTACGGTGTCAGCACTGGCTGCAATCCCCCCCCACAGATTTGGAATGGGATCAGGGAGTTTGGACTTTTGAAGAGAAGTAAACTAACTATGTTGGCTCGTATAAGGCAATGTAGAGACGATTTTACCCCAAACGTCTCCACAGAAGTTTGTATTTGCTGGTATTACCAGCCCGGTGATCACTAAAATCCCTGTGCAAATGAAAGGGCTGTTAGGTTTCTGAGTAAGCCACCCACTAAATTTAGTGCCACAAAGGCCAAAATAGGGGAAAAGTCCATACCACCCAATGGGGGAATAATTGAGCGGAAAAGATTTAGATAAGGATCGGTAATTTGACTCAAAGCCGCAAAGGGTTGATTATACCAGTTGATGGTGGGGAACCAAGTTAATAAAACTCGAATAATTAGCAAGTAGCTATAGAAGGTGACAAAGGTTGCCAAAGTGGTAAACAGTAAATTCATGGATAAGTTGGTTTCCTGCTAAGTGTTAAAAATGGTCTTATTATTGATTTTAATTGAGTTAGCGTGATCAAGTGTGGGTTTGGGCACATTATCTACTATAGGAATCCGGTTTGATTGCTGGAATTACTCGTAAATCAAATATTATTCCTATATTAGCCACCTTAGCTCCAGATAAACAGTTGTTTACTTTAAAAATCTTGGCTAAGGGAGGGATCATTCACTGACTGGGTTGAACTGCTGTTGACGTTGCCTAACTGCTGTCTTACTTCGTCGATTGTGGCATTAAGTTGGGCAATTTTATCTTCAAGCGATCGCCTGGCTGTTTCCATTTCCATAGCTTCGTTATCTGAGGCGAACATCCGCCGACGTTTGGGAAATACTTTTTTACTTCCTGTTTGTCCGTTGGTTAATTCTGTCTCTTCTGCTGTCAATTCTCCATTTTGTCGGGAAACAATGGCAGCGCCGATAATACCTCCTACTATGCTACCAAAAATTGTCCCTGCTAAAAAACCACCTGCAAAACCATCACGTTGACTCATAAATTACCGCCTTAGTTATTTTTCTCCCATAGCTGCATACTAGCTTATGTCCCATAAATGCGATCGCCTGCATCTCCTAATCCCGGTACTATATACCCCTGATTATTAACTATTTCATCAATAGTTGCTGTGTAAACATTTAAACCAGCATAGGCTGCGCTCAGTTTTTGTAAAGCCGGTGGGGCTGCCACTACGCAAACAATTCTTGTCATAGCCGGGTCTATACCCCGTTGTGTTAATTCTGCCATTGCTAACATCATTGATCCCCCTGTTGCCAACATGGGGTCAGTGATTAAAACCCTAGTTTGGGGGTCAAACTTTTCTGGTAATTTATTCAAATAACAGGTAGGTTCAAGGGTTTCTTCATTGCGGACTAAGCCCAAATGGTATATTGAGGCTAGCGGCAACAAAGATTGCGCCCCTTCTAATAATCCCAGACCTGCCCGGAGAATGGGGACAACTGCCACGGGTACTTCTGGGTCTATCAAAGTAGCTGGACAGGAATCTAAGGGACTCTGTACCATGGTTTCCATGGTTGGTAACCACTCTCTGGCTGCTTCGTAGGTTAGCCATCTTCCTAATTCAGTTATGGCACTACGAAATAATACCGGAGGCGTGGCGACATCACGGGCAACTGCCAGCCAGTGCTTGATTAAGGGATGGGGTGGAACATAAACACGCAGTTGTAGCGTCATAGCCGGATAATGGGGCTTTTATTTTGTAACTGCAACTCATCAGCCTGTCTACTCATGGTGACTGACCTAGATTTACTGCCAGGTATTTTAACATCAAAGCAAGGGAAACGGTAGAGTTAGCTTTCATTTCTGCACAGAACTTAGGCTAACGGTCACTGAGTTGCTGTTTTTCCTTGGTTTTCAGGGTTTTTCTGCTTTGTTGAATTTATTGAAAAATTTTTTCATTAATAGTTGACATATATTCTCAATCAAAGCTATATTATTTTTAGTGTTCTCCTCTCTTTAAGGATCGGCAGACGGGATTAGCCGGCAGTAGCAGGCTTGTCCCTCTTTTTATTGGAGTAAATTGCTATTGAGTATAAAGTGATATAAAATACTAATTCATCCGTTGTTTTAGATTGAGTATCTCGGTTTATGTCTCCATCCCTGCATCGTACATTGGACGTATTGGACGTATTGGACGTAATTATAATTGGCTCTGGAATTGGCGGTTTGGTAACAGCAACACAGTTAGCAGCGAAAGGCGCTGAGGTGCTGGTATTAGAACGTTATTTAATTCCGGGGGGTAGTTCTGGCTATTTTGAGCGCCAAGGCTATAAATTTGACGTTGGGGCATCAATGATTTTTGGATTTGGCGCACAAGGTACTACCAATTTACTCACCCGCGCTTTAAATACTGTGAAGGTCAGCCAAGAAACAATTATTGATCCAGTACAAGTTCACTATCACTTGCCCAACAAATTAGACTTAAAAGTTGAGCGAGTTTATGAAAAATTTTTGCAAAATCTTATTGCTTACTTTCCTCATGAAGAAGCGGGTATTCGTCGCTTTTATGACGAATGCTGGAAGGTGTTTCATTGCCTCAACAGTATAGAGTTACTATCTCTAGAAGAACGTGGGTATTTACTGCGGACATTTTTGCAGCATCCTTTAGCCTGTCTGGGCCTAGTTAAATATCTGCCTCAAAATGTTGGGGATGTGGCGCGACGCTATATTAAAGACCAAGAATTATTGAAATTTATTGACATAGAATGTTATTCTTGGTCGGTGGTAAGTGCAGACTTGACTCCCATGATTAACGCTGGGATGGTGTTTTCTGATCGACATTATGGGGGAGTTAACTATCCTAAAGGGGGAGTAGGGACAATCGCCCAAAAGTTGGTAGAGGGTTTAGAAAAGGCTGGAGGTAAGATTCAGTACCAAGCCAGAGTAACTAAAATTCTGACAGAACAAGGAAAAGCCGTTGGTGTGCAATTAGCTAATGGTAAGGTTTATCGTGGTAAACGGATAGTTTCTAATGCTACACGGTGGGATACTTTTACCAAGTTACTACCTGGAGATAAAATACCTAATAATGAGAAAAAATTGCAACAAAGCTATAAAAAATCACCAAGTTTTTTGAGCCTGCATATGGGAGTAGAAGCGGCTGTGTTGCCTGATGGGACAGAGTGCCATCATATAATTCTGGAAGATTGGCAGCAAATGACCGCACCTGGCGGAACACTTTTTGTTTCCATTCCCACATTACTAGACCCAGATTTAGCACCAAAAGGATATCATATCATTCACGCCTTTACACCAGACTGGATTGATAATTGGCAAGGACTTTCTGCTAGTGAGTATGAGGCTAAGAAAGAAGCTGCTGCTGGGGAAGTTATCGACCGACTAGAAAAGATTTTTCCCGGTTTAGATGCTGGTTTAGATTATCTAGAAGTGGGAACACCCCGGACTCATCAACGCTTTTTAGGACGTGAGGATGGTACTTACGGTCCAATTCCTCGGCGGAAGTTACGGGGGTTACTGGGTATGCCATTTAATCGTACTGCTATTCCGGGACTGTATTGTGTGGGAGATAGTACCTTTCCTGGTCAGGGGTTAAACGCCGTGGCTTTTTCCGGTTTTGCTTGCGCCCATCGTATAGCGATAGATTTAGGATTTTGACTTCTCCCCTGGATGGAATCCCAGGGGATTCTAAACTGATATTGCTACGCGATCATCACAATGGTTTGATAGGCAAACCCAGTGGTTCAGACAGAGTTATTGGTTGATGGTAATCGAACCAATAGCTGCATGATTATGATAGTTTTGGGTTTGGTTGAATTCACTTTGTGGATCAGGATAGATGCCAGCAAAGTCTGTTAGTGTGCCTTGATTTGACCTGATTAATACCCCAGGATTGGTGCTTAGTCCTTGGGCAAATTTAATATACTCCCGTGCTTCATTATTCAAGTTGTAGGCAATGGTGGCTTTTCCGTAGGCTGCAACTGCTGCTTTCAGCGGAGTTCCTGGACCTATTCCCTCTTTTGTTCTGTAGTTGGGGTTAACAACTGTAATCATGGTAATTTGGGAGTTAGTTGAGGGTAACTGGTCGCCCTCAGCAAAACCTAAGAAATACTGCACATTACCATCTTGATTAACTTTAATTCCTGTTCCCGCATCAACCCCCAGGGGGGCTGGTTCAAATGTGGCATTGTCCCCTAAAATTTGCTGGAGTTCCCCTAAAGTCATGCCCAGTTTGGCAACTCCGACGTTTTCAGTGGTGATAAGCTGATCATCTGAAGGCGATCGCGCTCCTAATTCTTGACAACCATTAGGAACTTGATCCTTGACTTCAGAACTAATTAACGTGAGCTGGTCATTATTCCAATAGTATTGAGTTTCTTGGACACAACTACCAGCACCTGTTAATTTATAAGCGTTGGATAATATCTTAGTTTTGGGGTCAAAGTCAGGAAATCCCGCCAGTTCTAGTCCTAAAGGTTCAATTTTCAATTCTGGCTGGTTGCTGTCTACTTGCAGAAAAGTAAATGCACCTTGATAAGCAGCCATAAAGCAAAGTAGCTGTACTAAGTGTTTACCTTGGTCTCCAGTGTAGACTTTTGACCATTCCTGTGCTGCTTTGGGGTCAAATTCAAACTTGCAAACCTGCAAACTTTTCTGACGGTTAATCACTTCCTTGAGGATAATTGCTGGATCAGCGCTATTGTCTGCTTTTAAATTTGGCTGGGGTTTTTGCAAAGACTGAGATGATTTAGACTCCGTGACTGATGCACAAGATATAAGGCTACAGGCAAGAATAGCAGTGAATGAGAATATTACTCTGGCTGTGTGCATGGGATGAAATTTAAATTTAATTTAAATCTAATTTAAATTAAACTAATATCCTAACCAGAGTCTATAGCATTTGTTAAAAACGTCAGATACAAATGTAAATGATCGTCTTGTAGTGCGAGTAGGATGCTTGCACTACAATTGACTTATTCCCTATTAAAAAAATAATGACTAAATGGTTTAATACCGCCGGACCTTGTAAAGCCGACATTCACTATATGCTACCCACTAGAGAGCGCTTACCGCAATTAAAGCGACTCATAGACCAGCAAAATTATTTTGTCATCCACGCCCCTAGACAAACTGGAAAAACTACTGCCATGCTCACTCTAGCACAGGAACTCACCGCTAGTGGTGAGTATACTGCTGTGATGATATCCGCAGAA
>Ga0169931_10002073_pt1 | contig 32949 bp, 24 predicted proteins | sample Kivu_15m_20L_FD_129675 | JGI IMG/M metagenome (GOLD analysis project Ga0169931, IMG submission 129675) | Freshwater microbial communities from Lake Kivu, Western Province, Rwanda to study Microbial Dark Matter (Phase II) - Kivu_15m_20L... | ecosystem: Environmental > Aquatic > Freshwater > Lake...
CCCGCGCAGCGGGTGGTGCTCAAGAGCGCGGAAGGGCCGCTGGTCTATCCCGAAGTCGGCGTGGACCTCAAGGCGCCGCCCGAGCAGGCCTTCCGCTTGCCTGGACCCAAGCTCAAGGACGTCGAGGATCGCGAGCAGTTCGAGTTGCTCGCTGACGCGCTGGCGCACGACGGGCTGGTTCCGGCGCAGTTCTCGATCGAGGGCGTGAGCGGTTTTGCGCTCAAGGGCGAAGATCGGCCTCTGTTCGTCACGCCGCAGCACCTGCGTCTGCGGCCCGCGCGCGCCGACGTGTTGAACCGCGGCCAGTTCCAGGTCGAGGTGCGCTTCGAATTGCCGCGTGGCGCGTACGCGACGCTCGTGGTGCGCCGTCTGCTGGAGACCAGCGCGCGCCGCTCGAGTGTCGCGGCGCCGCGCGTGCTTTCGAGCAAGCCTGCGCCGCCTCCGCGCGAGGATGGCGACCGTTTCGGCGAGGCGCCGTCGGACCGCGTGCGCGCTCCCCGCAGCGGCGCTCCGCGCAGCGGGCCCAGACGCGATTGGGGCCCGCCCAAGCGTGTGCGTCTGCAGGACCGCGAAGGCGAAGGTCCGCCGGGCAAGCCGGCGCGTCGCGCGCCGCCGCGCGATGGGGGCGGTCCGCCGCCCCGTGGCGAACGCCGCGGCCCGCCGCGTGACGACCGTCGTGGCCCGCCGCGTGACGACGCTCCGCGCAGTGAGCAACGCTTCGAGCGTGGACCGCGCGAACAGCGCGGCGGTTTCGCGCCGCGTCGCGACGGCCCGCCGCCGCGCGGGCGTTTCGAGCGCTCGGGACCGCCCGCCGAACGCAGGGCGCCGCGCCGCGACGTCGAGCGTCCGCGCCGCGACGAGGGAGGTCCGCCGCGCGAGCGCCCGAAGAACTTGCCGCTGGCGAATTGGAAACCCAAACGCGGTCCGGGAGCGGACCGGGAGTAGTCGCATGAGCACGGGGCAGACGAGCACGGAGCAAGCGCCGACCCTCGGCGTGATCGGCGGATCGGGTCTGTACGAAATTGAAGGCCTGCGCGACGTGCGCGAGGTCGAACTCGCCACGCCGTTCGGCGCACCGAGCGACGCCTACGTGACGGGCATGCTCGACGGCGTGCGCATGGTGTTCCTGCCCCGGCACGGCCGCGGGCACCGCATTTCCCCGAGCGAAATCAACTTCCGCGCCAACATCTGGGGCATGAAGAAGCTCGGCGTGACGCGCATCCTCTCGCTTTCCGCCGTCGGCTCGATGCGCGAGGACGTTCACCCCGGGGACTTCGTGGTGATCGATCAGTTCATCGATCGCACGCGCCACCGCGCGGACACGTTTTTCGAGGGCGGGGTCGTAGCCCACGTGATGTTCGCCGATCCGGTTTGCCCGGCAATGCGCGCGGTCGCGCTCGCCTCCGCGCGCTCGCTCGGACTCAAGTTCCACGACGGCGGCACGTACCTCAACATGGAGGGCCCGCAGTTCTCGACGCGCGCCGAATCCAAGCTCTACCGCTCCTGGGGCGTCGACGTGATCGGCATGACCAACCTGCAGGAGGCTAAGCTCGCCCGCGAGGCGGAGCTGTGCTACGCGACAGTTGCGATGGCCACCGACTACGACTGCTGGCACGAGGGCCACGACGATGTGACGGTCGAGGCGATCGTGGCCGTGATCAGGGCCAATGTGGGGAATGCTCGCCGACTGGTGGCCGCGGCCGCGCCCGGCGTGCGGAACGCCGGCGCCTGTGGTTGTAGTTCAGCGCTGCGCTTTGCGATCATGACCGCACCTGAGCAGATCGGCGCCGAGGCGCGCGAGCGCTTGGGCCTGTTGATCGACAAGTACCTGCCGCGCTGAAGCGCTTGTGTCGCGCAGCGCCCGGAGAGGAGCTTCGCGATGGAGTGCCAGCGTCGATGGGTGTTGCGCCTCGTGCGCGCCGTTGGAGCGTTGTGGCTGCTGGTCGGAGCGAGTTGCGCCGGGCGGCCGGACATCGAGGAACGCGCCGAGCGCGCGCTCGACGGCCAGACGCCGGGGCGAGCTAGCCCCACGTTGATGCAGGGCGCGCACCAGGGGCCGCCGGTCGCTCTCGGGTCGAGCGGGACGCAGCGTTTCGCTCCCGCGCTGCACGCCGGATTCGATCGTGCGCGAGCCAAGGAACTGCTGGTCTTCATCGATCGCTTCTACCGCGCGCCGGCGAACGACGGCTACGAGGCGGTGCTCGACCGCGTGGCGGCGAACTTGCGCGAGGCCGGTTACGGCTCGACGCCCGGCTTCGAGTTGAGCGTGATCGAGACGCCGCTCGAGGCGCGCGGACCCGAGCGCGGCGTCCGCGTCGCCGCGCAGGCTTGGACACCGCTCGGCGGGCGGGTGACGCTCGTCGACTCGAGCGGAACGCGCCGCGAACTGCACTCGTTCTCCAAGCCCGAGGCGCGCGATCGCGTGATGCTTCCGATCCACGCGCCCAGTTGCTCCGTCGAGGGCGGCATCGCGCTCTCGCTCGACCAGCTCGATCCGGGCGAAGTGCTCGTGACCGACGCGGAGCCGCTCGCCAACCTCGTCGCACGCGCCGAACACCAGGGCGCGGCCGCCGTGGTGTCGAGCTACCTCGAGACCTACAACACCGATCCGTCCGGGCGCTTCCGCCACCTGGATGCGATCCAGTTCCGCCAACTGGCCTGGGGCGCGAAATTGCCGGTGATCATGATCTCGCCGCGCTCGCATCAGTCGATCAAGCGCGCGCTCGAGCAGGACGGCGCGGCGCGCTTGGCGCTCGAAGCCCAGGTGCGTTTCGACGCGCGTCCGCTGCGCACCTTGTGCGCGCGTGTGGTCGGGCTCGACCGCGCGCAGGAAGCGGTCGCGATCGTGAGCCACATCCAAGAGCCCGGCGCGTGCGACAACGCCAGCGGCGTCGCGGGGCTGTGCGAGAGCGCGGTGTCGCTCGCCGCTCTGATCCAGTCGGGAAAACTCGCGCGGCCGTCGCGTTCACTGGTGTTCGTGTGGGGCGACGAGTTCCGGCAGAGCTCGGTGTGGCTCGACCACACGTTGCTCACGCCGGTCGCCGGCCTGTCCTCCGACATGACCGGCGAGTCCTTCGAACGCACGGGGGCCATCGCCTTGCTCGAGCGCATGCCCGATCCCGGCGGCGTAACGCCGCTCGCGCCGGACTTCCACACGCCCTGGGGCAAGACCGAGGTCGACCCGGCGACGTTGCTGCCCAATGGCCTGGCGATCCTCGCGCGCTGCTCGCTGCTCGACGTCGCCGCGATCGACGCTGGCGGCGGCCCGCTGCAGTGGCGCACCGCGGACCATCCCTACGAAGGCGGCAGCGACCACGACATCTTCATCGACCGCAAGTTGCCGGCGGCGCTGTTCTGGCACTTCACCGACTTCGCCTACCACACCAGCCTCGACCGACTCGAGCACGTCGACTACGACGAACTGCGCCGCACCGGCGTGGCCTTGATGGCGACCGCGCTCGCGCTCGCCGATCCGCTGCCCGGGGATCTCGATCGGCACTTGCAGTCGCTCAACGCAGAGGAGAACGTGCGCGTCGCGGCGGCGCTCGAGGCTGGCGACGAACAGCTCGCCGAGAGCTGGCGGCGCTGGTGCGACGGCGCGCGCCAATGGTTGCGCATCGAATGCCTGCGCATCCCGCCCACGGAACAACCAGGAGAACGCAAGTGACCCAGCCGCCCCGTCCCGCCTCGGCCCTCGATCGTCGTCATCTGCTCGGCGCAGGCGCCGCCTACGCCGCGCTCGCGTGTTCCGCGACGAGCAACTCTTCGAGCGCGGCCTCGAGCGCGGCGCCTGTCGCGGGCGCGAGTGCGCGGCGCGCCGAGCAGGGCCGCGTCGCCCGCGAGGGCTACCCGGTGATGGTGGGCAGCGCCAATGCGCTCGCCGGGATGAAGCTGCACTACGCCAAGCTCGCCGAGGGCGCAGATCCGCTCGACGCGGCGATCGAAGTCGTCAAGGTCGTCGAGGCCGATCCGAACGACACGAGCGTGGGACTGGGCGGATTGCCCAACGAGCTGGGCGTCGTGCAACTCGATGCGGCCGTGATGCACGGGCCGACGCACAACTCCGGCGCGGTGGCGTGCATCGAGAACATCCTGCATCCCAGCGAAGTGGCGCGCCTGGTGATGGAGCGCACCGACCACTGTTTGCTCGTCGGCAAGGGCGCCTACGAGTTCGCGCGCGCCCACGGCCATCCGCACGTCGAGTTGCTCACCGAGTCGACGCGCAAGCTGTGGATGGAGTGGCGCGAGAAGCGCGATTCCAACGACGACTGGTTGCCGCCCGCCCAGCCCAAGTCCGGCAAGAGCGCGCGGCTCGAGCAACGCAACCGCGAGTTGGCGCGCACGCTGCGCTACGTGCACGAGTTCGAGGCGCGCGGCTACGAGCACGCCTGGGGCACCGTGCACTGCTCGGCGCTCTCCAAACGCGGCGAGATCGCCTGCACGACGACGACCTCGGGACTGGCGTTCAAGATCCCCGGCCGCGTCGGCGATTCGCCGATCCTCGGCGCCGGCCTGTACTGCGACCAGGAGGCCGGCAGCGCCGGTTCGACCGGGCGCGGCGAGGCCTCGATCCTCGCCAACGCGAGCTTCGCGATCGTCGAATTGCTGCGCCAAGGCGCGAACCCGCTCGAGGCCGGCAAGGAAGTGCTGCGCCGCATCGTGCGCCAGGTTCAGCGCCAGGCGCAGTGGCAGCCCGCAATGCTCGGCGCCGACGGCCTGCCGGCGTTCAACATCAACTACTACGTGCTCGGGCTCGACGGCACGGTCGCGGGCGTGACGCTCAAGGGCGGCGGCCAGTTCGCCGTCGCCGATCCCGAACGCGGCCCGCGCCTCGAAGAACTGGTTCCGCTGCTCGACTGACGCACGCGGCGTCGAACCCGCGCGTCGAGCTCCTGTCTGCGGCGCGCGGTCAGTCTCCCGGTCCGCTCGGATCGAAAGCGAGGCGGCCGCGCGCGAGCAGCGCGAGGTTTTCGAGCAGGTCGTGCCGGTTGAACGCCTTGGCTTCGATGGCGTCGAGCGTTTCGACGTTTCGGACCATCCACTCCGGGGCATCGCCTGCGTTCACCCAGTCGCGCACCGCCCCCGCGCGGAATCCGAAACGTTGGCGCAGCCGTACGACGTCGCCCGCGAACTCCTTGAGCCCGCGTTTGTGCGCGGCGCGATGCGAGGGGACCTTGGCGCGCGCGAGGATCGGGTCTGTGAGGCCGTCCTTGTGCACGAGCGACTGCGTGAAGCGCTTCCAGGCGCGCACGCACCAGCCCTCGCCGTACACGTCGAAGTCGGAGGCGTGCAAGCCAGCCTGCACGTAACGCTCGTACTCTCCGCGGGTCGGCAGCGGCCCTTGGCGCAGTAGCGCGTGGTCGCGCCACGCGAGGTCGAGCGCGATGTCGTCGAGCAACTCGTCGCCCGCGTCGAGCACCCAGGGATCGAAGTCGAGGTCCTCGTGCAGCCGGTGGTACTGCGCATCGTTGATCTCGTCGACCTTCAAGTGCTCGACGCTGCGCTGCAGCGGGTGGCCGGCGAGTTGCCGCGGATACAACGCTCCGACGCCGAGCGCCAGCGCGAGCGCAGCGGCCGGGGCGAGGCGCTGCAGACCGGCGGGTGATGCTCGCCAGGCATACTCCAGCAGGCCCTGGCTCGCGCACACAGCGACGCAGAACGGGAAGGCGAGGTAGCGATAGTGGCGCGGATCGCCGCCGATCTTGGCGACGTACACGCACACCGCGGCTGCGGACAGGAGCAGCACCCAACGTTCTCCCAGGCGCAGTTCGCGCTTGTTCGCGGCGCCGCTGCGCAGGAGCGCGAAGGCGAGCAGCGCGAAAGCCGGCGCAAGCACGTAGACGCCGTAGGTGAGCGCCGTGTCGTGCAGGTAGCGCAGGCCGCGCGCCCAGTTGACCTCGTCCTTCAAGTAGAACGTGTTGGGAACGAGGTCCGCGTAGTACGCGACGCGGAACACGAGCCACGGGCCGAGCGACAATGCCGCGGCGCCGAGCATCAGCCACGGAATCCGACCCGTGGCGCGCCAACCCCAGGCGAGCGCGAACAACAGCGGCAGCGCGAGCTCGTGGCGGATTATTGGCGCGAGTCCGACCAGCACGGCCGCGGGTGCGTGGCGCGGATCGAAGACATAGAGCGCGAAGCCGACCGCCGCCAGTTGCACGAGCGGCGCTTCGACGCCGGAGGTGAAGTACGACTGCACCGCGTAGTTGAAGGCGAGCAGGATCAGCGCGTTGTTGAACACTCGCGCGCCCGCGGGCGCCGCGCGCCGCGCGAGGCTGACGAGCAGCGCCCAGGTCGAGGCGGCGCAGACGAGTCCGAGCAGGCGCCACATGAGCCACCAGTCCAGTCCGATCGCGCGCAGCGGGATCAGGAGCAGGCACCACGCCGGACTCGAGTAGCCCTCGACGTACTCGCCCTCGTTGAACACCAGTCCGCGGTCGAGGTGGACCAGGTTGTCGACGTAGCGCGAGTAGACGTACGCATCGTCTAGCACCCAGGCGTACTGCAGGGTGAGGAACAAACTCGCCGCCAGGCACAGCCACTCGATCCAAGTCGGACGCCACGCCGCGGCGGCCGGCGTCGTGCTTGCGGCGGGCGTGGCCATGCGCTGCTCGGCGGCCCGCGCTCAGAAACCGAACGTGGCCTGCAGGCCGAAGAGCCACTCCTGCGAGTTGCGCGACTGCGCTTCGTTGAACATCCCCGACACGCCCACGGCGAGGTACTGGGTGATGCGGAAGTCGACTCCGAGCCCGGCGTACCAGCCGATGCCATCGTCGCGCACGGTGTCGCCTTCGTCGCGGCGGTACATGAGGCCCGCGCGCGCGAAGGGGATCCAGATCGCGTCGTCGGGGCCGCGGTCGGCGACGCGGATGCCGAGCATGCCGCGCCACACGTCGACCGAGTCCGCGCCGGCGCCGACCGAGTCGCCTTCGACGTCGTAGCTGCCGAACATCAGGCCGCCTTCGAGGCCCAGGCCCATTTCGCCGCGCCAGTTGTAGAGCCCGAAGTTCACATCGAGCGTCGTGTTCTCGTCGTAGTCGAAGTCGTTGGGCGTGTCGTAGCGCCCGTCGACCCAGTAGCCGCCGATCGAGATCCAGTACTCCGGCTGCCAGGTGTAGTTCGTCGAGCGGCGCGATCTGCTGCCGACCTGCGGCGTCGCCGGCGCGGGCATGGTGCTCGTCGTTGCAGCAGCCGACGCGGTCGCGGGCTCGGGCAGCGCAGCGCTGGCCGCGCTCTCAGGCGCAGCGGGGACGACGAAGCTCTCCAGCCGCGCGGAGAAACTCTCGAACTCGAAACTCGCGAACTCGCGAGCGTCCACGTGCGCCGAGGCGCCGGTGCTCAGCGCAAGAGCGGCCGTGCAAATCGACAAGACGTGGTTCATCAGCGGAGGGGCGAGTGTGGACAGGGCGACGGCGGAGGCGGGGATTCTACGCAGCGCGACGCGGCAGCCACAGTTCGAGCAGCACGAGGAGGAGCGAGAGGGCGCTGGCTGCGGCGTAGACGCCGCCGGCGACCACGATCGGGACGATCCAGGCCGGCGAGCCGCGCGCCAGCCACCAACCGGCGAGGTCGACGAGCAGCAACAGGCCGGCGAGCGCGCACAGCCCGTTGCGCAGCAGCGCGGGAAACCGTGTCGCGAGCAGCAGCGCGCCGAGAACTATGCTGAGCGTCGCGAGCGACAACGCATGCGTGTGCGTCGACGCCGCCAGGATCTTGAGCGGCACGGGTTCGACGCGCTTGGAGAAGGCGACGCGCGCCACGTCTTCCCAGTACTCGAGCGCCACGCGCGCGTCCTTGTGCTCGCCCTGCACCGCGGCGCGCGAGTGGCAGCTGAGGCAGCGCGTCGCGAGCAGTTCGGCGGGCGCGGCGTCGCCGAGCTCGAGGCTGTCGTAGTCCTCGCTGATGCGCGAGCCGCCGAGCCACTTGAGCAGCGTCGCGCGTTCCTCCGCAGGGAGCTCGGCGGGATGGCCGCGTTCGAGCGCGCCGAGCAGCAGCGCGGGGGATTGCACGCCGTGGTACGCGCCTTCGATGTCGGTCAGCGACACTCCGGGTTGTTCGTCGCGGTTTTGGTGGTGCTCGACGAGGTGGTAACCCGAAGCCGCCAGGCCGCCGAGCAGCACGAGCAACAGCGCGCTGAGTCCCAGGCGCGCGCCCAGGCCCAACTCGCGCAGCGTGAAGCGTGTTCGTACGTCGCTCGCCATGCGCTACAGGGCCTCGAGGAGCTTGGGGTCGATCGCGACTTCGCTGCGCGTGCGCAGCGCCTGGTGCGCGAGGATAGCCACGGCGCTCGTGCGCGCCGCATCGGACAGCGAACAGGCCGGCGCGGCCTTCTCCGCCGCGCACTTCACGAAGTCGGCGAGCGAGTAGTACAGCGAGGTGTACGGCAGCCCGACGCCGTCCTGCAGCTTGCCCTGCGCGGCGAGTTTGGTCGCGTCGGCGATGAGCGTGATCCCAGAGTCGTTGTGGAATTGCTGGCGGTTGGCGTAGACCTCCCAACCGGCCGTCGGCGCATCGCCTTCCTTGAACATCCAGCCGTGCGTCCAGGCGAGCTTGATCGCGGCCATCGCTCCTTGGAAGAGCTCGAAGCGGCCCTCGTAGGAGTTCGCGAGCGTGCCCGACCAGTCGAGCACCAGCCCGTCCTCGAAGGTCAGCTCGCAGGCGACCGTGTCGGGGACCTCGCGGCCGTCCTTGTGCAGGCGCAGGTCTCCGCGGGCGCGCGCCGACACCGGGTGCTTGGAGAGGAACCAGTGGAACACGTCGAATTGCTGCGCGCCGAGCTCGCCGATCAGGCCCAGCGACACGGCCGGTTCGAGCTGCCAGTTCGCTTCGCGTTCGCGTTCGGGCGTCGAGCCCGCGGTGCGCCAGGAGGTCTTCTTGTGGTTCTGCGCGCGCAGCGTCGCGAGCTCGCGCAGCGCGCCGGCGCGGAAGAACGAGCGCGCCAGCGAGTACACCGGATTGGCGCGGCCGTGGAACGCCGCCGCGACCGTGCGCGTGGAGCGCCGAGCGGCTTCGCTCAGGGCCTGCAGATCTTCGAGCGTGTGCGCGAGCGGAGTCTCGAGGTAGAGGTGCTTGCCCGCCGCAAGTGCGGCGAGCGCGACCTCGCGGTGCTGGTGCGTGGGTGTCGCGATGACGAGCGCTTCGATATCCGGCGCCTTGTCGAGCAACTCGGCGATGCTCGCGAAGCCCTTGGCGCCTTGCGCGCGCCGCAGCGCGGATTGCAGACGGCTGTCGTCGGTGTCGCACACGGCCGTCACCGCGCACTCAGGGATCGTCGCCAGTTCGCCGAGGATCGCGCGGCCGTGGCGGCCGACGCCGACGACACCGAGCTTGAGCGGCGCGCCCGCGCGGATCGTCGGCCGCGCGAGGGCGAGGCTCGGGGTGAAGAGCGAAGCCGCCAGGCCGCCGGCGGTGTGGAGCAGGAAATCGCGTCGATCGGGGCTGGAGCTCATCGTGGGGTGGAGCAGAGAGGTTCGCGGAGAGCGTCGTGGGCGCGGGGGTGGAGCGTGGGCGCGCTGTGCGCGCGCAGTGAATCGTTGGGCGCGCCACACGCGCGCAGTTCGAGGTGGGCCGGAGCGAGTTCGCGTGGATCGAGGCCGCGCGCGAGCAGCACGAGCGCGGCTGTGGACCAGGCTTCGCACTCGCGCGCGTTCGGACCGAAGACCGCGCAGCGCGCGAGCGGTGCAAGCGGCGCGCCCGAGCGCGGGTCGAGCACGTGGCCCAGCTCATGATCGCCGACGCGCAGCGTGCGGCCGTGCGGCGCGGACACCGACAGCGCGCGCTCGCACAGCTCGACATCGGAACTGTCCGCTTCGAATCCGGCTAGGCGCACGCGCCATCCGCTGGCGTCGGACGGTGCTCCGAGTGCCAGCACGCTGCTCGTGCCACCGTGCAGCAGCGCGCGTTCGACGCCCGCTTCGCGCAGGACCTCGGCGGCGCGCTCGAGCGCTTCGCCCTTGGCGATGGCGCCGAGGTCGAGCGAGGTGCCCTCGCGCGTGAAGCGCACGCTGCGGCGCGCAGCGTCGAGCTCGAACGCGCCACGCTGCGCCGTCGCCGGGCTGAGCGCGCCGGCGCGGAACTCGCGCATGCGCGCGCCCACCGCGATATCGAAGGCGCCTTGCGTGGCCTGTTGGAAGTGCACGCAGGCCGCGAGCAGCTCGAACGTCTCGCCGTCGAGCGCGACGTCGTGCTCCAAAGCCTCGCGGTTCACGCGCGAGAGGAGCGAGTCGCTGCGGAACACGCTCCAGCGTGCGTCGCAGCGCTCGATCTCCTCGAGCGCCGCTTCGCCCGCCGCGCGAGCGTGCGCAGCGTCGCGCGCCTCGAGCACGAGCTCGAAGCGCGTGCCCATGGCCGCCGTCGCCAGTCGCTCGTGCATCGCCGCTCTAGCTTCCTGCTCCGAGATCCGTCGACATAGCCGCTGGATTCCGCATCCTTGGCGAGGCGCGAAGTTCCCAGCCGACACGAGTTCGGTCGCCGGACCGTGGCCACGCCGCCAGGGGCGGCGCAGCTAGCGCGAGCGTCGACGCAACTCGGGAGCGAAGCACTAGCCGCGGCTGGCGCTGAGGGTCGCCGGGTCGAAGGACCAGCTCGCGCGCTCCCACATCGAGCGCGCGGCGAGGTCGACGATCACCATGACCTTGGCCGCGGTGTCGACGTCGCCGATCGGCGCCTTGCGCGAGCGCATCGCGGCGAACCAATTGAGCCGGTGCAGGTCCTGGTCGCCCAGGCCCAAGTCGCCGGAGTTGAACGTCTGCTCCTCGAAATCCTCGGCGAATTCGCGCTCGGGGCGCAGGATGCAATCGTTGCCGCCCAGGTAGATGTTGCCCTTGTGCCCGCGCACCAGGATCTCGACGCCGGTCTCGTTGCAGGTCGAGCCCGCGATGGTGAGCGTGTGGCCCTTCTCGAACTCGACGGTCAGGTTGACCTGGTCGAAGTTCTCCATCGCCTTGTCGTGGTAGTGGCCGCCGATCGCGACCACGCGCGTCGGCCAACCCATGTCGAGCGCCCAGACCATCGGCGTGGTCACGTGCACGAGCAGGTCGCCGACGATGCCCGTCGACCACTTACGGTAGCGGCGCCACTGGTGGAACACCTTGGGATCCCAGGCCGCCTTGCCCATCGGGCCGCACCACGCATCCCAGTTCAGGCCCGCGCCCGGCGTGATTTCAGGCTTCACGCCGTAGAGCCACTCGCCGCCCTTGTTGTTGCGGCAGTAGCTCGTCTGCGAGAAGGTCGGCGCGCCGATCGCGCCGCTGGCGATGAGCTCCTTCGCCCTGTGGTACTTGCGGTGCTGCAGGAACTGCGTGCCGCACTGGAACATCTTGTCGGTGTTGGCCTTGGCGACCGCGCGCAGCTGCAGAGCCTGCTCGAGGTTCAGCGTCATCGGCTTCTCGCAGTACACGTCCAGACCCGCCATCAGCGCGTCGATCGACATCTGCGCGTGCCAGTGTTCGGGCGTCGCGACCAGCACGCCGTGGAGGTCGTCGCGCTCGAGCATCTTCACGTAGTCGGCGTAGCCTTCGACCGCGATGCCCTGCTCCTTGCTCGCATACTGAACGCCGCGCTCGAGGCAGAACTTCGCGACGTCGCACACCGCCACGACCTGGACCTTCTCCTTGCCGTCCTTGGCCAGGCGACAGATCTGGCTGAGGTGGCCGAAGCCCATCGCCGGCGTGGTGTCCGGCCCGATGCCGATGATGCCGATCTTGAGCGGTTCGCCGGGCTTGGGCGCCGGGCGCGACTGTCCCTTGGAGACCGTCAATCCGCCGGCGGACGAGGTCGCGCAGGCGCTGGAGAGCAGGTTCACGCCGGCGGCGGCGGCCGTGAGCGCGAGCAGTTCGCGGCGGCTGGTGGACGGAGCGTGGGCGGACGGTTTCGCGGGATGGGGCATGGGACAGCTCGGGGACGAGGTGTTGGCGGGACGCGTCGGCCCCGCGCGGTGAGGCGCGAGTGTAGCCCTGCCTGCGGCGAGCCGCGACGGCGCTGCGCGCCCGTGCGTACTGCCCGGCGCGAAGTCGCGTGCTAGCGTTCCTCGCCGATGAAAGCCTCACCGTCGCGCGCGGCGTTGGAAGAACTCGAGCGGCTCAAGTCGGACTTCGGGTCCGCAGTCGCACAGCGCAAGCGCGAGCTGGTTGCGCAGCTCGGCGCGCAACGCTGGACCACGGCGCAGGAGCTCGTGCGCTTCCACGACCTGCTGTGCTACTTGCGCGCTCTGCCCGATGACGCGGAGCTGCTCGAGCAGGTCGAGAGTTTGTTGCGCGGCTTCGCGGAGCGCGCGGACCTGCGGCGCCTGCGTCCGCAGCTCGAGAACTCGGGCCTGCCGGGCTGCGACATCGACTATCCGTTCTTTTCGGCGACGGCGCGGCGACTGGCGCAGCGTTTTCCCGGCGCGTTGCGCGTCGACTGGAGCGCCTTCGAGCGCGACGACGTGCTCGAGGAACGCCTGCACCTGCTCGCGAGCTACAGCGAGACGCCCGGCCTCGACGAACTCGCCTGGCCTATGAAGCGCTGGGTGCAGCGCCTCGCGGGCACGAGTGTGAGTGACGCGGAGTTCCTGATCGCGCGCGCCGCGCAGGTCGGCCGCGACGAAGCGCAGCGCGATGCGTGGTACGACGAGTTGGGCTTGACGCTCGTGCTGCGCGGCGGGCCCGACACGCCGGCGCGCACGCACGAGCATCTGCCCGGCAAGCCGCCGGTGTTCCGCACGCGTCCGCTGCGCCGCGAACGGCCCGATCTGGCGCGCGAGCTGCGCCGGCCGCCCCTGCGCGTCGTCGAACTCGACGAGCGCGACGGCGAGCGTGTTTGCGAGCTGGCGCGCGACGCGATGGTGACGCGCCAGCGCGATCTCGACGCGTTTTTGAACGGCGACCCGCGTGACGTGCGGCGCGTCGACTGCGGCGACGGGCTCGAGTTCGCGCTCATCGGCGTGCGCCCCGAGCGGCGCTTGATGTTCGAGTCGGTCTACGCTTGCCTGACGCTCTCGAACGGCGTTCCGATCGGTTACGTGCTCCTCAGCGCGCTGCTGAACAGCGCCGAGATCGCCTACAACGTCTTCGACACCTGGCGCGGCGGCGAAGCGGGCCACATCTACGGCCGCGTGCTCGCCATGGTGCGCGCGCTGTTCGGCGCCGACAGCTTCACGGTCTACCCGTACCAACTCGGCGGCGACGGCAACGACGAAGGTCTCGCGTCGGGCGCGTGGTGGTTCTACGCGAAGCTTGGGTTTCTTCCGCGCGACTCCGCGCCTCTCGCGCTCGCCCAAGCAGAGTTGGAGCGCGTCGCCGCGGACCGCAGCTACCGCACGCCGCGGGCGACGCTGCGCAGGATCGCCCAGCACAACGTGTACTGGAGTCCACGCGCCGCGCGCGAGGACGTGATCGGTCGGATCGATCTTTCCGCGGTCGGCGTCGCGCTCACCGACGAACTCGCGCGCCGCGGCGGCGCCGATCGCGAGCGGGCGGAGCGCGAGTGCGCAGGCGACGCGGCGCGGCGCCTCGGCGTGCGCGGCTGGCAGCGCTGGAGCGCCGCGGAACGTTTGTGGTGGGTGCGCTGGGCGCCGCTCGTCGCGCTGCTCGAGGTCGAGCGCTGGAGCGCAGCCGAGCACCGTTCCTTGGTCGAGGTGATCCGCGCGAAGGCCGGCCGGCGCGAAGCGGATTTCGTGCGGCGTTTCGACGCGCACCGGCGCCTGCGGCGCGCGGTTTGGGAGCTTTCGAAACGCACGTCGACGCACTGAGCCGCCGCAACCTGCTCGCCCTAGCGCCTGCGCTGCGCTAGCGTCCCGTTTCCGAATTGCGTCGAATATCTCGCTGGCCTCGCCGCCCCTGGCGGCGTTGCTCCGGTTCGGCGACCTATTCAGGTCGCCTGGAATCCTCGCGCCTTGCCAGGAACGCCGATTCCAGCGACATCTTAGACGGACTTCGGAAACAGGACGCTAGAACGCACTCGATGTTCAAACTCGACAAGTCGAAGAAGGCCTTCGTCGGCGTGGTCCACCTGCCGGCGACGCCGGGTGCGCCGCGCTACAGCGGCGATCGCCGCGCGATCCTGCGGCGTGCAACCGAGGACGCACGCGCGTTGATCGCCGGCGGCGTGGACGCGCTCGTCGTCGAGAACTTTGGCGACGCGCCGTTCTACCGCGAAAACGTGCCCGCGGAGACCGTCGCGAGCCTAACGCTCGCCGTTGCGGCCGTGCAGGACCTCGCAGGTGAGCTGCCGGTGGGCGTCAACGTGCTGCGCAACGATGCGCGCGCGGCGCTCGGCATCGCCGCGACGACCGGCGCGCGCTTCGTGCGCGTGAACGTGCACGTCGGCGCCGCGGTCACCGATCAGGGCCTGATCCAGGGCGAAGCCGCGCAGACCGTGCGCGAGCGCCAGCGCCTGTGCCCCGGCGTGGGGCTGGTGTGCGACGTGCACGTCAAGCACGCGACGCCGCTGGGAAGTGAGAGCCTGCTCGACGCCGCGCGCGACACGCTGCACCGCGGCCTGGCGGACGCGCTGATCCTCAGCGGCGTCGCGACGGGTGCGCCGCCGAGCGCCGAGGATTTGTCCACGGTGCGCAAGGCCTTGCCGGGCGCCACGCTGTGGATCGGCTCTGGCCTCGACGAGCGCAACGCACGCAAGCTGCTCGCGCACGTTGACGGTGCGATCATCGGAACGGCGCTCAAGCACGGCGGCAGCGTGGGTGAACGCGTCGATCCCGAGCGCGTGAAGCGCATGCGGGCGCTGTTCGATTCGGCTGGGCGTAAGGGCGTGCGCGCGTGAGCCTCGAGCAGCACAAAGGCGCTGCGCCGGCGCGGCTGCGTTTCGCGGTGATCACGATCAGCGACACCCGCGACGCGGCGAGCGATCGCGGCGGGCCGTACCTCGTCGAGCGCGTCGAGGGCGCGGGCCACGCGGTGGCGCAGCGTGCGATCGTGAAGGACGAGCGCGAGCAGATCGCAGACGCGGTGCGGGCCGCAGTTGCCGACGCAGGCGTCGACCTCGTGCTCACCACGGGCGGCACTGGCATCGCGCCGCGCGACGTGACCTACGACACTCTCAAAGGCGTGTTCGACAGCGAGATTCCGGGCTTCGGCGAGCTGTTCCGCATGCTCTCGTACCAACAGATCGGCGCGGCCGCCTTGCTCTCGCGCGCGATTGGGGGCGTGCTCGCGGGCAAGGTCGTGCTGGCCATGCCGGGCTCACCCAAGGCGTTGGCGCTGGCAATGGACGAGATCGTGTTGCGCGAGGCCGCGCATTTGGTGCAGCAAACGCGGGCGAGGCCGTAGTCGATGGCGCAGTCGCACGGGCAGCGCGGAGACGGTGAGCATGGGCACGATCACGACCACGAACACGGCCCCGGTGCGCACGGTCACCACCACGGCGACCCGTTCGTGTGGGATCCCGACGAGGAAGATCTCCAGCGCTCGCGCAAGCAGGGCCGCAAGCTGATCGTTTGGGGGCTTGTGGCGTTGGCAGTCGGCGCCGTGTTCCTGTGGTGGGCTTCGAAGTACGTGTGAACGGGTGGTTGTACGGCGCCAGAGCAATTTGTCTCACGCCTCCGGTGCGCTCCGCGCACCGGAGGCGTGAGACAAATTGCTCTGGCGCCGTACAACGGACAACCTTGTCGGATCACCGCTTTGCGCGCATCCTCAACCTGCCATGCAACTAAGCGCACTCGCCTTCCCGCTCGCTCTCCTCATGCAAGCTCCGCCCGCGCCACAGACTGCTCCGCCCGTGCAACGTTGGACCCACCAGCTGGTGTTGCTCGACGACGCCGAGGATTTCGACGCGAGAGGCCAGAGCTTCGCATTCCTCGCCGAAGTGAACGTCGACGGGCCTTTGTGGATCGGCGGAGAGCGGCGCGAGCGACAGTCCGGAGTTGTCTTCGGCGACGTCGTGATCGAGTCGCTCCGCGGCTGGTACCTATCTGCGCCGCTCACCGTCGAGGGTGGTTTCGAGCAGGCGCTGCTCTCGTGGAACGTCGAATGCCCAGCGAACACCGGCGTGTGCGTTGAGCTGCGCGTGCGCGCGGCGAACGATGCACCCTGGTCGCCGTGGTTGTATCTGGGTGACTGGGGCTCTCCCGTGCCGTCCCCGTTGGCCATCGAGCGTCAGAACGAGCACCTCGAGCGCGCCGAAGTCGACGACCCCAAAGCGTCGCTCCACTTGTTGCAACGCGATGATACGTTGCAGAAGTGTGTCGCGTTCGAGGGCGGCGCCGTCGACGTGGACGTGTTCAAGTCGGAGAAGCGTTGGGCGCAGGCGCAGTTTCGCGTGAGCGTGGAGCGTGCTGAGCAAGCGCGGAACGAACGCGTCCGAGTGCGTCGCGTGAGCGTGTGCTTCAGCCGCAAGAGCGACGCTGCAGCGCCCCAGTTCGTGCCTCCCGAGGCCGCGCGTCGCCGTTTGGCCACGCCCTTCCGCAGCCAACGCACCGAACGTGCTGAGATCGCTGGGCGCATCTGCTCGCCGACCTCGATCGCGATGTTGCTCGCGCACCGCGGCCTGAACGTCGACACGCTCGCAGCAGCCGAGCGCATCTACGACACGGCGCACGACATCTACGGCAACTGGACGCGCGCGATCCAAGGCGCCTACAGCTTTGGTGCGCCCGGCTACCTCGCGCGCTTTTCCGACTGGAACGACGTCGCGGCGCTCATCGCGAAGGGCACGCCGATCGCGATCTCGATCGCGGTGAAGGAAGGCGAGCTCGACGGCGCGCCGTACCCCAAGACCAGCGGGCACTTGCTCGTGCTGTGCGGCTTCAACGAGTGTGGCGATGTCTACGTCAACGACCCCGCGGCGGGCACGCCCGAGCTCGGGCAGCTGACCTACCGCCGCGACCAGCTCGAGCGCGTGTGGATGGCCCGCGGCGGGACGAGCTACGTGCTGCTCGCTCCCGAAGCCAAGTAGGGCCGGCGCGTCCCGAACCGGGGCCGGCGGCGGCCGGCGCCGCTTGTCCGCGGCGGGCTTGGCGGCCGATCTGGAACCTGCTCGAATCGCGCCATGTCGTCGCACAAACGTTGGATCGTCGAACAGCTCGCCACGAGCCCGATCCTGGCCGCGGGTCCGGTCGGACGCGTGTGGCGCTACGTGTCGCGCGACGTGTGGCGCACCGAGGACCACCAAACCCATGCGTTCAAGCGCGCGTTGCACCGCGTGGTGCGCGTGGTGTTCCTGACCGCGCGCAGCTTCGCCGGCGACCGTTGCGTGCTGCGCGCGATGGCGCTCACCTACACGACCGTGCTGTCGCTGGTCCCGCTGCTCGCGTTCTCGTTCGCGATGCTCAAGGGACTGGGTTGGTACGAGGACCTGCGCCAGCAGCAGATCGATCCGTACCTCGACGAACTGTTCGGCGCGCTGCAACCGGTGTCGCTCGCGCCCGCCGAAGCGGGCCCCGCCGTGCTCGTCGCTCCGAGCGAACCGGCTGGCATCGCGCAGCTCCGCCAGGGCTTCGATCAAGTTCTCGACCTGGTCGATCGCACGGACGTGAAGGGCCTGGGCGCGATCGGGCTCTTGGTGCTGATGTTGACGGCGCTGCGCCTGCTCTCGTCGATCGAAGAGTCGTTCAACGAGATCTGGGGCGTGCGCAAGGCGCGCAGCTGGGTGCGCAAGCTCAGCGACTACCTCACGATGGTGGTCATCACGCCGATCTTCCTGGTCGTCGCCGTCGGCGTGACCGGACTGGCGAAGAGCGCCGGCGTAGCGGAGTTCCTCGAGCAGCGCATGGCGCTGGGCGGACTGGTCGAAGCCGCGATGCGCGCGGCGCCGGTGATGATCGGCTGGATCGTGTTCACGCTGGTCTACCTCGTCATGCCCAACCGCCGCGGCAAGCTGAGTTCGGCTGCGCTCGGCGGTTTCGTCGCGGCGCTGCTCTGGCAGCTCACCCTGCTCGCGCACATCGAGTTCCAGATCGGCGTCGCCAAATTCAACGCGATCTACGCCGGTTTCGCGGCGTTGCCGATCTTCCTCGCCTGGGTGCAGATCTCCTGGCTGATCGTGCTGCTCGGCGCGGAGCTCGCTTACGCGCACGAAAGTGAGCGCGAGTACCGCGGGCTGGCGACCTACGAACAGCGCCAACACGCGTTCCAGCAGAGCTTGGCCCTGCGGGCCAGCGTGCGCATCGCCGCCGCGTTCCTCGCGGGCGAGCCGCCCGTCACGTCGCATGCGATCGGCGGCGCGCTCGGTGTTTCGCCGCGCGAAGTCGACGAAGTTCTGCGCGAACTCGAGCGCGGACGCCTCGTCAGCCACGTCGAGAACCCTGAGAGCGCCGATCGCGTGGCCTACCAGCCCGCCCGCGACCCCGGGGCGATCCGCGTCACCGACGTGCTCGATGCGCTGAGCGGAGTGGGCCTCGACGCGCCGCTCAAGGCGCGCGATGAAATCGACCGGCGGCTCGATCGCTTGCTCACCAAACTCGGGGAAGAAGCGCGCGGCTCGGCCTACAACAGGACGCTGCGGGAACTGGTCGAAGAAGCGCAGGCGCGCGGGAGCGTCGGCGAGACGGCGACGGCGGTCGCGCGTGTCGAGCCCACTTGATCCCAAGCCGATGACTCCGCCCTCCGACGTCGCGACGTTCCGCCTGCTCAACGCGTGCGAGGCCTGCGGTCGGCAGTACGACGTCTCGCACCTCGACCACGGCGCTCCGGTGCGCTGCGAGTGCGGGGAGCGTTTTCTGGTGCGCGTTCAGACGCCGCACAGTCCGCGCGCGTTGTGCTGCTCCGGCTGCGGCGCTTCGGTCGCCGCGGACGCGCGCAGCTGTGCGCACTGCTCCGCCGAGATCACGCTCGAGGAACGACGCCTCACCGCCGTGTGCCCCAAGTGCTTCGCGCGCACCGGCCGCGAGGCGCGGCACTGCATGGAGTGCGGGCTCGCGCTCAGTCCGCAGGCGCTGTTCGCGCTGCGCGAAGGTGTGCACTGCCCGCGCTGCAAAGGTGAGCTGCACGGCCGCGGCCTCGCGAACGGCTCGCTCGTGGAGTGCGCTCGCTGCGGCGGCATGTGGCTCGGCCACGAGGACTTCGTGCGCCTGTGCGAGAGCGCTGAGCGCGAGAGTCTCGCGGAGCAGTTCCACCTCGTGCTGCCCAGCGCGCCAGCGCAGGCGAGTTCGAGCGCGTCGTATGTGCCGTGCGTGGTGTGCAGTGAGTTCATGAACCGCCGCAACTATGCGTCGGCCTCGGGCGTCGTGATGGACGTCTGCAAGGCGCACGGCGTGTGGCTCGACCACGGCGAGATCGACAAGATCCTGAGTTTCATCCGCAGCGGCGGCCTCGAGCGTGCGCGCCGGCGGCAGATCGAGAAGCTCGAGGACGAACGACGCCGTTTGCGCGCCGAACGCGCGGCCGCGACGGGCAGCTACGACCCGCGCCTGGACTCGGGGCGCCTGTTCGGCGAAGGTCGCGCAGCGGCTGGCCAGATCGGGCTGGGCGTGTTCCTCGACTGGCTGTTCTGAGCGTCGAACACGCGGCGCGGCTTCACGTGTGAGCACGGAAACAAGCAGCGGGGCGGCGAGCTGTGCGCTCACCGCCCCGCTGTGACGTTCGCGAAACCGCTCAGCTCGGGCGCTGGCGTTTGAACTGCTCGAACGGATCGGACCAGCCATTGGGCGCGGCCGAGCCCTTCTCGCCCGGCTTCGCGGCGGCAGTTTCCAGGGCTTTTTCCGGCGCGGGCGCAGGGGCCTGCCTCTGCGGCAACGGGCTGCGCGGTGTGGGCGCGCTCGGCGCCGCGGGTTGCGCTGCGGGCGTTGGAGTCGAGCGTTGCACGGCCTGCAGGCCCGGCATCGCGCTCGCGGGAGCGGCGTTCGGCGTTGCCGCCGCAGGTTCACTCGCTTCGGCGTGCGCCGAGAGATCGAACGAGATGCCGTTCGCCTGGTACTTCGAGGCGAGGTCGTCCTTGTTCACGGCCTTGATGTAGGCCTCCGCCGGATCGACCAGGCCGCCCTTCACCAACTCGAGCAGCGAGTCGTTGAGCAGCCGCATGCCGAGCTTGCCGCCGATCTGCATCGCCGAGACGATGCCGTGCGTCTTGCCTTCGCGGATGTTGGCCGCGACAGCGGTGTTGACGATCAGCACCTCGAGCGCGGCGACGCGGCCATTGGCATTCTTCTTGCACAGCGTCTGCGCCACGACGCCCTTGAGCGAGCTCGAGAGCATGGTGCGGATCTGGTTCTGTCGATCGGCGGGGAACTGGTCGATGATGCGGTCGACCGTGGAGGGCGCGGTGTTGGTGTGCAGCGTGCCGAACACCAAGTGCCCCGTTTCCGCCGTTTCGATCGCGATTTCGATCGTCTCGAGGTCGCGCATCTCGCCGACCAGCACGATGTCGGGGTCTTCGCGCAGCGCGGCGCGCAGCGCGCGCTTGAAGCTCGAGGTGTGGCGGTGCACTTCGCGCTGGTTGATCAGGCAGCGCTTCTGCTGGTGCACGAACTCGATCGGATCCTCGATTGTGATGATGTGGTCGGAGCGCGTGCGGTTGATGTGGTCGATCATCGCCGCGAGCGTCGTCGACTTGCCGCTGCCGGTCGGGCCCGTGACGACGACCAGCCCCTTGGAGAGCATGCACAGGTCGAGCACGGCCTTGGGCAGGTTGAGCTTCTCCGCCGAGAGCACCTCGCTCGGGATCTGGCGGAACACGGCGCCCGGACCGTTGCGGTCGCGGAAAAGATTCGCGCGGAAGCGCGCCAGTCCGACGATCTCGTAGGCGAAGTCGGTGTCGTTGCACTCTTCGAATTCGAGCAGGTTGCGCTCGGGCGTGATCTCGTAGAGCACCTGCTGCAGTTGCTCGGCCGAGAGCTCGGGGCAATCGCTCACCGGCGTGATGTCGCCGCTGGAGCGGAAACACGGCCGCATCCCGCTCGTCATGTGCAGGTCGGAGGCCCCGCCCTCGACCATCTTCTTGAACAACTCGTCGATCCAAGCCATGGGGCAATGCTAGTGGGAAGGTGCAGGAGCGCGCGCTGCGAACCTCTCGCAGGGCGTGCAACAGCGGATTTTCGAACCCCGCCCGCTCGGATCTTGAGCGCCTCGCTGCGCCCTCGGCGCGGGCGGCGCGGCGAGCTAGTGGGTTGATTCGAAAGTCCGCTGCAGATGTCAGGTGGTTCGGCGCTCCCCGCAAGGCGCGAGGATTCCAGGCGACCTGAATAGGTCGCCGAACCGGAGCAACGCTGCGGGGGGCGCCGAGGCGCCTGAGATATGCGGCGAAATTTTGAATCAACCCACTAGGCTGCGCCGATGAAGAACATCGCTTGGGCGGCGTCCGTGGCCTTGGTTGTGCTGGCCGGTTGCCAATCCGGGGCCGAGGGACTTGAACGGCAGCGTTCGCGCGCGGAGGTCGACACCTTCCTGGACAGCTACACCGAGCGCTTCCAGGCGCTGTACCGCGACTCGTCCCAGGCGCAGTGGGAGGCCAACACGCGCATCGTGGAGGGGGACACGACCGCGAGCGAGCGGCAGAAGGCCGCGGACGAAGCGCTCGCGGCGTTCACGGGTTCGAAGGAGAACATCGAACGCGCGCGCGCCTACCTCGCGCGCACGGGCGACCTCACCGATTTGCAGTGCCGCCAACTCGAGGCCGTGCTGTTCCGCGCGGCGGCCGGCCCGCAGACGGTCGAAGCGCTCGTGAAGCGCCGCATCGCAGCCGAGAGCGAACAGAACCGCAAGCTCTACGGCTTCACGTTCCGCCTCGAAGGGGCCGAGCTCACGCCCAACGAGATCGACCGCAGTCTGCGCGAGGAGCGCGACCTCGAGCGGCGGCGCAAGGTGTGGGAGAGCTCGAAGGAGGTCGGGATCGGGCTTCGGCCGGGCCTCGTGGAGTTGCGCGGCATGCGCAACGACGTCGTGCGCGCGCTGGGCTATCGCGACTTCTTCTCGTACATGGTCAGCGAGTACGGCATGAGCGCGGACGAGATGGTGCAGACCATCGAGCGCATCAACCGCGAGTTGCGCCCGCTGTTCCGCGAGCTCCACACCTGGGCGCGCCACGAGTTGGCCGCGCGCTACGGTCAGCCGGTTCCCGACCTGTTGCCGGCGCACTGGCTGCCCAATCGCTGGGGACAAGATTGGTCGAGTCTGGTGGAGGTCGAAGGCTTCGACCTCGACCGCGAGCTCGCCGCGAAGTCGCCGGAGTGGCTCGTGCGCCAAGCGGAGGACTTCTACGTCAGCCTCGGCTTCGAGCGCTTGCCCGAGGTTTTCTGGGAGAAGTCCTCGCTCTATCCCGCGCCCGCCGGAGCGGGTTGGAAGAAGAACACGCACGCCTCGGCGTGGCACATCGACCTCGACCGCGATGTGCGTTCGCTGATGAGCGTCGAGCCGAACACCGAGTGGTACGAGACGACGCACCATGAGCTCGGGCACATCTACTATTACCTGTGCTACACCAACCCTGACGTGCCGCCGCTGCTGCGCGAAGGCGCGAACCGCGCGTACCACGAGGCTATCGGCTCGCTCATGGGCCTCGCGGCGATGCAGCCGCGTTTCGTCGAGCGCATCGGCCTGTCCGCCGGAAAAGCGGCGGATCCGATGCAGTTGTTGCTGCAGGAGGCGCTCAACTACGTCGTGTTCATCCCCTGGTCGACGGGCACGATGTTCTACTTCGAGAAGGAGCTGTACCACGACGATCTGCCGCCCGAACGCTGGAACGCGCGCTGGTGGGAGCTCGCGGCTCGTTACCAGGGAATCGCGCCGCCCGCGCCGCGCGGCGAAGAGTTCTGCGACGGCGCGACGAAGACGCACGTCAACGACGACCCGGCGGGCTACTACGACTACGCGTTGTCGTTCGTGCTCTTGTTCCAACTGCACGACACGATCGCGCGCAGGATCCTCGAGCAGGATCCGCGCGACACCTGCTACTACGGCGACCGGCGCGTCGGCGAGTTCCTCTCCAAGCTGATGACGCCCGGCGCGAGCGCGGATTGGCGCGAGTTGCTGCGCGAGGCGACGGGTTCGGAACTCAGCGCCAAACCGATGCTCGACTACTTCGAGCCGCTGCGCCTGTGGCTGGTCGAACGCAACCGCGGTCGCACCTGCACGTTGTCCGACCTGTAGCTCGCGTGCGGCGCGCCGCTGCGGTTGCCGCGGCGCGCCCCGCTGCTTAGGGTCAGGCCATGCACACCAAGCTTTGGCCTTGTTTGTTGCTCGCCGCGGCCTGCGGCGGCGACGGTCGACGCGCGTCGGACGCGGGCGACGGAAAGCCCGCGCAGCCGCAGGACGCGAGCGCGGCCGAGCAACGCATCGAAGCGCAGGAACTTCTGCGCCGGATCGCCGTGCTCGCCTCCGATCGATTCGAGGGGCGCGCGCCCGGTTCCAAGGGCGAAGACTTGACGGTCGAGTACCTCGTGAGCGAGTTCGCCGCGGCTGGCGCCGCACCCGGCAATCCCGACGGCACGTACGTGCAGCGTGTGCCGCTCGTCGGCTTCCAGGCTCGACCGACGGCGCGCTGGAGCAAGGCCGGCGCAGCGCGCGAGTTGCGCTTCCCTGACGACTACGTCGCGCTCTCTCGGACCCAGGCGCCCACTGTCGACTTGACCGACGTACCGCTGCTGTTCGTGGGCTACGGCGTCGACGCTCCGGAGTACGGGTGGAACGACTACAAGGACGTCGACGTGCGCGGCAAGCTGCTCGTCATGCTCGTGGGGGATCCGCCGGTCGCGGACCCCGCGGATCCGGCGCGGCTCGACGAAACGCGTTTCGGCGGGCGCGCGATGACGTACTACGGTCGCTGGACCTACAAGTACGAGGTCGCCGCAGCGAAAGGCGCTGCGGGCGCGCTGTTGATCCACGAAACCGGCCCCGCGGGCTATCCGTACGAGGTCGTGTCCGGCAGCTGGAGCCGCGAGAACTTCGACCTGGAGCGCGACAGCGCGAGTCCTCCCACCGTGCAGCTCGAAGGTTGGCTGCGCGAGGACGTGGGACGCGAGTTGCTCAGCGCGGCGGGTCTCGACTTCGAACAGCTCAAGAGCGCTGCAGTGCGGCCCGACTTCGCGCCCCGTGAACTCGCCGGCGTGCGCTGGACCGCGCGTGTGGAGAACTCGCTGCGCAAGGTCGCCTCGCGCAATATCGCGGCGCTGGTGCGCGGCTCGTCGCAGCCCGAGGAACTCGTGGTCTACACGGCGCACTGGGATCACCTCGGCAACGACACCTCGCGCGCGGGCGACGGCATCTACAACGGCGCGGTCGACAACGCGACGGGTGTTTCCGGACTGGTCGAAATGGCGCAGGCCTTCGCGGCGGTTCGACCGCAACGTTCGGTGCTGCTGCTCGCCGTGACGGCCGAAGAAAAGGGGCTGCTCGGCTCGAAGTGGTATGCACAGCATCCGCTCCATTCGCTCGAGCAGACGCTGGCCGTGATCAACATGGATGGCCTGAACACGTGGGGCCGCACACGCGATGTCGAGAGCGTGGGCCTGGGCAATTCGACGTTGCACGCCACGCTCGCGCGCCACGCGCAGGACATGGGCCGTGTCGTCGTGCCCGACGACGAGCCCGAAAAGGGCTACTTCTACCGCTCCGATCACTTCTCCTTCGCGCGCTTGGGAGTTCCTGGACTGCATGCAGGAAGTGGCAAGGACTATCTCGAGCGGCCGGCGGGTTGGGGCGAGCGGATGCGCGACGAGTACGTCGCGCGCGACTACCACAAGCCCTCGGATGAGATCCGCGCCGAGTGGGATTTGTCGGGCGCGGTGGAGGACCTGCGCCTGTTGTTCCGCGTCGGGCTCGAGTTGGCGAGCGGCGCCGACTGGCCGACCTGGAGTCCGAACGCCGAGTTCCGCGCGATCCGCGAGCAACGCCTCGGGGCGCGCTGAGCGGCGTTCGCCACCTTTGCACGCCCAACCGACGCAACCATGAGCACCCGCGCTCCGCGGCCGAGCAGGTCGAGCGCATGGCGCGAGGCCCGCGCGCTCGTCGACGAGCACCGCAGCCGCCTCGCGCTGGGTCTGGTGTTGTTGCTCGTCAATCGCCTGAGCGGCTTGGTGTTGCCGACCAGCTCGAAGTTCCTGATCGACGAGGTCGTCGCCAACCGTCGCACGGAGTTGCTCACCACGCTGGCTTGGGCCGGAGGCGCGGCGACGTTGGTGCAGGCGTTCACGGGCTTTGCTTTGAGCCAGGTGCTCGGCGTCGCGGCGCAGCGCGCGATCAACGACGTGCGCAAGAGCTTGCAGTCGCACGTCGGCCGCTTGCCCGTGCGCTACTTCGACAGCACGCAGACCGGCGCGCTCGTCTCGCGCATCATGAACGACGCCGACGGACTGCGGAACCTAGTCGGCACGGGCATCGTGCAGCTCGTCGGCGGCCTGCTCAGCGCCGCACTGGGCGTCGCGGTGCTCTTCTACCTCAACTGGAAGCTCACGCTGGGAATCCTGGCGGTGCTCGCGCTGTTCGGCGTCGCCATGGCGCGCGCGTTTCGCTCGCTGCGGCCGCTGTTCCGCGAGCGCGGCAAACTGCAGGCGGAGATCACCGGTCGCCTCAACCAGACGCTGGGCGGCGCGCGCGTGGTCAAGGCCTACACCGCCGAGGCCGCGGAAGAGCGCGCCTTCCGCGCCGGCGTCGATCGCCTGTTCGACAACATCCGCCGCTCGATGACCGGCGTCTCCGCGACTACGGCGATCTCGCTGGCGATCGTCGGAGTGATCGGCGTGTTGATGATCTACTTCGGAGGCGGCGCCATCCTCGAGGGCGAGATGACGCTCGGCGATTTCGTGATGTACCTGGTGTACATCGGCTTGGTCGTCGCGCCGGTCGTGCAGATCGCGTCGATCGGCACGCAGATCACCGAAGCCTTCGCCGGGCTGGACCGCATCCGCGAGTTGCGCTCCGTCGCCGCCGAGGACGCGGGCGACGAGGAGCGCGCCAGTTGCACCCAGGTGCGCGGCGAGATCGTGTTCGAGCGCGTGAGCTTCGAGTACGAGGCCGGCAAGCCGGTGCTGCACGAGATCGACCTCGTCGCGCCGGTCGGCAGCACGACGGCGTTGGTCGGCTCGAGCGGCTCGGGCAAGAGCACGTTGATCAGTCTGGTGCTCGCGTTCCACCGGCCGACCTCGGGGCGCATCACCGTCGACAGCCGCGACTTGACGTCGCTCAAGCTGCGCGACTGGCGCTCGCACCTGGGCGTGGTGCTGCAGGACAACTTCCTGTTCGACGGCACGATCGCCGACAACGTGGGCTTCGCGCGGCCGAGCGCCACGCGCACCGAGATCGAAGAAGCCTGCCGCGCGGCGCACTGCGACGAGTTCGTGAAGCGCTTCGAACTCGGCCTGGACACCGTGGTGGGAGAGCGCGGCGTGCGGCTCTCGGGCGGGCAGCGCCAGCGTGTTGCGATCGCGCGCGCCTTGCTCGCCGCGCCGCGCATCCTGATCCTCGACGAAGCGACCTCGAGCCTGGACAGCGAGAGCGAAGCGTTGATCCAGGACGGACTCGCCAAGCTCCGCTCGCGCTGCACGAGCTTTGTCATCGCGCACCGGCTCTCGACCATTCGGTCCGCCGACCAGATCCTCGTGCTCGAGGGCGGCCGCATCGTCGAGCGCGGGACGCACGCGCAGCTCTACGCGGCGGGCGGCCGGTATCGCGAGTTGCACGATCGCCAGCACGCCGTCGAGCGCGAGTTGTTCGTCAACCCCGGCGAAGAGTTGCCGGCGACCTGAGCCTTCAGCGGCGCGGCGCAGGAATCGGATTGGCCGGCAGTCGCTGGGGCGCATCGGCGACGACGTAGATCATCCCCGCGATCGCGGCGGCGCCGTTCGCGAGCTCGCGCGGGTGCACTTGGTCGATCGTGTCGCGCTCGGAATGGTGGTGGTCGAAGTAGCGCTCGTCGTCGGGCCGGTAGCCCATGAGCACCACGCCGCGCGCGGCGAGCGGCCCGATGTCGACGCCGCCCCAGCCGGGGAACACACGCTCCGCGCCGGTGCGCGCGACCAGTCCGCCGATGCGCTGCAGCGTCGCGAGCGTGTCGGGCGCCGCGTCGGTCGAGAAGCCGCGCGGCGTGAAGCCGCCCGCGTCCGACTCGAGCGCGAGTACGTGCGGCTCGTGCGCGTGCGCATCGAAGTACGCGCGTGCGCCACGCGCTCCGTTCTCCTCGTTCATGAACAGCACGACGCGGATCGTGCGGCGCGGACGCAGGCCACGCGCGAGGATCAGGCGCGCCGCTTCGAGCGCGTGCACGCAGCCGGCGCCGTCATCGTGTGCGCCGTGGCCCACGTCCCAAGCGTCCAGGTGCCCGCCCACGAGCACGATCTCTTCCGGCGCCTCGCGGCCGACGATCTCGCCGACCACGTTCGCTGACGGTGCGTCCGGCAACGTGCGGCAGTCGAGCTCCAGGCGCAGCTCGAGCGTCGGATCGGCGGCGAGCGCCTCAGAGAGTCGGTCGGCGGCCAGCGTGCTGAGCGCCGCGGCGGGAATCCGCGGGCTCTGTTCGTCGTAGTTCATCGCCCCGGTGTGCGGCGAGTCGTCCAGGCGCTGCGTCATCGAGCGCACGAGCGCGCCGACGGCGCCGAGTTTTCCGGCGCGCAGCGCGCCCGCGGAACGCTGGTCCACAGCGCCTCCGTAGGCTGCGAAGCAGTCGTGTTGCCCGGGATCCATCGCGCGGTTGAAGAGCACGAACTTGCCGCGCACCTCGTCCGCGCGCTGCTCGAGCTCCTCGAAACTGCGCACCTCCAGCACGCCCGCGCGCACTCCGCCGGCCGGTGTCGCCACGCTTCCGCCCAGGGCGAGGATGCGCAGCGGCGCAGGTGCGCCGCCCTTGTCCAACAGCTCGAGCCGCTCGATCGAACCGCGTTCCCAGTGCGGGACCATGCACGCTTCGAGCCGCACGTTTTCCAGCCCCAGCGCGAGCATCGTGTCGCGCGCCCAAGCCACGGCGCGTTCGGCGCCGGCGGAGCCGGACAGCCGCAGCGGAGCGACGCGGCACAGCTCGCTGAGCAATTCGTACGAGCGGCCCGCGACCAGCGCGTCGCGCAGCAGGCCGTCGACTTCGGCGCGCCACGGCTCGGGATCGAACGGCGCGCTGGCCACGGCGGGGGAGTTCTCCGCGGCGGGCGGCGGAGTGTGCGTGCTCGTGCGACAGGCGACGCCGACGGTGAACACGACCGAGACCGCGAGCAAAGGGCGTTGCATGGGCGCGGATTCTAGGAGGTCGCGCCTACAATGACGCGTTCTCCGCGCATGGCTGATTCCCTCCAAGTGCTATACCGCGACGACCACGTGCTCGTGGTCTCCAAGCCCGCCGGAATGCTGTCCACCGCGGCGCCGCGCGAGGAAGGCCGCACGCTGCCCCAGGCGCTGGAAGCCGCGGGACTGCGCGCGACGCCGGTGCACCGGCTCGACCGCGACGTGTCCGGCGCGCTGCTGTGCGCGTTCGACGACACGACGCGCGCGGCTTTGGAAGATCGTTTCCGCGAACGCGCGCTGCGCAAGCTGTACTGGGCGCTGGCGCTGATGGGGCCCAAGAAGGACGCCGGCGAGATCAAGTATCCGATCGCCGAGGAGCGCGGGCTCGCGCGCGTTTCCGCGGCGGGAAAACCAGCGCTGACGCGCTACCGCGTGCTCGGCCGCGGCCTGCGCGCGAACGAGGTGGAAGTCGACCTCGTCACGGGTCGCTACAACCAGATTCGCCTGCACTTCGCGCACGCCGGCTGGCCGCTCGTCGGAGAGCGCAAGTACGCGCGCGGACGGCAGGACCCGTTCCGTTATCCGCGCGTCGCGCTGCACGCCTGGAAGCTCGAGCTCGTCCACCCGCGCACGGGGGCGGCGCTCCACGTCGAGGCGCCGCTTCCGGCGGACCTCGTCGCGCTGCGCGAGCAGGCACTGCAGCGTTGAGCGCGTGCGGCGCGCGCTCGCGCCGCGAACGCCCGCTCAGTTCGCCTTCTTGACCTCGGGGCCCGCGGTGCGGAACGCCGCCGGGTCGCTGCACTTCATCTCGAAGCCACGCTCGCCGCGTGTGAGCACGCCGCGCACCCACAGATAGTTTTGCCGGCCCTCATCGTTGCGCTGCGCCAGTTCGAGCGCGGCGAACTTCGCGCGGTCTTCGGCGGCGATGCGCAGGCGCAGCGACTGCTCCTTGGCGCCTGAGCGCAAGAGCACGGTCTGCGTGCCGTTCGTTTCGTCGAACAGCCGGTCGATCTGCGCAAAGATCTCGACGCTCTCGCCCTTGGCGCTGGTCGCGAGCGCGCGCTCGAGTTCGACGGGGAACTCGGCGCCCGCCACGTGGTCGGGCTTGGTCGCGCGCATGCGGCGGTACTCGTCCACCGCGGCGGCGCGTGCGTCCCACCACGGCATCAGTCGCGCGTAGGGGCGTTCGGCGACGGGCGCGCCGGCGGTTTTGGGCTTGTTCGTCGCCGGATCCCAGATGCCGCGCTTGGCGGCCTGTGCGGCGGCCTGCGCAGCCACGAACGCGTCGTGGCACACCTCGCTGTTGCCGTACTTGTTGAAGTACGGGCTCTTGCCCAGTTGCACGAGCAGGAGGTTGAAGTTGCGGCCGTCGGGCAGGATCGCGTAGCACAGCACGCGGCCGTACACGTCGCGCTCTTCCACGGCGCGCGGAAAACGCAGCCCGATCTTGCGCGCATCGGGGCGCTCCGGCGTGGCCTCGAAGAAGGCCATGGCCCACTGCGCGCACTCTTCGCCGAACACGGTCGACGGCTTGCTCGCGTCGCCGGTGTTGGTGCTGAACTTCTCTTCGGTGTCGACCGACAAGAGGCGCAGCTTCTGCAACTCGCCGTTGCGGCGGATGTGCAGCGTGTCGCCGTCGATCACACGCTCGATCTCGAACAACTCGGCGGGCTTTTCGGCCTTCCAACCCGGCTGTTCGGCGAAGGCGACGCCGTCGAGCTTGCGCGCCGGCGCTGCGGGCGCGGCCTGCGGGGCGAGCGTGGGCGCGGCCTGCGCGGGGAGGGCGCGCGTGGGCGCCGCGAGCGAGAGGAGCGCCAGGGTCGCCGCGAAGGCGCGTGCGCCGTTCCAGATTGTCGAGTTCTGCATGTTGTTGCTCAGCTTGCGGCCAGGGGCCGCCGGACCCGGATCGTATCCGCTGGCGGCCGCCGGGCGGTCGCACGCTCCGCGAACGCTCACTACCATGCTTGGCCCTTGGAAACCTCGCGCCCCCACGAGTCGACTCCCAACCCTGAGCTTGCCGCGCCCGCCTTCGCTGCGGCGGCCGGACACGGCGGCTCCGCCCACGCACCGACGCTCACCCTGCGTGGCGTCTCCGTCGCGCCGGGACTGACGACCGGAGTCATCCACCGCAAGGACTACGACCTGCAGAGCGCGTCGGTCGAACGCGTCGCCCGCGATCAGGTCGAGAACGAGCTCAACCACTTCCACTCCGCGCTGGTTGCGGCGCGCGCCCAGCTGGTGGCGCTCAAGGCCAAGCTCGAAGGGCAAGTGCCCGCGCGCGAGGCGCGCATCCTCGACGTGCACCTCGCTTACCTCAAGGACTCGGTGTTCATCGCCGACGTCGAAGGTCTGATCCTCAACGAACAACTGCGGCTCGAAGCGGCGATCGCCAAGGTGATCGGAGACTTCGACCGCATCTTCAAGCTCGTCCAGGATCCGACGCTGCGCGAGCGCGCGGTCGACTTGCGCGACGTGGGACTGCGTGTGCTGCGCCACCTCGAGCGCGACCGCGCCAAGGACGAGGAGCGCCCCGGGCGCCCGACGGACTACATCCTCGCGGCGCGCGAGTTGTCGATCGTCGACATGTTCAACGTGAGCGGCGAGCGCGTGCTGGGCGTGCTCACCGAAGCGGGTTCGCTGGCGAGCCACGCGGCGATCCTCGCGCGTTCGCTGCGTATTCCGACCGTGACCGCGATCGCCGGTCTGCTCAACTCCGTGCACGAAGGCGACTTCGTGATCCTCGACGCGAGCGAAGGCGTCGCCGTGGTGAATCCCGACGAAGTTGTGCGCGCGCAGTACCAGCGCAGCGATCGGCCCAATACGCCGGGAGTTGCGCCGGCGCTCGCCAAGCCGCGCACGCACGACGGCGAGAACATCGAAGTCAGCGGCTGTTGCGGCAGTCTGCCCGAAGTGGGGCAACTGGCCGAAATGGGTCTGCCCGGCGTGGGCCTGTACCGCACCGAACTGCTGTACCTGATCGAGAAGTCTCCGCCGTCGGCCGAAGCGCTCGCGCAGCACTACAGCGCCGTGCGCGAGTCCGCCGAGGGCGGCCCCGTGACGTTCCGCCTGCTCGACGCCGACTCCGGTCTGGGCCTGGACTACCTGCATCCGCAGCGCGAACCCAATCCCGCACTGGGCCGCGCCGGCGTGCGCGCGCTGCTCACGCGCGAGCTCGTGCTGCGCCGCCAACTCGAAGCGTTGCTGCGTGCGAGCGCCGACGGCGATCTGCGCATCGCCGTGCCGTTCGTGTGCGACGTCGCCGAGTTGCGGCGCGTGAAGGAGTGCCTCTTCGAAGAGCGTCTCGAGCTGCGCAAGCGCGGCGTCCCGCACGCGGCGCGCACGCAGATCGGCGCGATCATCGAAACTCCGGCCGCGTTGCTCGGCGCGCGCGACATCGCGCGCGAAGCTGATTTCCTCGTGGTGGGCTTGGACGGGCTGACGCAGCACCTGCTCGCCGCCGACCGCGACAATCCCGAGCTCAAGCGCTACTTCGAGTCGCTGCACCCGATCGTGTTGCGCTCGCTGCGCACACTGGTCGAGATCAGCGAGGAACTCCGCAAGCCGCTCTCGGCTTACGGCCTCGCGCTCACGCAACCGCAGAGCCCGCACTTCCTGATCGGCGTCGGGCTGCGCTCGTTCCACGTCGAGCCCGCGGCGGCGGGGGCCTTCATCGCGCACCTGCGCCAGGTTTCGCTCTCCGTCGCGCGCCGCGCAGCCAGCGCTGCGGCGGCCAGCTCGTGCATCGAAGAGACCTTGACGTTGGTCGACAGCTTCAAGCACCGCGCCGGCAACTGACCGCGGGGCCGCGCCAGCGGCAGCGCCGCCGTTTCCGTTCAGCTCGCGAGCCATTCGACCTGCGGCGCCTCGTGCGCAACACGCACCACGCCGCCTCCCGCGGGGCCTGCCGCCCGCTCGAACTCGCTGCGCATGGCGTGCGCGACATCTGCTGCGCGGTGGTGCGGCGCGATGGCGACGAGCGCCGAGCCGCTGCCGCTGATCGTGGCCAGCCACGCGCCTGCAGCGCGCGCCGCGGCCAGCGCCGACGGGCCGCCGGGGATGTGCGGTAGGCGGTAGCGAACGTGCAGCCGATCCTCCTCGCCGGCGGCGAGCAGCTCTGGATCCGCGCTGCGCAGGCCCTCGAGGAGCAGCGCCAACCGGCGCGGGTTCTCGCGCGCGTCTAGGAACGCGACCTGCACGGGGAGCAGCGAGCGCGCCAGCGCGGTCGGCAGCGGCGAAGCTGGCCAAGCGACGGCGAAGGCGAGCTCGGAATGCAGCGCACAGCGCACGACGAGCGGCGGCGCACCGTCGCGCGGCACGGCTGCGATGCAGCCGCCCAGCAGCGCGGGCGACACGTTGTCGGGGTGGCCCTCGTAGCGAATCGCGCGCTCCAGTCGCTCCAGCGGACCGAGCTCCGCTCGCGCGACGGCGCAGGCGAGCTCGACCCCGGCGACGACGGCTGCGCCGGAGCTGCCGAGCCCACGCGCGGTCGGGATGGCGCTGTGTACGGCGAAGGCGAACGGCTCGGGGTCGGCGCCGAACTCGCGCAGCGTGGAGTCGAAGGCCCGCAGCAGCAGATTCTCCGGGCCCTGGGGCCAGGACTGTGCTTCTCCGCGCAGAGCGAGGAAGCGACCGGCGTCGCGCGGGCGCCCGCCGAACAGCTCGACCTCCAGGTACAGCTCGAAGGCCAGCCCGAGGAGGTCGAAGCCGGGCCCGAGGTTCGAGGTCGAGGCCGGAACCCGCAGGCGGGCCAGCGGTGCGCTGGGGGAGAGCGGTGCGGAAGGCGTCGGCATGGGCGGCACCGTACGGCCTGGCGCCTGGGCGTGGAACCGCTCGTTTGGCCGTCGGGCCGCCGGGTGTAAAGCCCAGTTCTCGTCCTTGGGAA